>Ga0335075_10002109_pt1 | contig 32176 bp, 31 predicted proteins | sample Lox_Sample_24_FD_206723 | JGI IMG/M metagenome (GOLD analysis project Ga0335075, IMG submission 206723) | Soil microbial communities from Loxahatchee National Wildlife Refuge, Florida, United States - Lox_Sample_2.4 | ecosystem: Environmental > Terrestrial > Soil > Wetlands | place: USA...
CGAGAGCACCGCTGCCGGCCTGCTGCCGCGCGGCCGGAACTCGCCGCCAGCACAAAGAGGCGTACCTGCTTTCCTGGCTCCGCCAGTTTCCGCGCTTTCGCACGTCGGTTCAAGACCCTCGAAGGGAAAGGCCGCTTCTCAAGCGGAAATCCGAAGCGGCGGCGCCCGATCGTGGAGCGTGGCCTCTCGGGCAGCCCCCGCCGCTCGGCCGTTGGAAAGGCCGGCCTACGCGGCGGAATATCCGAGCCGGACGAGCCTCTCCGCCTGCTGGACGAACAACCCGGCATGCGCGGCCTTGGACGGAACCCGGGCATCGCCGCATGCATCGTCAGGCTCGCCACTCGTGATGTGGTGGCCAACCTGAGCCCGACTGGCGTCAACCACTTTCCAGGCGGCGGCGACCGCAGGCGGCGAGGGGTCCGCGCTCAGAGCTTCCAACAAAGAGCGCAGCGCCGCGTCGCGCCGGTCCGGGTCAGTCAGCTCCTCGTAGCGGCAAAGGACGCCGCGGAGGCGCGCCTGATCCTTGATCTGCTGCTCCTCGAACCGGCAGATCGTCTCGAAAAGCCGGGCATCGTCGCCGGTGTCGTTGAAGCTCGCATAGCCGCGTCGCGCGTTGAAACGCCTCACCGAGAGGAAAACATCGCGCGGGTCTCGCAACAGGAAGATGGGAAGGACGACATTGGTGACATCGAACGCCCTTATCATGCGGACGAGATCGAAGCCGATGAATTTCTCGCCCAGCCATCGGTTGCCGCGGCGGGCGCCGGCAGCGATTCCCTCGGCAAGTTTTGCCTCGACGGCCAGTACCTCTTCGTAGTTGTGCGCTTCGGCGAGCATGGAGCACGTGCAGAGCGCATTGTTGAACGTGGCTTGACCATACGAGCCGGGGGATGCGCTTTCGTCCCCCGCGGCTGCCAGGGCGTGTCGCAGCCAATGCAGCAAGCTGACTTGCGCGGTCCGCTCCTCGAACGGAAATCGACCGAGGACAGTAACGCCGGACGCCCGCAAGAGTTGCATGAAGAACGAAGTGCCGCTGCGGCCGAATGAGCACAGAGCGACAATGCGGACGCCATGCCTGCGAAACGGATCAAGGATCATTCATATCACGTGAATTGGGTTGGCCTTTGTCACGGTCCGGACATCTAGCCGTCTTCCGTCCGACCGTCGAGGGCGGAGCGCCCGCTCCGCGCCTTCCGATTGTCGGCCGGCGAAGATGCCTTGGTGGACCTCACCCGTGGATGGAGAGCGCGATCTCGCGAAAGAGCGTCGCGGGAAGGCTGCCGCCGTCAACGTCCCTGGTCGGAGCAGCATTGTCGTTGCCGAGCCATACGCCGATGACATCTCCGTCGGTCCAGCCGACGAACCAGGCGTCGCGGAAGTCGGAGGTGGTGCCGGTCTTGCCTGCGATCGTATGCCCGGAAATGGCGGCGTTGCGGCCGGTGCCGCGGGAGACGACCGCGGTCATCATCTTGGCCATCATGGCGGCAAGGCTCGGGTCGATCGCGGGCAAGGGTTGCGGCACCCCGAGCGCGACGCTCCGGCCTTCGCTGCTGATCGCGACAAGGCCGTGCGGCATGACGAGGAGCCCGCCGTTGAAGAAGCTGCAATAGGCGCCGGCGAGCTGGAGCAGGCTCACGCCGCCGGTGCCGAGCGCGAGCGAGGCGTTGTCCGGCAGCGGTGTGGTGATGCCGAGCCTCCGCGCGACACGGATCACCGCGCGCGGCCCGCCGGCGCGGAGCAGCAGTCGGACCGAAGCCGTGTTGAGCGAGAGCGCCAGCGCATCGGTGAGCGTGACGCGGCCGAGATAGGTCGGATCGAAATCGTGCGGGCGATAACCGGCGACGTCGATCGGCGCATCGAGCACGGGGCTCGAGGGGCGGAGGCCCTTCTCGAGTGCCGCAAGCCAGACGAACGGCTTGAAGGCGGAACCCGGCTGGCGAACGGCGAGCACCGCGCGGTTGAACGGGTTCTCCCGGTAATCCCGCCCGCCCGCCATCGCCAGCACGGCCCCCGTGGCGGCATTCAGCACGACAACGGCGCCCTGGTGCACCCCGGCGGCGGCGCCGGGGCCGGCGAGCAGCCGATCGAGCCGGCTCTCGACCGTCGCCTGAAGCGTCCCGTCGAGCGTGGTCTGCAGAACCGCGTCCTGGCCCGGCGGAAGGTCAGGGCGAGCGGTCTCCGCCACCCAGTCGGCGAACCAGCCGCCGCCGACTGTGACAGGCGGGGGAAAATGAATGGCCGCGGCGGCTCTTCTTGCCGCGGCCGGCGTGATGGCGCCGCTCTCTGCCATCGCCGCAAGCACCTGCCGGCCCCGCGCCGCCGCGGCTTGCCGGTCGGCGAGCGGATTGAGAAGCGATGGAGCTTGTGGCAACCCGGCGAGCACGGCCGCCTGCCAGAGCGAAACATCGCGGGCGGAGACGCCGAAATAGATGCGCGCGGCCGCATCCACCCCCCAGGCGCCCGAGCCGAAATAGACCCGGTTCAGCCAGATCTCGAGGATCTCCCGGCGCGTGAAAGCGTGCGTAAGCCAGAGGGTGAGCAGTGCCTCCTGCACCTTGCGCTTGAGGGTGCGGGCATCGGAAAGGAAGAGATTCTTCGCGACTTGCTGTGTGATCGTCGAGCCCCCTTCGACGACACGGCCCGCGATCAGGTCGGCGAGCGCCGCGCGCAGCATGCCCACGGGATCGAAGCCTGGCTCGGACCAGAAGCGCCGGTCCTCGATCGCCACCACCGCCGCCGGAAGATAGGGCGGCATCTCTGCGAGCGTGAGCGGCTCGCCGACGAGATCGCCGTAGGTTGCGAAGATGCGCCCCGCATGGTCCTCGAGCACGAGGCTCGGGCGGCGCACCGCGAGCAGTGCGTCCTGCGGGCGGGGCAGGTCGCGCGCAAACCACAAAACGAGGGCCGCAAACGCCAGCGCGCCCCAAATCGCCAGAATGACCGCCAGCCGCAGCGCCCGCCAGCCGCTGCCCGCCTGCGGCCTGCCCGGGACGGACCGAGGATTTTTCGCCGGCCTCTGCCGGGTTGCTCGGGCAGGGTGCTTGACGCTTGGCATCGCCGCGGCAGCCGGACCATGCGCGGGTGAGGCCGCGAGCGTCAATCATCTCCGTGCGGTGCCTCCCTTGCTGCCGCGCCGAGGCTTCCGCACTATCCCTCCCGGGGCAGGCGGAGAACGTGCGGCATGAAGGGTGTGTTCATCGACGCGAGCGATGAGCTCGGCGATGTCTACCGGAAGGTCAGGCGGCCGACCGACCCGCCGGTTACGCTCTACGAGGACCATCACGTCCCGGCCGAAATCCTGCCCCGCCTGCTCGCCGGGCATGATTTCGTGATGGACGATCACAGCCAGATCCCGACCGAGGCGATGCGCGCGTGCAAGGGGATCAGGCACGTCATCTTCCTCGGCACCGGCGCGCGCAGCTACATGCATCCCGAGGAGCTGGCCGCGCTCGGCATCGAAGTCCATATCATCAAGGGCTACGGCGATACCGCCGTCGCCGAGCACACGATCGCGCTGATGTGGGCGGCTGCGCGCGGCCTCGCGCGCATGGACCGCCTCATCCGCGAGGGTGGCTGGCCGCGCACCGAGGGGCTGGAACTCACCGGCAAGACGATCGGGCTGATCGGTTTCGGCGGCATCGGCGCGGAGGTGGCGCGCATCGCTGGCGGCTCGGGGATGCGCGTGCTGGCCTGGAATCGCACGCCCAAGCCCGCTCCGGGCGTGAGCTTCGCGCCGCTCGAGACCCTGCTCGCCGAAAGCGACGTCATCTCGCTCCACCTCCTGCTCACCGACGAGACGCGCGGCTTCCTCGGCGCCGAGCACCTGGCACGGCTCAAGCCGGGCGCGATCCTCGTCAACACCGCCCGCGCCGCGCTGGTTGACGAGGATGCGATGATCGCGGCCCTCGCTGACGGCAGGCTCGCCCACGCCGCGCTCGACGTTTTTGCCACCGAGCCGCTCCCCGCCGGCCATAAGCTCGCTTCGCTCGATAACGTGACCCTTTCGGCGCACAGCGCCTTTCGCACGCCGGAGGCGAGCGAGAAGCTGATCCGGCGTGGCCTCGACATCGCCTGCCGGCTTGCCGCCGGCGGCTGAGGAGCGGAAGCTTGGCCATCGCGCGCGGACGTGGCGGAACGGCAGACGCGGCAGACTTTGGCTCTCGGAGTGCCCGCGGGGAAACCCGCGGTGCAGAACCGCTCAAATTCGGGGAACGCCTACGGCTCCTTGGGGCCGGGCCGATCCCGAGCCAAGCCCCGGGCCCTCTCGTCCGGGGAAGGTGTAGAGACTAGACGGGCGGCGCCCGCACGGCCCATCCGGGCCGGGGCGAAGGGATAGTCCAGACCACGAACGCCGCCGGGCTCCCGGCGGCGGCGGCGGAAGCCGAAGTGGTAAGAAAATCTGCTTCCCCCGTGGGGAGTGCGGGTTCGAATCCCGCCGTCCGCATAAAATTCATCGAACAAAATCAACATGTTATACATCCATAATCCTATGGATGGGCCAGATCGTGGGTACCCGGTGCTAAAGTCCCGCCGCGCTCACCGGGAGACCTGAACGATGTACGGCTTTTCAGCTGGCCCGATCCTGCTCTGGCATCTCATCCCCCTCTTTGCGATGCTCATGATGGTGACAGTGAATGTCGGCACCAATCGCGGCTTCGCGATCGTCCAGGCGCGCCGGGACGGGCGCCGGTATCGCGCTGCCATTGCCGCCGAGCTCGCGAGCCTCGCCGAGCTCGTGCGGGAGAACATCCGGCTGCTCCGCACCGAGGCGGGCTACGTGCTGTCCTGCCGTTCGGTGACAGCGGTCTATCGCGGGACAATGGGGCGGCTCACCTTCCTCGGCGAAGAAGAGATCGCGGCGGTGGTGGCAACTTATGTGCTGATCGATCGGCTGGAAGGATTGGCGGCTGCGCGCGGCAAGGCGGCCGGGCCCTCCGTCTTCCGCCTCGAGGGGGCGAAGGGTGAGCTCGGGTTGCTCCGGCGCGAATACCACAAGGTGGCCGGCGAGATTGAGAAGACGCTGGTCGTGCTCGGGGGCCGCGTTGCCGAGCCCGTTCCCACCCCGCTCCCCGCGCCTGCCCTCGCTGCGGCTGCCTGAGCGTGGCCCGGAGCTACACGACGATCACGCTCGGACAATCGGAGGGCGGGGTCTGCGAGATCACGCTCAACCGCGCCGAGGTCTCGAACGCCCTTAACACCGAAATGGCGCTTGAGCTCTTCGAGGTTTTCGATCGCCTCAATGCCGAACCCGGGCGCGCCCGCGTCGTGCTGCTGACGGGCGCCGGCGAGCGCGCCTTCTGCGCTGGCGGCGATCTCAAGCAACGGCTCGGCATGACCGACGCCGAGTGGCAGGCCCAGCATCTCATCTTCGAGCGCATGGTGCGGGCGATCCTGCTCGCCCCGATGCCGGTCATCGCGGCGGTGAACGGCGCCGCCTATGGCGGGGGCTGTGAGCTGGCTCTTCTCGCCGACTTCGCGTACGCCGCCGCCCACGCCCGCTTCGCGCTCACCGAAGTGACGCTCGGCATCATGCCCGGCGCCGGCGGAACCCAGACCCTGCCGCGCGCGGCAGGGATCCGGCGGGCGAAGGAGATCCTCCTCACCGGCCGCCCCTTCGCGGCTGCCGAGGCGCTGGAGTGGGGCATCGTCAACCGCGTCTGTCCAGGGCCAGATCTGCTCGCCGAGGCGCGCGCCACCGCCCGCGCAATCGCGGCCAACGCGCCGCTCTCGGTCCGCCAGATCAAGCAATCGGTGAACGTCGGCGCGGCGATGGATCTCGGCGCGGCGCTGATGCTAGAGATCGAGGCCTATAACCGCTTGGTGCCGACCGCGGACCGGCGCGAAGGCATCCGCGCTTTCAACGAGAAGCGCCGGCCGCTCTACACCGGCCAGTGAAGATTCTTGCCCTCGATTCGGCGCTCGCGCGCGCCTCCGCCGCGGTGCTTGCAGACGGGTGCGTGGTTGGTGCGGCTTCCGGTAGCGAGAGCCGGGAGCTCGCCGTTCTCGCCGCGCGGGCGCTTGCGTCGTCCGGCCTGGCAGTGGGGGATCTCGACGCCGTGGCATCGACCATCGGGCCCGGCAGCTTCACCGGCATCCGCGCCGGCCTTGCACTCGCAGCCGGAATTGGGCTCGCCGCCGGCATCCCGGTGGTCGGTGTGAGCGTCGGCGAAGCGATCGCCGCTCTGCTGCCCGAGGTCGCGTCGGACCGCCTTTGGGTCGCGATCGATTCGCGGCGTGGGCGCATCTTCCTCGAGCGCGCGGGCGAGATCACCTCATGGGACCGCGCGGCGCTGCCCAAGCCCAGCGCTCCAGTGGCGCTGGCGGGGGACGGCGCGGCAGCGGCTGCCGCCTCCCTCGGACCCGTGGCGCGGTTTGCGGGCATCCTCCTGCCGGACGCCGCAGGCGTCGGGCGCGCTGCCACCCTCCGCCTTGGCGGCCAGCTTCCGCCACGCCCGGCCGCACCCCTCTATGTCGATCCACCGGCGGCCCTGCCATCCAAGGGCGCCCGCCCGCCGCCCGCATGAGCGGGGAAACGATGCTCGTCGCCGGTCGCGCCCACACCCGGGCGTTGGCCGCGATCCACGCAAGCGCCTTCCCGCGCGGCGCGCGCTGGAGCGCGGAGGCTTTCGCCGCCCAGCTTGCTCTTCCCGGCGTGTTTGGCCTCATCGATCCGGCGGGAGGCATCGCGCTTGCCAGGGTTACCGCCGACGAAGCCGAAATCCTTACCCTCGCCGTCAGTCCCGCCGCCCGCCGCCGCGGCCGCGGCCGCTTGCTGTTGGCGAGGGCGATGGCGCGCGCCCGCGCTCAGGGGGCGCAGCGGATGGTGCTCGAGGTTTCGGCCGCGAACGAACCGGCACGCGCCCTATACGCCGCCGCCGGCTTCGCCGCGGTCGGCAGGCGCCCGCGCTACTATCCGGACGGCTCGGACGCGCTCGTCCTGGCTGCCGTGCTATAGGTTCGCCATGGCGATCGATGTGGCGGCGGCCGCCGATTTCTATGCAGGACGTCAGGGCGTGGTGACGGCGCGGCTGCTCCGCGAGCGACTTGCCTCGTTGTGGCCCGACCTCGTCGGCAAGTCGCTGCTCGGGCTTGGCTACGCCCCGCCTTATCTCCGCCTCTGGCGCGACACCGCCGAACGTTGCATCGCGCTCACCCCGGCGCAGATCGGCGCGGCGCGCTGGCCGGCCGGGAAACCCGGGCTCTCCTGCACCGCGGAGGAGGACGCGCTGCCTTTTCCCGACCTCCTGTTCGACCGCGTCATCCTCGTCCACGGGCTTGAGGCAGCGGAGAACGCACGGCGGCTGCTGCGCGAGGTCTGGCGCGTCCTCAAGGATGACGGGCGGCTGATGGTCGTCGCACCCAACCGACGTAGCCCCTGGGCCTATGTCGAGGCCACGCCCTTCGGCCACGGCCAACCCTATTCGGCCCGTCAGCTTGGCGCGCTGCTCGCAAACTCGTTGTTCCGGATCGAGCGGCGCGAGACCGCGCTCTATCTCCCGCCGATCAATGGCCGTCTGGTGCTGCGAACCGCTCCGGTCTGGGAACGCGCAGGGCGGCGGCTCGCGCCACAATTCGCCGGACTGACCATCTCCGAGGCGGTGAAGGACTCCTTCGCCGCCGTCCCGGCGCTCCGGCGGAAGGAGCGGCGGCTCGTGCTTTCCGAGGCGGCGTAAGGGGGAGGCCTATGCGGAGACCGGCAGAAGCTTGATGCGGCGGCCTTCGACGCCGAGTGCGATCCCGCCGGCCTTCAACGCCAGCGCGTCGGCCCCGAAGATCTCCCGACGCCAGCCGGAAAGGGCGGGAATCTCCGGTTCGTCCTCGGCGGCGAGCCGCTCGATCTCCTCGGCGGAGGCGAGCAGTCGCGGGGCGACGTGATGCGCCTCGCACTTCGCCGCGAGCAGGACCTTGAGAAGGGCGACGAGCGCCGGGGCGGCACGGCTTCCCGGGCGCGCCGGCGTCGGCGCGGGCAGCGCCGCGTCGGGAAGCGCCTTGGCCGCGGCAATGACAGCGAGGAGAGAGGCGCCAATCCTCCCTTCGGCGAAGCCGCGGCCGAGGCCACGCGCCCGAGCAAGGGCGTCGGGCGTGGCGGGTGCGGTCGCGGCGATCTCGAGCAACGTCTCGTCCTTGAGCAGCCGCTGGCGGGGAATGTCCACCCGTTGCGCCTCGCGCTCGCGCCAGGCGGCGACGGCGCGGAGGACGCCGAGCATGCGTCGGTTCGCGGTACGTGACTTGAGCCGTTCCCACATCGTCTCCGGATCGTTGCGGTAGGTCGCGGGGTCGGCGAGCACCGCCATCTCCTCGGCGACCCAGGCAAGGCGGCCCTCGCGTTCGAGCCGGGTGCTCAGCTTCTCATAGACGGTGCGGAGATAGGTGACGTCGGCCGCGGCATATCCGATCTGCGCCGCCGAGAGGGGGCGGGCAGACCAGTCGCTGAAGCGGTGGGCCTTATCGATCACGCCACCGGTGAGCGAGGAGACGAGCTGGTCGTACCCTACTTGGTCGCCATAGCCCGCGACCATCGCCGCCACCTGCGTATCGAAGAGCGGCTCCGGCACCCGACCGAAGACCAGGAGAAAGATTTCGACGTCCTGGCGGGCGGCGTGGAAGACCTTGGTCACCGCCGGATCGGCGAGCAACGTTCCGAGCGGCGCGAGATCGATCCCCGGTGCCTCGGCGTCGATCACCGCGGTGTCGGTCGCACCCGCGAGCTGGACGACGCAGAGCCGTGGCCAGTACGTGCGCTCGCGCATAAACTCGGTATCGACGCTGACGAATGGCTCCCCGGACAGCCGGGCGCAGAGCGCAGCCAGCGCATCGGTGCTGTCGATTAGGGCAACGGGCGGAGATCCGGGGCGCGTCGCGGCAGCGGGCGCGCGAACAGGACGGTCCATGTCCCGCTTCTACACGCGCCGTCCGTGGCGGGGAAGGGCAGCAGGTGACGGCAGCGGGTTGACAGGGCTGCGTCGAAAGAGGCTTCTGCCGGGCTTTCCTTGAGCGGATCTGCCTGATGCATCCTTACCGCACGCATGACTGTGGTGCGCTTCGCGCCGCCGACATCGGAACCACCGCCCGGTTGTCCGGGTGGGTGCACGCCAAGCGCGACCACGGAGGGCTGCTCTTTATCGATCTTCGCGACCATTACGGCCTCACGCAATGCGTGGTCGATCGCGAGAGCGCGGTGTTCGCCGAGGTCGAACGCATTCGGGTAGAAAGCGTGGTGACACTGACGGGCAAGACAGTGCCCCGCGCGCCGGGCACGGTCAACCCGAAGCTGCCCACCGGGGAGATCGAGCTTCGGGTGGCGGAGTTTGCCGTGCAGTCCGCGGCGGAGGTGCTGCCCCTCCAGGTGGCCGGCGAGGCGGAGTTCCCAGAGGATCTCAGGCTTAAGTACCGCTTCCTTGACCTCAGGCGGGAAGAGATGCATCGGAACATCATGCTCCGGACGGCAGTGATCGCCTCGATCCGCCGGCGGATGCAGGAGGCTGGGTTCGTCGAATTCACGACGCCGATCCTGACCGCTTCCTCGCCCGAGGGCGCGCGTGACTTTTTGGTGCCGGCGCGGCTACATCCCGGGAAGTTCTACGCGTTGCCCCAGGCGCCGCAGCAGTTCAAGCAGCTCATCATGGTGGCCGGGTTCGATCGCTACTTCCAGATTGCGCCCTGCTTCCGCGACGAGGCCTCGCGCGCCGACCGCAGCCCGGGCGAGTTCTACCAGCTCGATTTCGAGATGAGCTTTGTGACCCAGGAGGACGTCTTCGCCGCGATCGAGCCGGTGATATCGGGCGTTTTCCGCGAGTTCGCGGGTGGGCGGGCGGTGACGGCGCCGCCGTTCCCGTGCATTCCCTACGATACGGCGCTTGCCGAGTACGGCACCGACAAGCCGGACCTGCGCAATCCGCTGAAGATCCGCGACGTGACCAAGCATTTCCGCAATTCCGCCTTCGCGCTTTTCGCCCGAATCGCTGCCTCGGGCGGCGTCGTCCGGGCGATCCCGGCGCCCGGCGGGGCAGCGAGGCCGCGCAGCTTCTTCGACCGGCTCAACGAGTGGGCGCGGACGGAGGGCGCAGGCGGGCTTGGATACATCGTATTCGATCGCGAGGGGCTGAAGGGGCCTCTCGTTCGCAACCTCGAGGCCGACCGGGTCGCGGCGATCTGCTCGACGTGCGACGTCGGTATCGGCGATGCGGTGTTCTTCGCAGCGGGCGAGCGAGGGTCAGCGGAAAAGTTCGCAGGCGCGGTGCGGATGCGGCTCGGCGAGGAGCTCGGCCTTTGCGAGCGCGGTGCGTTTCGCTTCTGCTGGATCACCGACTTCCCCATGTACGAGCGGAACGAGGAGACCGGTGAGATCGACTTCAGCCATAACCCCTTCAGCATGCCACAGGGCGGGCTGGAGGCGCTCGAGACCCAGGACCCGCTCTCGATCAAGGCCTATCAGTATGACATCGTGTGCAACGGCGTGGAACTCTCCTCGGGCGCGATCCGCAACCACCGTGCCGATATCATGGTGCGCGCGTTCGCGATCGCGGGCTATGCCCCGGAGGAGGTCGAGCGACGGTTCGGCGGCATGTTGAATGCGTTCCGCTACGGTGCGCCGCCGCACGGCGGTTCGGCACCGGGGATCGACCGGATCGTGATGCTGCTCGCGGACGAGCCGAACATCCGAGAGGTGATCCTCTTCCCGCTCAATCAGCGGGGGGAGGACCTGATGATGGGCGCGCCGGCGGAGGTGTCGCCGGCAAGGCTCAAGGAGCTTGCGATTCGGCTCGATCTGCCGCCTAAGGCCGAGGCTGGCTGACAGCGGCCACCGATTGTCTGTATGCTGAGATTGCGCAACCTGGAGTTTGCATGCGCCGAATCCTGACGCTCTCCGTGGTCGGTGGGCTATTGGCGGTGGTCTCGGCACGCGCGGCGCCGGAATTGCCCTTCGTCGGCCAGGACGCCCTCTACCAGCTCCAGCTCGGGGCGCCCGCCGGCGGGGACGTGGTCGCGGGCAGCGGCCAGATGGGCTACGAGGTGATCGACGCTTGCAACGGGTGGGCCGTACGCCAGCGTCTGGAAATGACGCTGATCAACGGGGACGGGCAGGTGACCCGCACGGTGTCCGATTACGCGACCTGGGAGGCCAAGGACGGGCTGGCCTTCCGCTTCCACACGGTGGACACGACCGACGGCGAGGTCGACGACCGGCTGGACGGCGAGGCGCATCTCGACCGGCAGGGCGGGCCGGGAGAGGTGACGTACACGGCGCCGAAGGCCGCGACCGTGAAGCTGCCGGTCGGCACGATGTTCCCGATGTGGCAAACCGAAGCAATCATCCGCGCGGCCCGGGCGGGCGAGAAATTCATCGCCATGCCGCTCTTCGACGGGACCGGCGAGAACGGCGCCTCGGACAGTTCGGTGGCGATCGATGGCTGGGAGCCGCCAGTCGTGGCGCGCGACGCGGGGGACGCGTCGCGGTTCTCCATGCTCGCGAAACTCCCGAGCACGCGCGTGCACGTCGCCTTTTTCAGCCGAAAGCCGGATACGGTGGTCCCGGATTTCGAGATCGGCATGCGCTACTTCCTGAACGGCGTGGCTGACGGTTTGGCGATGAATTTCGGCGACTTCACCATGGATGGGAAGCTTGTTCATCTGGCGATCCTGCCGAGCCATTGCTGACGTCCCGCGGGACAAGTATTCATAGGCCGGGAAACGAACGGAAAAAGCATGAGCAGCGACGCGCATGATGCCCCCTTGGGCACCCCCCTGGTGACCAGTTCCGGGATCAAGCAACCGTACCACCTCGTCAACCCGAGCCCCTGGCCGATCATCGGAGCGCTGTTCGGCGCGATGGTGCTTGTCGGCATCATCATGGTCGGCAACTTCGACAACTACACGCTGCTGGTGATCGGCGTGCTCGGCGTCGCCGTCGTGATGTTCATGTGGTGGCGGGATGTGATCCGGGAGAGCAGGACGCCCGGCCTCCATTCGCCGATCGTACGGCTCGGCCTACGCTACGGAATGCTCTTCTTCATCACCAGCGAGGTGATGTTCTTCGTCGCCTTCTTCTGGGCGTTCTTCAACTTCGCGCTGTTTCCGGACCACGTCTCCTTTGCCAAGATCGCCGAGTGGCCGCCGGCTGGGATCCATACCGATAACCCATTCAGCGTGCCCTTCCTGTTGACGATGATCCTGCTGCTCTCGGGCACCACGGTGACCTGGGCGCACCATTGCCTGCTCGAGAATAATCGTAAGGGGCTGATCACCGGGCTCGGATTGACGGTGCTGCTCGGCATCTCCTTCACCTGTGGCCAGCTCTACGAGTACACGCATTCGCCGTTTCCGTTTCACGGCGGGGTCTATCCGTCGGTCTTCTTCCTCGCCACCGGCTTCCACGGCTTCCATGTCATCGTCGGCACCTGTTTTCTTACGGTCTGCTACTTCCGGGCGCGGGCGGGGCAGTTCACCCCGGAGCGGCATTTCGGCTTCGAGGCGGCCGCCTGGTACTGGCACTTCGTCGACGTCGTATGGCTCTTCCTTTTCACCTTCATCTATCTCTGGGGCGCGAGCGCGGTCACTGTCGGGTAATTCGGACGCGGCCGGACGGCCGCCCGGCCACCTGGGGGCGGCCGAGGGCTGGCGGGGGCTGATACTGCCCGGCGCGCTTGCCGCCCTGCTGGCCGCGGCGCTGGTCGGGCTCGGCGTTTGGCAGCTTCACCGCCTCGCGTGGAAGCTCGCCATCCTGGCCGAGATCCGGGCGGCCGAGGCACGGCCGGGCATTCCCCTCTCGGATCATCCGGGCCCCTACGCCAAGGTCGCCGTCAGCGGCCGTTTGCTGCGGGGCCTCGCCGCGCTCTACGGCGACCAGGTGGAAACCACCGCGCAAGGCTCCGAAGAGGGCGGCCAGCTCATCGTGCCGCTCGAGCGCGGCGCGGCGCCGCCGGTCCTGGTGGATTTCGGCTGGGTACCGATGTCCGATCGTCGTCTAGCGAGTCTGCCCGCAGGCCCGACCTCGGTCGCCGGCTATCTCCGCCCACCCGACTTCCCAGGGCTCTTTTCCGCGCCCGACGATGTTCCCGAGCGCCGGTTTTACACTCTCGATCCGACCCGGATCGGTGCGGCGCTGGGGCTGCCACAGGTCGCGCCCTTCACGCTGGTCGTGCTCGGCAGGCCGGTCCCGGGCGTTTATCCAATGCCTGCCCAGCACCTGCCCCATCCGCCGAACAATCATCTCGAATACGCGCTCACCTGGTTCGGGCTTGCCGCGGTCGTGATTTTCGAGTTCTGCTTCTGGGCCCGCCAGAGGCTGCGCGGGTGAAAGCGACCGCGATCACACCGGCGTACGAGCGCCTGGTGGCGCGCTTCGCCCGCATCGCCGCACTCGACGAGGCGAGCGCCATGCTGGGCTGGGACGCCGCTTCGATGATGCCGCCCGGCGGGGCGGTCGCCCGCGGTGACCAGCTGGCCGTGCTCGCCGGCCTCGGCCACGAACTCCTAATTGCTCCGGCGGTCGCTTCGGACCTCGCGGCCGCCGAGCAGTCCCCCGATCCTGATCCCTGGCGGGCGGCGAACCTTCGTCTGATGCGCCATGCCCATACACGGGCCGCGGCGCTACCGGGCGACCTCGTGGAGGCGGCGACGCGGGCCAACTCGGCTTGCGAGAAAATTTGGCGGGAGGCGCGCCGGGCCGCCGACTACGCGGCGGTGTTGCCAGCCTTCAACGAGGTGGTGCGGCTCGCCCGGGAACAGGCGCACGCGCTCGGTGCCGCCCTCGGCCTTGCCCCCTACGATGCGCTGATGGACGGCCACCAGCGCGGCATCGGTGCCGCCGACGTCGTTCCGGTCTTTGCGGTCTATGAGGAGTTCCTCGCACGCGCGCTGCCCCGCGCGGAGATGGTCGCGGCAGGGCGCCAGGCCCCGCGCCGGCCGGCCGGACCTTTCCCTATCATGGTCCAAGAGGCGCTCTGCCGCTGCATGGCCGAGCGCGTTGGGCTCGCCTTCGACCATGCGCGGCTCGACCGTTCCGAGCACCCTTTTTGCGGCGGCACGCCAAGCGACGTGCGCATCACCACCCGCTACGACCCGGCAGACGGGCTCAAATCGCTGTTCGCGGTGCTGCACGAGACCGGCCACGCACTCTACGAGCGCGGCCTGCCGACCGCCTTTGCCCGCCAGCCGGTCGGGGCCGCCGCCGGAATGGCGGTGCATGAGAGCCAGTCGCTCATTGTCGAGATGCAGGCCTGCCGCTCGGACGCCTTCCTCGGCTGGCTCGGGCCGGAGCTCGCGCGCGCCTTCGGCCCCGACCCGGCATACGAGCAGGGTAACCTTGCCTGTCTCTGCCGACGGGCCGAACGGGGCTTGATCCGCGTCGATGCAGACGAGATCACCTATCCCGCACATGTGATCCTGCGCTTCCGGCTCGAGGTTGCCTTGATCGTAGGCGACCTCGAGCCTGCCGACCTGCCGGCCGCCTGGAACGAGGGAATGAAATCGCTGCTGGGGATCACTCCGCCCGACGACGCGGCCGGGTGCCTGCAGGACATCCATTGGTATGATGGCGGCTTCGGCTATTTCCCGTGCTACACCCTCGGCGCGATGGCCGCAGCGCAGCTGATGGTGGCCGCCCGCAGGGCGGCGCCCGGGCTCGATGCGGCGCTCGCCGCAGGTGATTTCGCGCCGCTCAGTGGCTGGCTCGCCGCCAATGTCCACGCCCGTGCGAGCCTTTACGGGTTCGACGAGCTGCTGCGCATGGCCACCGGCAAGCCGCTCGATCCGGAAGCCTTTCAGGCTCACCTGACGGAGCGGTATCTGAGCTGATCCGGGCGCTGCCGGGCCCTCCGCCTCCGTCCCACCGCTTGCGCTCGCCCGCAGGTCTGCCAGTTTTGCCGGCTCGCCACGCATCCGCCCCGCCCCATGCGTCTTAGCCATCCCGCTATCAAGCCTGTTGGACGACCGCTCACCATCCGCTTCGAAGGGACCGAAATCCCGGCTCTCGAAGGGGAGACCGTCGCGGCTGCGCTTGCCGCCGCCGGCGCTCTTGCGGTTCGAAGGACCTCATCCGGCGCGCCGCGAGGACTCTACTGTGGCATCGGCGCCTGCTTCGACTGCGTGGTCAGCATCGACGGGCGCGTCGGCCAGCGCGCCTGCCTGGTCGAGGTCACCGAGGGCATGGAGGTGACCGGCGTGCCATCCGCCTCTTTCGCTCCGCTCGCCCCGCAATCGAGCCGGCTTCAGCCGGAGGAGCGGGCCCCCGACATCCTCGTCATCGGTGCCGGTCCAGCCGGCCTCTCGGCAGCGATCGCCGCCCAAGAGGCGGGCGCATCCGTCGTCCTGCTCGACGAGCGGGCGAAGCTGGGCGGGCAGTTCCTCAAGCCGCTCGCCGCCAGCCACGTGCACGGCGCGCCGGATGCCCAATTCCGCGAGGGAGACGCGCTGCGTGCGGCCCTCGCCGCGGCCGGCGTTGCCGTCGAGACAGGGGCCCTCGTGTGGGGGGCGTTTGCCGCAGACGAGATCGCCGCCCTCGTGCGCGACCGCGAGATCATCTTCCGCCCGCGCCGCGTCATTCTCGCCCCCGGCGCCCACGAGAGCCCGGTGCCGCTCCCCGGCTGGACGCTCCCGGGCGTGATGGCCACGGGGGCTCTCCAGACGCTCGTCCGCGCTCAGCGCGTCTGCCCGGCAGAACCCGTCGTCATCGCGGGCAACGGGCCGCTCAATTTCCAGCTCGCTGCGGAACTGCTCGCCTCCGGCGTCCGTCTGGGCGCGGTCGTCGAGGCGGCGCCGCGCCCCGGCCTCGTCGCACTCAGTCAGACCCTCGCCCTCGCCCGTGCCGCGCCCGATCTTCTCCGCGCCGGTTTCTCCTACCTCCTTGGCCTCCGGCGCGCCGGCGTTCCCGTCTTCTGGAAGAGCAGGATCACTGCGATCGAGGGCGAGGATCGGCCATCGTCCGTACGTATCGCGACCCCGGCCGGAGAACGCAGTGTCCCCGCCGGTTTGGTCGCCCTAAACGCAGGCTTCCAGCCGGAAACGGCGCTCGCGCGGGCGCTCGGCGCCGCGCACCGATTCGTCGATTCCGGCCTCGGCCATCTCGCGACCGTAACCAACGAAGAGGGCCGAACCAGTCTCCCCCAGCTGTTCGCGGTCGGCGACGGCGCCGCGTTCGGTGGCGCCCGCATCGCCGCCGCGCGCGGCCGCCTCGCCGGGCTCGCCGCCGCTCGCGATCTCGGTTTTCGCGCCCCCGATTCCAGCGCCACCCACGCCGCGCTTGCCCGCGCCGGGCAGTTTCAACGCGCGCTTTGGCAGATGTTCTCGCCGCTCCCTTTCGATCCCGCCACTCTCGCCGGTTCCACCGTTGTCTGCCGCTGTGAGGAGGTCACGGCCGGCTGCATCCGTGCCGAGATCGCTGCCGGCACCACCTCGCTTGCCGCGCTGAAGAAGGCGACACGCGCCGGCATGGGTCCCTGTCAGGGGCGGTTCTGCGCTGCTGCAATTGCCCGTCTCTGCCCCGAGCAACCCGAGCCCCTCGCCTTCGCCTTTCCGCGCCCGCCCGTGCGCCCGGTGCCAATGGCGCCGTTGATGTTCCCAGGGCCGGAGTTCGCCGCGGCCCACATCCATGACCCCACGCCCCCGGAGCGCCGCCCCGCCGCCCTGCCCGCCGCCGCTCCTCGAACCGCCGACGTCCTGGTGATCGGCGGCGGCATCGTCGGCCTCGCAACCGCCCTGTACCTCGCCCGCGAGGGAACCGACGTGCTCGTCGCCGAGCGGGCGGAGAGCTTCGCCATGGCGGCAAGCACCGCCAATGCCGGCAGCCTGCACGTCCAGTTGCTTGCCTATGATTTTTCCGAGTCGGGCCCGCCCGACGGCGGCCGGGCCGCTTCCACCCTCCCCCTCGGTCCGCAAGCGATCGCGCTCTGGAAGGAGATCGCCGCCGAGGCGGGCGAATCGCTCGGCATCGTGGCCGAGGGCGGGCTCATGGTCGCCGAGGATGAAGGGGCGCTGCGGTGGCTCGCCGCCAAAGTCGCCATGGAGAACCGCCACGGCATCCCAAGCCGCCTGATCGGAGCCAATGAGCTGCGCGCGCTTGCGCCCGCCCTTTCGCCGGATCTCCTCGGCGCCGATTTCTGTCCGGGGGAGGGCTACGGCGATCCCCTCCGCGGCAGTCTTGCCCTTCGCCATCTCGCCGAGAAGAGCGGCGCTCGGCTCCTGGCCGGGGCCGAGGTTACCGCGCTCGAGCGCGCCGGCAGCTCCTGGCACGCCGAAACCGGAAGCGGCCCGATCAGAGCCGGCTGCGTCGTCAACGCCGCCGGCCCCTACGGCAGGCGCATCGCCGCCATGGCGGGCCTCGCGGTGCCCGTGAGCGGCACCGTCCAGCAGGTGATTGTCACAGAGCCTGTCCTGCCCCTCACGCGCCATCTCGTGCTGCTCGCCGGTCGCCATCTTTCGCTCAAGCAGCAGGCGAACGGCAGCTTCTTGATCGGCGGCGGCTGGTTCGGCGATTACGACGAAGCGACCGGGGCCACGAGGCCGCTTCGGCGCAATATCGAGGCCAATCTATGGGTCGCCGCGCGCACGCTCCCCGCGCTCGCCGGCCTCTCCGCCGTCCGTGCCTGGACCGGCATGGCCCCCGAGATCGACGCGGCTCCCCTCCTCGGCGAGGCCCCCGGCCTCCCTGGTTTCTTCAACGCCCTCGCTGCCAACGCCTATACACTCGGTCCCCTCATCGGCCGCCTGGCCGCCGGTGCGATCCGCCACGACGAGGCGCCCGATCCCGCCTACACGCTGGCCCGCTTCGCCGCCCGATGATCCGTTATGCTCCGTTATGCTATAGACTCGTCGCCTGCTCAGGATTCCCCCATGCGTCCTCGCCTGACCTCAGTTCTCTTGGTCCTCCCCCTCCTCCTCGGCGGCTGCGGGCTCTTCGGCGGCCCGACCGTCAAGAAGCAGGCAGGGCCGGTGACGGCCCAGGGCCTCTACCAGAGCGGCGTCGCCCAGATGAATGCAGAGAACTACAAGCAGGCGATCAGCGATTTCGATCAGGTGGAGGAGGACTTCCCCTTCTCCCCCTGGGCGACGAACGCCCAGCTGATGCACGGCTACGCGGCCTATCTGCAGCAGGACTACACGGGCGCGATCGACGCGCTCGAACGCTTCATCCAGCTCCACCCCGCCAATCCCGACATCGCCTATGCCTATTATCTGCGCGCCCTCTGCTACTACGAGCAGATCTCCGACATTCTGCGCGATCAGCAGGCCACCCGCGAGGCGATCACCGCGCTGCAAGAGGTGGTCAACCGCTTTCCCGGCAGTGCCTATGCCAATGACGCACGCCTCAAGATCGATCTCTGCCGCGATCATCTGGCGGGCCACGAGATGGTGATCGGCCGCTACTACGAGCGCCAGAACGACTATATCGCCGCGATCGGCCGCTATCAGACGGTCGTCCAGGACTACCAGACCACCAACCACGCCCCCGAGGCGCTCGAGCGTCTGGTCGAATGCTATCTCAAGCTCGGCATGAAGACCGAAGCGGCGCATGCCGGTGCCGTGCTCGGATACAACTATCCCGGCAGCACCTGGTATCGCGACGCCTATGCACGCCTGCACGAGGCCGGCGTCGTCACCGCCAGCGCGCCCCAGCCGCCAGGGGGGCCCGGTTTCTTCGGCGGTCTCTGGAGCGCGATCTTCTGATCCCGCCCGGACGGAGATGCTGACGGCTCTCTCCCTCCGCGACGTCGTCCTGATTGACCGGCTCGATATCACCTTCGGCCCCGGCCTCGGCGTGCTCACCGGCGAAACCGGCGCTGGCAAATCCATCCTGCTGGACGGCCTTGGCCTTGCCCTCGGCGCCCGCGGCGATGCCGCGCTCGTCGCCCGGGAGGCGGCGGAGGCAAGTGCCGCCGCCTCATTCTCCCCACCGGCCGACCATCCCGTCCGCGCCCTGCTCGCCGAGCAAGGCATCGAAGCGGAGGACGAGGTCCTGCTCCGCCGCGTCCTCTCACGCGACGGGCGCTCGCGTGCCTTCATCAACGACCAGCCCGTGGGGGTCGGGCTTCTGCGCCGGGCCGGCGCCGCCCTCGTCGAGATCCAGTCCCAGAACGCGCAAATCGGGCTCGCGGAGCCATCGATCCAGCGCACGCTGCTCGATGGTTTTGGAACAGAGCCAAATCTCCTCTCGGCCGTGAGCGTTGCCTTCGCCGATTGGCGCGCAAGGGTGCGCGCCGCCGAGGAGGAAGAAGCGGTGCGTGCGCGGACGGAGCAGAACGCAGAGTGGCTTGCCCACGCCGTTCAGGAGCTCGACGCGCTTGCGCCCGAGCCGGACGAGGAAGAGCGCCTGGTGGCCGAGCGCCAAGCCCTCCAGCAGGGCGAGCGGCGCGCCGCTGCCCTCGCCTTGGCGCTCGCCGAGCTCGCCCCGCGCGACCGTCCCGGCGCCCCTCCGGCCGCCGCGGTGCGGGCGGCGGTGCGCGCGCTTTCCCGCTTCAGCCCCCCTGCCGCCGAGCCGCTCGCCGCGCTCGAGCGCGCCGAGGAGGCGCTCATCGAGGCCGAGTCGCTGCTCGAGCGTCTGGCCGAGACCGCGGCGGGGGATCCTCGCGACCTTGAAGACGCCGAAACGCGCCTCTTCGCCCTGCGCGCCGCCGCCCGCAAACACGCCGTGCCCGTGTGCGAGCTGCCAGATCTCCGCGCACGCCTGCGCGAAGAGCTCGCGGTGATCGAGGACGGTGCCGCTTTCGCCGCCGCCCGCGCCGGGGAGGCCGCTTCGGCGCGCGCTGCCTATATCGAGGCCGCCACCCGGCTTGCGGCAAGCCGGGCCGAAGCGGCGGGACGCCTGGAAGCCGAAGTTGCGCGTGAGCTGCCGCCGCTCCGGCTCGAGAAGGCGCGCTTTTGGTGCCGCCTTGCCCCGCTCGCCGAATCGGAGTGGGGGCCGGAGGGAACCGAGACCGTCTCGTTTCTGCTCGCCGCGAACCCCGGCCAGGAGCCGGCGGCGGTCGCCCGCGCGGCCTCGGGCGGCGAGCTCGCGCGCCTCATGCTCGCCCTCAAGGTGGTCCTGGTGAGTGCGCGCAACCCGGGTACCCTGATCTTCGATGAGGTCGATGCCGGCATCGGCGGCGCCACCGCGGCCGCGGTGGGCGCGCGCCTGGCCCGCATCGCCGAGCAGATGCAGGTCCTGGTGGTCACGCACAGCCCGCAGGTCGCCGTGCACGGGCGCGCGCATTTCCGCATCGTCAAGGAAGAAGCGGGCGGCCGTAGCGCGACCCGCGTGGCAGCGCTCGAGGGCATGCTGCGCCAGGAGGAGATCGCGCGGATGCTTGCCGGTGCCACGGTGACCGACGCGGCCCGCGCCGCCGCCGCCAGCCTGCTCGCCGATCCCGGGCACGCCGCGCTCCGCCGCGGCAGAGCGCAAGCCGGAGCATGAAAAAGCCCGGCGACGCCCCGGTAGAGGCGCTGGACGAGAGAAAGGCGAAGGCCGAGCTCGCCCGCCTCGCGATCCGGATCGCCGCCGCCGACCGGGCCTATTATGCGGCGGACGCTCCGGTGATGACGGACGCCGAGTACGATCGGCTGCGCATCCGCAACGAAGCCATCGAGGCGCGCTTCCCCGCCCTCGTGCGCCCCGATTCCCCCTCCCGCAGGCTCGGCGCCCAGCCCGCCGCAGGCTTCCGCAAGGTTCGCCACCGCGAGCCGATGATCTCGCTCGACAACGTCCTCACGCCGGCCGAGTTTTCCGAGGTCGTCGCCCGCGCCCACCGATTCCTCGGCCTCGATCCCGCCCACCCGCTTCCCATGGTTGCGGAGCCGAAGATTGATGGGCTCTCGATCTCCCTCACCTACGAACAGGGACGATTGGCGGTCGGCGCCACGCGCGGCGACGGCGTCGAGGGCGAGGACGTGACCGCCAACCTCAAGACGATCGAAGCCGTGCCCCAGCGCCTCGCCGACCGGGCTCCCTCCTTCATCGAGATCCGCGGCGAGATCTACATGACGAAGGCCGACTTCCTCGCGCTCAACGAGGCGCAGGAGAAGGCCGGCGAAAAGGTCTTCGCCAATCCGCGCAACGCCGCCGCCGGCAGTCTCCGCCAGCTCGACCCAGCGATCACCGCCTCACGCCGCCTCTCCCTCTTCGCCTACGCGATGGGTGCGGCGAGCGACCCGGTCGCGGACACGCACTGGCGCTATCTGGAGCGGCTCCGTGATTGGGGCTTCGCCGTCAATCCACTTTCGCGCCACGTGCGCGACGAGAACGAAGCCGCCGCATTCCAGGAGACGATGGCTGGCGAGCGTGCCGGGCTCGGCTACGACATCGACGGCGTCGTCTACAAGATCGACGATCTCGCGTTGCAGCGCCGGCTGGGCTCGGTCGGCCGGGCGCCGCGCTGGGCCGTTGCATGGAAATTCCCGGCCGAGCAAGCGATAACGAAGCTCGAGGACATTCTCATTCAGGTCGGGCGCACCGGTGCGCTCACGCCCGTGGCCCAGCTCACGCCAGTCAATGTCGGCGGCGTGCTCGTCTCGCGCGCCAGCCTGCACAATGAGGACGAGATCGCGCGCAAGGACGTCCGCATCGGCGACTGGGTGCGGATCCAGCGTGCGGGCGACGTGATCCCGCAAGTGCTCGGGGTGATCGCCTCCCGCCGGCCCAAGGGCGCCAAGCCCTTCGTCTTCCCAGACATTTGTCCGGTCTGCGGCAGCCGCGCGGTGCGGGAAACTGGCGAGGCGGTGCGGCGCTGCACCGGCGGCCTTACCTGCCCGGCGCAGGCGGTCGAGCGGCTGCGTCATTTCGTGTCCCGCGCCGCCTTCGATATCGAGGGGCTCGGCGAGAAGACGATCGCCGAATTCTACGCCGATGGCCTGCTGCGCAGTCCGGCGGACATTTTCGCCCTTCCCGCGCGCGAGGGCGAGATCGCCAAACGCGATGGCTGGGGCGAGACCTCGGCGCGGAATCTCTCCAACGCCATCGCGGAGCGGCGAAGGATCCCGCTCGCCCGCTTCATCTATGCCCTCGGGATCCGCCGCATCGGGGAGGCGAATGCGCGCCTGCTCGCCCGTCATTACGGCTCGTATCGCCATTTCGCGAGCGCGATGCGCAAAGCCGCCGATCCCGAATCCGCCGAGCGGCGCGCGCTCGATTCGATCCTCGGGATCGGCCCGGCGATCGTCGAGGAGATCGTCGCCTTCTTCGCCGAGCCGCGCAACATCGCCGCCCTCGAAGCGCTCGAGCGCGAGGTCACCATCGCGGATGCCGAACCGGCCTCGAGCGGGTCCTCGGCCCTCTCCGGCAAGACGATCGTCTTCACCGGGTCACTCGCCACCATGACGCGGGCCGAAGCCAAGGCCCGCGCCGAAGCGCTCGGCGCGAAAGTGACCGACAGCGTCACGCGCGCGACCGATCTTCTCGTCGCCGGCGCCGATCCCGGCTCGAAGGCGCGCAAGGCCACGGACCTCGGCGTTCGCACGGTCGGTGAAGACGAGTGGCGGGAACTCGCCGGGCTCTGAGCCTGCGTTACGAACTACGGTAAAGCTTGGTCAGCACGAATTCGCGGTGGCCGAGCGCCTCGCTCGCCGTGAGCCTGCCGTTCGCGGTCCGCAGGGTCATGTCGATCAGCGCGTCCCCCGCATCGGCGATCGTCATTTGCCGCCGCAGGATCCCCGAGACGTCGAGATCGATATGCTCGGACATCGTGCGCACCGTGCGCGGATTCGCGGAGATCTTGATCACGGGCACGATCGGATTTCCGACGATGTTACCCTGGCCCGTGGGAAAGGTGTGGACCGCGTAGCCGGCAGCCGCCATCAGCGTCACGCACTCGGCCGCGGCCGACGAAGTATCCATGTAATAGAGCCCGGGTCCCTTCGCCGGCGCCACGGCAGGCCCGAGCACGTCGATGTAGCGGGACGTCCGGCCGATCTTTTCGAGATTGCCGAAGGCCTTCTCCTCGATCGTCGTCAGTCCGCCCTCGATATTGCCCTTGGTCGGCTGCGATTCCGAAAGATCGTCCACCTTGTAGGGCTCTATCACCTCGTCCTGATAGGCCTTCCACACCGCGTAGAACTTCTCGCCGACCTCGGGCGTGGCCGCGCGCGCCTTGCACACATGCTCGCCCCCGGTGATCTCGGAGGTCTCGCCGAAGACGCCGTAGATGCCGCGCGGGAGCAGCTTGTCGTACATGTTGCCCACGGTCGGGCAGGAGCCGAGCCCGGTCGTCGTGTCGCTCTCGCCGCACTTGGTCGAGACCCAGAGCTCGGAGATGTCGCACTCCTCCTTCTTCATCTCCGAGGCTTCCTGCACCAGGTCCTTGGCCCTCCGCGAGGCGGCGGCGATGGTGTTGATATCGCCGTGCTGCTCGATGGCGAACCCTTCGACCTTCTTCCCGGTCTTGGCGATCCCATCGACGACCCGCGCGGTCCAGCCCGGCTCGATCCCGATCACGATGACCGAGGCCACGTTGGGGTTGGCGCCGGTGCCGATGATGGTGCGGAAGAAGAGATCGAGATCGGCGCCGAACTGGAGCCGCCCATAGGCGTGGGGCAGGGCAAGCGCGCCCTTAATGTTGTTGGCGACCGCCTCGCAGGCGGCATTGGAGAGATCGTCGAGCGGCAGGATCGCCACGTGGTTGCGCACGCCGACGCGGCCGTTCGCGCGCCGCCAGCCCGAGAAGCGAAGATTGCCGGGTGCAGCCATCGGTCTTCTTCCCCTACCAGCGCTTGGTCTTGAGGTTATGGACGTGCACGTGGCCGCCCTTCGATGCCCCGGCAACCATTCGCCCGATATCCTCGCCGTACTTGACGGCGGTATCGTCCGCCTTGAGATCCTTGAGAGCGACCTTGTGGCCGATCGGCACGTCCGCAGTCGCGGTCAGGCGGAAGGAGGAATTGTTCTCGGTGATCACGCAGAGCATGTCGGTGCCCGCCTTCAGGCCCTCGACCACGACGACCCCGACATTGTCCTTGGGGTTGTGCACCAGCAATTGGGGGATTTCCATGACGCTCCTCTTGCCACGTGCGCCGGCCGCTTCTGGCGCTCTAATCTTGTATAAGACAGATGACTTCCGCTAGTGTCAACCCATCATGCCGCCCATTACCCGGCCCAATCGGAGCGCGCGGCGAGACGCAGCGGAGATCGTCTTTTTCCCGCTCTACCGTCAGGTGCGGGAAGGGCTGCTCCGCCGGCTCGCCGAAGGCGCTTGGCCGGCCGGCGCCATGCTGCCGAGCGAGCAGGTGCTGGCAGCGGAGCTCGGGGTGAGCCAGGGCACCGTGCGCAAGGCGCTCGATGCGCTGGTGGCTGAAAATCTGCTGGTGCGCCGGCAGGGTCGCGGCACCTTCGTCGCCCTGCACGACGAGAGCCGCATCCTCTTTCAGTTCTTTCGCCTCGTCTCGGAGACGGGCGAGCGCCAGTTCCCGGAAAGCCGTGTGCTCCGCGTCGGCGCGGGGCGGGCGAGTGCCGAGGAGCGGGCGCGTCTCGCGCTTGCAGCGCGGGCCCGCGTGGTGCGCATCCGGCGGGTCCGTGCGCTCGCCGGGCGTCCTTGCATCGCCGAATCGATCGTGCTGCCCGCTTCGCTCTTTCCCGGCCTCATCGAGCGCCCGCTACCCAACAACCTCTACGGGCTCTTCGCCGAGAAGTACGGGATCGGCATCGCGCGCGCGTCCGAGCGGCTGAGGGCAGTGGCGCTCGGCGCTTCGGACGCCACCTTGCTCGGCGTCGCCCAGGGCACGCCGGCACTCGCGATCGATCGTCTGGCGCTCGCGATCGACGGGCGGAGGGTGGAATGGCGCGTCTCGCACTGCCTCACCACGCACGTCCATTACGCCTCGGACCTCACCTGAGCGGGCGCCCCGAGCAGGCTTTGCCCCGGCCGGACCAGGGTGAAGCGCACCGGCTCGGTGGTGGCCGCGAATTCGCCCCCCATCAAGCGCGCCATCGTGTAGCGCGAGGTTGCGAGATCGGAAGTTTCGGGATGGTCGGTGCGGAAATGAGCACCGCGGCTGTCGGTGCGCAAGAGAGAGGCCGTGACGATCGCCCGGCTGACCAGCAGCAGGTTCTCGAGGTTGAGGCGATCGGTCCATGCGACGTCGTAACGGCGATCCGTATCGGCAACGCCGCTCTCCTCGAGCGCGGCGGCGAGTGCCGCAAGCGAAATCGCGGCCCGGGAGAGCGAGGCGGCATTTCGCAGCACGCCCACGTCCTCCCACATCACGCGCGCAAGCTCGCCGCCAAGCGCCGCACCATCGCCAGGCTTGCGTCCACGCGGCGCAAGGGCGCGCCCGACCGCGGCCGCGAGCACGTGCCGGTCGGGTTCCGGCAACGTCTCCCCAACCGGCGGCAGCCCTGCGGCCATCGCATCGCCGGCGAGACCGCCGAAGACGGTGGAATTGGCGACACCGTTGCCGCCCAGCCGATTGGCGCCGTGCACCCCGCCCGTGTCCTCCCCGGCCGCGTAGAGGCCGTGCCAGGGCGTGCGGCAGGCAGTGTCGAACACCACGCCGCCCATCAGGTAGTGCGCGGTCGGGATGACCTCGACGCGCCCGGCGGCGAGGTCGAAACCGCAATCGGCGCACCGTTCCACCATGCCCTTGAACATCCGGCGCACGTTGTCGGACCCGAGATGCCCCATCTCGATGAAGACGCCGCCGTGCGGCCCGCCGAAGCCGTTGTCGATGCGGTCCATGATGGCGCGGCTCACGATATCGCGCGTCGCGCGCTCGCCGGCGGGATCGTAAAGCGGCATGAAGCGCTCGCCCGTACCGTCCGTGAGAAACCCGCCCGCGCCGCGCAACCCTTCCTCGAGCACCGTGCCGGTCATGCGCGTGCCCTCGCCGGCCAGAAGGCCGGTCGGGTGGAACTGCACCATCTCCATGTCGCGCAACGGCAGGCCGGCGCGCAGCGCCATCGCCAGGCCATCACAGCTCTTGTCGCCCGAAGGCGTGTGATAGCGGTACATCGTCGGCCCGCCCCCGGTGGCGAGCAGCACGGCGTGCGCTCGGGCGAGAACAAGCTCGCCGCTGCGCATATCGAGCAGCAGCGCGCCGGCGATGCCCGAGCCGTCCGCGCGCGGTACGAGATCGAGCGCGCGATGATCCTCGAGGCGCGCGACAGAACGCGCGTACACCTGCTCGGCAAGGCGGTTGATGATCTCGATCCCGGTGAGGTCCCCCTTGTGCACGGTGCGATCGAAGGTCTGGCCGGCAAACGCCTTCTGGTGCACGGTGCCGTCAGGGTTGCGGTCGAAGAAGCAGCCGATCTCCGTCTCCAGCTCGCGGATCCGGGCTTGCGCGCCGGTGACGAGCCGCCAGGCCAGATCCTGATCGTTGAGCCACTTGCCGCCTTCCACCGTGTCCATGAAGTGGCGCTCGGCGGAATCGCCGGCCGCCAGCGCCACGTTGTAGCCGCCCTGCACCATGCGCGTGCAACCGCACTTTCCGAGCAGGCCCTTCACGACGATGGCAACACTGCGCTCCGGTGCTGCGCGCTTGGCATGGAGCGCGGCGAACAGCCCGGCGCCGCCGGCGCCCAGGATCAGAATATCGGTAGCGGTTTCGCGGATCGCCTCGGGCATCCGCTATTCGCTTGCCCCGATCGAGGCGAGCACGGCGCGGCGGCGCCGCGAGACCGCGTCGCCGACCCGATCGTAAAGGGAGTTTCCTTCCGCATCCATTCCGACCAGCAGCGGCCCGAAGCCGCGGATGCGGAAGCGCCAGAGGCTCTCGGGATTGAGATCATCGAGATCGACATCCTCGATCGCCTCGACCCAGGTCGTCTCGAGCGCCGCCGTCCCGCCGATGACCGCGAGGTAGGCCCCGCCAAGGTCGCGGAAAGCGGTGAGCGTCTCCGCCCCGAGCCCGCCCTTGCCTATGATGAGCCGCACGCCTTCCCGCTCCATCAGGGGCCGGGAAAACCGTTCCATGCGCATCGAGGTGGTGGTGCCGACGCAGAGCGGCGCATAGCCCGCCGGGTGCTCCGGCGAAACCGGCACCTTGCGCACGTTGGGGGCGGTATGGATCACCGCATGTCCCCGGAGATCGAAGCGGGTGCGCCGTCCCTGATCGAACAGCCCGATCAACGTCGCATCGCGGATCCCGAAGAGCGTGCGCTCGAGCGTCACCGTATCGCCGGCCGAGAGCGCCCGGACCGCCGCCGCATCGAACGGGGCTTCGAGAACATGATGGGCCATTGCCGCCTCCCTCCGACCCGAAGCATCAGAAACCGAACCGGACGCCGCCCGGCGTCAGCACGGCGCGCGCGCGCCGCGCCGAGTGGCACTGGATATTCACCGCCACCGGGTTCATTGTGATGTGCGTCGCTGCGATCTCGACATGCACGGCAAAGGCGGTCGATCGCCCGCCCAATCCCTGAGGGCCGATCCCGAGCTCGTTCACGGTGGCGGAGAGCTCGGCCTCGAGCTTCGCCCCCTCGGAATCCGGGGATTTCGATCCGAGCGGGCGCGTCGCGGCAAGCTTGGCGAGATGCATGCAAAGATCCGAGGTCCCGCCGATGCCCACGCCCACGATCGTCGGCGGGCAGACTTTTCCGCCCGCCTCGATCACGCGGTCGATGACGAAGCGCTTCACCGCGGCAACGCCGTCCGCCGGCACGAGCATCCGAAGAAAAGAGCCGTTCTCGGATCCCGATCCCTTCGGGATCATCTCGATCTCGGCGGTCTCCGGAGCAGCGATGAAATCGACATGGATCACCGGGACGCCGGGGCCGCAGGAGGTCTGCTCGTTCCGCCGCGTGATCGGGTGGACGATCGACGAGCGCAACGGGTGCTCGCGGGTCGCGCGCTCGCAGCCGCGGCGGAGCGCCTCTTTGAGCGCAACGCCCTCGAAATCTACGTCCCGGCCGATCAGCACGTTGTAGATCGGAATTCCCGTATCCTGGCAGAGGAGATTCTTAGTCCGTTCGGCAATGGCGACATTGCGTACCATCGTCTCGAGGATGGTCTGCCCGGTCTCATCCGTCTCGTCCTGCCTGAGGCGTGCAAAGCCCGACTTGACGTCATCGGGGAGAAGCTTGAGCGCCCGGATGTAGAGATCGCGGGCGATCCCTTCCACTTCGACCATGTCGAGCTTCAGCATATGATCCTCCCGCTTGGCGTCCGCTTATGGTACGCTCAGCGCATAGAGCAGGCCGACGAAGAGCCCGAGACCGACGCAGAGGGCGACACTTGCCGCCGTTCTTTCGCGAAAATCGAGAAGCTCGATCACGAGCACGCGCAGACCGCATGCGAGGTGGAGCGCCAGCGCGCCGACCAGCCCCGCCTCGAGGGTGCGCATGAGCGGATTTTCCGTGAGCTCGAGGAACCGCTCGAGCGCGGGCGCGCCGGAGAGCGCAAGTCCGAGCGCGATGAAGTGCGCGGGCAGGAAGAGCGCGAGCGCGATACCCGAGACGCGATGCAGCACGGAAGCCGGCAACCCGGGATGGCGGCGGGCGCGGGAGACGAGCGCTCCGCTCATGCCAGGAACACCGCGAGCGCCGCGCGCAGACCAAGCGCGGCGAGCAGGATGGCGAACGCGACGAGCAGCCGGTCCGCAAGCCTTCCTTCCCACCCGAACCATTCTGAGAGCACCAGGCGCAGCCCGATGGGCGCGTGCACCGCGGCCGCAAGGACGAAGATGCAATAGAAGATCAGGAAGGCCCAGTTCCCCTCCGTGCGCGCGAGCAGCGCGCTAGCCGTGAGGCCGTTGCGCACCGCATGGATGATCACCGCGAGATGCACGGCAACCGCAACGGCAAGGATGAGCGCGCTCAACCGGCTGGCGAGCAGAAGCGCCGGGTTCATCTTCTCATTCCCAGCGCGGCGCGCATGGCGAGCCGCTTCAGCCCCGCGATCGCGTAGGTGGGCGCGATCCCTTTCGGGCAGGTTTCGCTGCAAGCCATGTGGCTGTGGCAGTTCTGGCACCCTCCCGACTGGGCCACCGCGTCCAGCCGCGCAGTTCCGCCCCGGTCGCGCGCGTCGTTGACTAGCGTCCAGGCGCGGTTGAGCGCGGCCGGGCCGAGATAGTCCGGAGTCCAGCCCACCACGTCGCAGGCGGCGTAGCAGATCCCACAACCGATGCACTCGATGCCGGCATCGGCCGCGCGGCGCTCGGGCTCCCCGGGCGGCACGCGCGCGAACTCGGAAGCGGGCTCCGGGCCCGGATCGAAGCGTCCGTGCGCGCGCTGCCATTTCGCGAAGAACGGCGCCATATCGACCACGAGGTCCTTCACCACCGGCAGATGGCGGAGCGGCCCGAGGCGGAGCCGCCCGCGCGGTGCCACGGCGGCAACCCGTGTGCGGCACGTCCAGCGCGGACGATCATTGACCATCATCGCGCAGGATCCGCACATGCCGACGCGGCAGGAGAAGCGATAGGCGAGCGTCGCATCCTGGGTACGCTGCACCTCGGTCACGGCGTCGAGCACCGTCTGGGCTTCGCGTAGCGGGATCCGATAGGTCCGGAAGCCTCCCGTGGCGCCGCCGCGCCAGATCTCAAGCTGCAGCATGATCGCCTTCTTCCCGGGCGGTGACGTTTGCCGACCATCCCGCCGCCGTCCCCAGGGGCGCGGTCCCATGGACGTTCGACGGCGGCGCGCCTCCCTCCCTCAGTGTACAGCATCTCCGTTCCGCCGGGAAATACCTCGCCGGGATCCGCTCAGCGGGGCCCGCGCGCGCCTCAGAGGATGATGCCGGACAAGCGGAGTGCCACGATCTCCGCTTCCCCGAGGCCGAGGTCGCGTGCGATCTCCGTGTCGTGCTCGCCCGCCCGAGGCGGATCGCGTCTCAGCCCGCAATGCTTGCCGTCGATCGCGATCGGCAGGGCGGGCAGCTTGGTTTGCGTTCCGTCCGCCAACTTTATGTCGAGGAGTCCGCCCGAGGCGTTGAGATGGGGATCCTTGAAGAGGTCGGCCGGCTTGCCGATCGGCGCGAAGGGCAGGCCGAGCTCCTCGCAGCGGCGCGTCAGCCCCGCACGGGTATAACAGCGAAAGGCCGCGGCGATGCGCGGCAGCGTGCGTGCCCGTTCCGCGACCCTCGCGGCCTGCGTCGCGAGGCTGGGGTCGGCGAGGAGATCATCGAGCGCGAATGCCTTGCACAGCACGTGCCATTGGCCGTCCGTGACGGCGCCCACGAAAATCTGCCCGCCGTCGTCCGTTTCGAAGATGTCATAAACCGGCCAGGCCGGGCTGCGCTGGCTCATCGGCGCCGGTTCCCGGCCGGTGACTGCGATCTGCGCCATGTGCTGGCCCATGAGGAGTGCCGTGTTCTCGAACAGCGCGGTCTGGACATGCCGGCCGCGGCCGGTTGCCTCGCGCTCATGGAGCGCGGCGAGGATCGCGATCACGCCGAACATGCCGCCCATGATGTCGTTGACCGATGTTCCCGCGCGCAACGGCCGGCCCGGCAGGCCGGTCATGTAGGCAAGCCCGCCCATCATCTGCACCACTTCGTCGAGCGCCGTGCGGTGGTCGTACGGCCCGGGCAGGAATCCTTTGCAAGAGCAATAGATCAGGCGCGGATTGAAAGCGGCGAGCGCTTCATGGCCGAGGCCGAGCTTTTCCATCGCCCCCGGCCGGAAGTTCTCGATCAGCACGTCCGCCCCCACGAGCAGCTTCCGCACCAGCTCCATGCCCTCCGGGCGCTTGAGATCGACCGCGAGGCTTCGCTTGTTGCGGTTGAACATGATGAAGAAGCCCGCGCCCGAGCCGGTGAGCCGGCGCGTGTTGTCCCCGTCCGGCCGCGGCTCGACCTTGATGACATCGGCCCCGAGATCGGCGAGCACGAGGCCGGCGGTCGGGCCCATCACCATATGGACGAATTCGACGACCTTGAGCCCGGCGAGCGGAGCGGGAGGCATGGCTCAGGCGGCGGCGCGGAAGGTTTTCGGGATTCCGGCCCTAGGCACCTGTCCGTGCAGCGGCTCGCCCGGCAGCCCCTCATGGAGGAGCTTGCGCGTGGCGATCAGCTTGTCGAGGTCGATCCCGGTCGCAAAGCCCATGCTCTCGAGCATGAACACGAGATCCTCGGTGACGATGTTGCCCGACGCACCCGGAGCAAAGGGGCAGCCGCCGAGGCCGGCAAGAGCTGCGTCGAAGTTCCGGATGCCCTCCTCGATCCCGGCGAGCGCGTTGGCAAGCCCGAGCCCCATCGTGTCGTGGAGATGCAGTCCTTCGAGCTTCTCGCCGACCGCGGCGCGCACCGTACGGACCGTATCACGAACCTGCACGGGGTGTGCGTAGCCCACGGTGTCCGCGAGCGCGATCGAATCGACGCCCGCTTCGGCAAGGTCCGTCGCGACCGCGACCACGTTGCGGATCGGCACGACGCCGTCGATCGAGCAACCGAACGCCGTAGAGCAGCCGGCCTCCACCGCCATCCGCCGCTCCTGGCTCCGCACCCATGCGACGATGCGGCCCACCTCCGCGATCTGCTCGGCGGGCGTGCGGTTAAGATTGGCGCGGCTATGGCCCTCGCTCACCGAAACCGGGATGCTCACCCGGTGCGTGCCCGCCGCATAGGCGTTCTGCGCCCCCCGCAGGTTCGGCGCCAGCGCAACGACCGTCAGTCCGGGGATCGTCACGGTGCGCCGGACGATCGCGTCCGTATCCGCCATCTGCGGCACGAGCTTTGGGGGAACGAAGCTGCCGACCTCGATCTCGGGCACGCCGGCGGCCGCGATCGCCGCGATCCAGCGCACCTTGGTCTCGGTCGGCATGATGGCCTTGGCGATTTGCAGACCATCGCGTGGCCCGACTTCGCAGACGATGATCTTCTCCTTGGTGCTCATGGCGGGGTACCCTCCGCTTATATGGATGGAGCCGGTTAGAGCGCGATCGCCGGAGGTGGGGTAACCGCAGGCGTGAATCACGCGAGAAAACAACGATCTAGGCCGCGACGGGCGAGCCTGGGCGAACTCATTCCGCTCTCGGGGGCCGCCGTGCGGACCGGTCCGGAAGGCGCATGAAAATTCTTGCCCCAAGGGGCGGTGGCGGCGCAATCAACACGGCGGCAACCTGCGACCCGGCGTGGCCGGAGGCAAGGGGGCGGCGCGATTGTCTCGGCCGCGATAGGGGTCGCATCGGCATCGCCAACATTTCCAAGGGCAATGCTGTCGGGCCGTCGTCCCGAACGCTCGTGACGATCGGGAGGCGGGATCCAACGTACGTGGCCTTCGACGGGCCGGTGGTCGCTACCCTCAGGTCGAATCACCGCCATCGCGCCGAGGGCGGCCTCGG
>Ga0335075_10002110_pt1 | contig 32171 bp, 30 predicted proteins | sample Lox_Sample_24_FD_206723 | JGI IMG/M metagenome (GOLD analysis project Ga0335075, IMG submission 206723) | Soil microbial communities from Loxahatchee National Wildlife Refuge, Florida, United States - Lox_Sample_2.4 | ecosystem: Environmental > Terrestrial > Soil > Wetlands | place: USA...
GAGGTGAAAAGCCGTGTTTTGGAAAAGACGCTGCCCGTTGTCCCCGCGCGCGACAAAGTCACTTACCGGCTGCTCACCCAGATGGCTTTGCTGTTTCTCGATCGCGCCGAGATCGACGAAGGCTACGATCGCGGCGAGCGTCTGCTGGAAATCGCCAAAACCGCCGCTGCCAAGGCCGACATGAGCGCCGTCCTCACCAAGGTGGTCGTCAAGGAAGAAAAGCAGCTCAAGGCGCTCCGCGATGAGTATGACGCAGTGAAACGCTTCGCGAATAAGCTGGAGACGGATCCGGATGACGCCGACGCCAGCCTCGCCCTGGGCCGTTTTCGTTGTTTCATTCGCGGCGATTGGGATGCCGGTCTGCCCTTGCTGGTCAAGGGCAGCGACAAAGCGCTAAGCGAATTGGCTCAGAAGGACGTGGCCGATCCCGCCGATGCCGCCGCTCGCGCCGCCCTGGGCGATGCCTGGGCGAATTGGGCCGACAAGAGGATCGGCAACGAGCAGGAGGCGTGCCGGCGGCGAGCGTATTCTTGGTATCAAGATTCCTTAGACGATCTGGACAAAAAGGAGCGGGCGCGCGTGAATGCCCGGCTCGCGAAGCTGACGACCCAGGTGCCGGAGCTGAAACGCTCCTTCTCGGATTTTGACACCGGCATCGCCACGATAAACCGGAAGTCCCGCCTCTTACACCTTCCTCTCCAGCACGCGATCGCCACGCGACAGCTCTACCACGGTCCAATCGACATCCGCGTCAAGGCGCTGCTGACGAGGGGCCATATCCGCATCACCTTCCTCAACGGCGGCGAATTGGTAATCCATCCGGAGAATCGCACGACGAGAGCGCGCGTTTACTCGCCCTACAGCAATGATCCGGACAGCCAGGGATTCGGACCCAATACGTATTTCGTGTCGCTCCAGCCCGGCTTGAATCAGATCCGCATCCTGGTGACGGCGGACGGCTGGACCTTCTGGGTCAACGACAAGCTGGTTGGAAACCAGAACGGACCGCGGGGGTTTTCCTTCGCTTCCTCGCCGGTTCGCGTATGGTCCGACGACGGGGAAGTCGAAATCCAATCGCTGGTGGTGAAGCGGGTTCGCTGACCTAACTTCGTCTTCCAAGGTTGAGACGGCCATGATCGATCGCTGGTACTTCACGCATGGCGGACAAACGCTGGGTCCGGTAACGGCGGCGCAGCTGCGACAGCTGGCCATGAGCGGACGGCTGGAGCCGAACGATCTCATCTGGCCGGAAGGACGCCAGCAAGGCGACGCGGTGCCGGCCCATGCCGCCATCGAGTTCAAGACGTCCTCCCCGCCTCTCGCCAAAAAACCGGATTGGCTTGACGACATCCGTGCCGCCCCCGCGACGGAGAGAAAGCCCGCCGCTCCCGCCAGACCGGACTGGCTTGAGGACGTTCGCGCCGCCGAGGAGGACGAGCAGGCGTTCCTCAGTCTCGAATTTGACGGCGACAAAGCCGAGGATGAGGAAGAAATAGCTAAACAGCTCCTTGCGGACCTGGACGAGGTTGACGACGCGGAAATGACGGAGTTCATCCCGGAGTCGTCGCAGGCGGCGTCGTGCCGGCTCGTGATCGGCAGCGCCACCACGCGCGGCGGGGTGCGCGATCTTAACGAAGATAGTCTGCTGGTACAGCAATGCACCTGGAGCACGGGCGAGGGGCAGCACGATGTTGCTCTCCTTGTCGTCGCTGACGGCATGGGCGGCCACGCCGCCGGTGATCGCGCCAGCGGTCTGGTCATCCGCTCCCTGGGTAACGTGCTGATGCCGCTCTTGAGGCCGGCCTTCACTCAGTCGTCCGCCGAGGCGTCCGCGAGCCGGGCCAAGGCGTTGGAGCAAGGCCTGCAGGAAGCCAATCGCCTTGTCCGCCAGATCGCTCAAGAGAACACCGCCTGTAAGGGCATGGGCTCGACGGCGGTGGCGCTGCTGATTTGGGATGGTCAAGCCATCATTCGTTTGGTGGGCGATTGCCGGGTTTATCATTGGCGCGGCGGCAAGCTCACGCAGGTAACGCGCGATCAGACGTTGGTGGAGCGCATGGTCGAGCTTGGCCAGCTTTCGCCGACGGAGGCCGCCACCCATCCCCGCCGCAATGAGGTCGCGCAGGCGGTCGGCAAATACGCGCTCCTTGAGCCGGGACGCTATGAGGTCTCGCTGGACAGCGGGGATTGGCTGGTGGCCAGCAGCGACGGTCTTCAGGCGCACGTCAGCGATAGCGCGCTCGCGGAGGCGATTGCCAAGACCAGCTCGTCTGCGGCCGAATTAGCCGATCGTCTCGTCGAGCTTGCCAACCAGGGTGGCGGCAGTGACAACTGTACCGTCATCGCTGTGCGCTGTGTGTAGCCGCTTGCGGCTTAGCGTTTGGTCCCCGTAGCACTGAGCCGGAAGCGGCTTTTCGGAGAGACGTTTACTGCCCGCCCTGCTTTTGCCACCACGCCTTCCAGGCGGAGGCGACGCGAGCCTGGCCATCGCGGTCGCGACTCGTGACGGCGCCGAAATCCTGGGACGTCAGACTCTTGAGGGCGGCCCGCGCGGCGGGCGGCACGGCGGCGTCGCTGTCTTCCAGCAGGGAGATCAGCTCGGGGATGTGCGTGCCCATTTCCTTCATGGCGCAGGCCAGGGCAGCGGCGCGGCGGACTTCGGCGTCGTCCTCGCGCAGCTTGCCGCTCAGGGTGGCGGCGGTCATGCGCGTCATGCGTTCGGCCAGTGCTTCGCGGGCCGCAGCCTTGGCCTCGTCGGTCAGCTCCGGGATGGCTGCCGCCAGCGCCTGCGTGTAAACCACACCCTTGCGGTCGCGCAGCTTCTCCAGCACGGCCTCGCGGCGATCGGCCGACGACCGAACCAGCTCCTTGCCCAGTCGAGCTGCGTCCTCATCCGCGGACAACGGAGCGACGGGGTCGATTCTCCTCGGGGCAGGGGCGGCCGCCTGGGGAAGAACGAGATTTTTTATATTAGCGATCTGCTTTGATTGTGGAGTAAAGTAGCTACGCCATTTACGTGCGGAAAAGCGTTGCGCAACCTGGTTGGCGCCGGGAGCAGGCCCGAAATCGACGCCTGATCCCTGCTTGGGCTTGCCTTCACGCTGGGTGCTGAGAGCCACCAGGCTCCGCCGCGCCGCCTGCCGAACAGATGCGTTGTCGTCGGTTAACCGCTCGATGAGATCATCCGCCAGGGCGGGACCGTATTTTCCCACCGCGAGCGCGGCGATCAACCGCATCTCCGGGTTGGGATCTTTCAGAGCGCTTTTGAGGGCTTTTGGTCCTTCTTTGGCCAGCTCGCGCATCTGCCGATCGCGCTTGGCCGTCTGCAACAGTTGTTGTTGCTGGACTCGTCGAATCAGCTGCATTTGCTGGAGCATTTGCTGTTGTTGCAGCATCTGCTGGGCGATCAATCCTTGCGAAAACCGAGCACCAAAACCACCACCGTGACTGCACTGGGCACGGCCGATGCTTGCCGTGGGGCCGCTGCCAACAACAGCGACCAAAGACATGAGGATGAGACGGAGCTGCCAGCGCGTGGACATGAGCCGATTCCTCCGAGATGGGCGTCCTGAGATGTGAAGAGACGCATATGTAAATTAGGCGATGGATTGTTGAGCTGTCAAGTGGAGCGGGCTGTCAGCATTTCTTGAGCCAGACCGGCGATTGTCTCCAGGGCCGCCATGGCCCCGACGCCCACGTCGCCGCAGGCCAGGCGTCGATCCTCTGGGGCCGCGATGCGCAAACGGGGACAATGGGCGTTGATCCAGTCGAGCAGCTCGTCGAGTGGCAATTCACTGGGCGGCGTCGCGGCCATGTCTGCGGCGAGCTGCCGCAGATGGCGGCCGGTGGCCGGATGCTGCCACATGAGCGTGTTCATGGCCGGCGCCAGCAGCACCGGGCGGCTCGGCTCCCAGGCGCGCCACGCGCACGTCAAGCAGTTGTCGGCGAGGCCGTTGGCGAGCTTGGCGAGGGTGTTAGCATCCAGGGGCGCGACGAGCAGAATATCCGCCCAGCGGCGTAGCTGAATGTGCAACACTTCCTCATCGCGCCGCCAGCGCCGTCCCTCACTGCGCCCCGGCCATTCGTCCTCGTCGAGCACCAGCGTCTCGCGCGGGATGTCGCTGGCATCAAAGAAGTACAGCGACGCCTGTGTGGCCACGACCTTGACGGCGTTACCAGGACGTTTCAGGGTCTCGTACAACAGCGGCGTTTTCAGGGCGGCCACCGAACCGGTGACACCCAGCAGAATGTTAGCCATCGGTGTGTTCCCGTGGATGCTGCTCCAGCGCGAGTAACAGACGCTCCGCCAGCTCCCGCCGCGATACACGCTGATACTGCCCGTCGAGGGGCCCAAGGAAGGCATATGTGCTCGCTCCTTCCAGCGTGTTGGCGACCATGAGATCGGCATCCGAGTGCGTGCGCGAGCGCTCGGCGATGTCCAGCAGCTGCTCGTCCGAGATACCGGCTTCGAGCTTGAATTTGACGATCAGACCGCGAAATTCCCAATCGCGTCGGATGCAATCGATTAGCTTCGGCGCGCGGACCAAACGCAGCCACAATTCCGGCTCATCGCTCTTGACCTTGCCCGCGGCGCGATCGACCAGGGCAGGGCCATCCGCGCCGTCGCTTTCCCAGCGCCCGCTTTCCGGATGAAAATGTGTGCCTTCGCCTGGTGCGTAAATACCGCCCGCCAGATAATCGCTGACAGCGGCGGAGTGGATCACCGCATCTAGCTCGCCTCTCGACAGCAATTCGCTCATGAGATTTTGAAGATCGCCAAATGTGCTATATCGCACCAAGGCCCAGCGCTTCGAATGCGGAGGATTGTCCACCGCGTCCGGATGCGAGGTCAACAGCGTAACCGTGTGGCCACGGTCCCAGGCGCAGCGGGCGATGGCCGCGCCGGTGCGTCCGGTGAAGACGTTGCTGATGCAGCGCACTCGGTCAATGGGAACGAGTGTGTTACCCGCCGTGACGAGGACGTTCATAATCCCACCATGAATTACACGATCCACTTAAACCTGTTTATATTATTCGTGTGCTTCGTGTGCTTCGTGGTGACTTTTTCTCAGCGCGGCACGGAAGTGCTTGGTGGCGGAGCTGAGCGAGCGTTGATGGGCAGGTCGAGCTGATCGAGGTGTTTCTTGAATGCCTCCGTCGGCTTCGGACAGACGACGGTCAGACGAGGCGCCAGCGTTCCGGGGCTGCCCTTACGCAGATCCTGCAAGTACGTCAGCAACACCCGCTTCGTCTCCGGCCGCGATTTCATCATCCAGTGGACCCATAACCACGCTTCGCGATATTCCGGACCTTTCATTTCGTTTACATCCTTCATCCGCTCCAAGCGATCGAGGTCCGGCTGGCAGGTGACGCCGAGATCGCGACGGAGGGTCTCAACGTGCGAGGCGTTGATGCCGCGGTCGGCCGGCGGCAGCTCGAAGTATTCGGCCAGACCCTCATCGAGCCACAGCGGTACTTCGTGGATAACGCTGTGCAGCAGCGCGTGCGTCAGCTCGTGGCGCAGATCCTGCTGAATGCGCTCGCCCCAGCTGGTGTAGACCATAAGGTCGTCGGCGCCGCCGAGGGCGCGTTGCTGCTGGATGAAGAAGGCGCGGCGCGCCGGCAAGGTCGGATAGGCGGCGTGCATGTATTCTTCATAGCGTTCCTTGTTCTCGAAGAGATACACCTGTACGGCGGAGCGGCCGGGTGTCAGCTGCAATTCGCCGTAGACCTGATCGCGCAGCTTGGCCAGCTCCTGAAACAGCGGCTTGTTGCGATCGATCTCGAAGTCGGAGAGAAACACATACGGCGGGATGCGGAAAGAATAGCGGCCCGGCGGCGCCGGCTGAGACGGACGCGGCTCGGCCAGCGCCTTCTCGTTCTTCTCGCGCGACAGCAGATGCACACCGAAGGAATTGCAGCCGACCGTCAGAGCGAGCGCCGCCATGCTCGCCGCCAGCAGAATCCGGCGAATTAAGATGGACGGCCGTGTCATGCGTGCGCTCTCCGGATACCTCGCGTCGTTTTCGGCCGCAACCCTGCGGGGTATTGCCGCGACAGCCGGCAATGCGAGGGGAGGATCATACGATGGCCGGGGAGGATTCGCAAGACCAGCTGCGAAGATGTCAGCCCAGAGGCCGGCCCTTGCGCAAGTTCCGGCGGATCTTGATCGAAGTTGCTTCGGCGATCTGTCTCCACCATTGTTTCCAGCCGACGCGTCCGCGCAGGCCCCAGCGCAGATAAACGCGCAGGAAGCGCAGGCGATCGCTGCGCGTCACACTGGGGTGATTGTGAAAACTGGCATTGAGCCGGGCCAGGTTCTGCACACGCCGCAAGCGGCGCAGCTTACGCAGGCGACGCACTCCGACGAGATCGATGAGATGCAGCGAAATATCTCCCTCCGAAGAAAGCTGAGAGACATTGCCGACCAGCAAGTTCGCCGCCTTGAGATCACGGTGCGATAGGCGGCGCTGGTGCAGCCTGGTCAGCAGATGAGCGGTCTGGTCAATAAGGCGGCGCAGGCGAGATCGGAATTCGGCCGCGGAGAAGGTATGGAGATGGTCCACGAATGCGCGCAGCTCGATAGCATCGGCGACCTTCTCGGTGAGCAGATAGCCTTCGTGCGGCAGACCGTTCCGGTAGCGATGCCACACCGCCAGCGGCTGCGGCGTGGGTAGACAGCGCAGCAGCAGCGCATGCCCCGAGACGTAGGACCGCAGCGCCGGTGCCGGCCGGAACAGCGCCGTCCAGGGATCGCTCCAGCGCGTCACGGCAAAACGTTTGTAGATGACGCGCCGTGGACCGTTTGGATCCGGGAGATCGAATTCGACCACGGCGGAGCTTGGCGATCTCTTTAGTGCGATGGCATCGGATCGCTCGAACGGCGCATCTGGATCGGCCAGCAGCGGCCCCAGCGACGCGGCGGAGAGATCCGCCACGGCATGCCCCGCCACGTCTGGACCGCGGACACGGTGAAAGTGGCGATTGACACCGAGGCAGCGCCGATCCAACTTGCGCCACATGCGCAGGTTCGATGCCAGTGTCCCGCGTTCGAGGTCGGCGATCTTATCCGAGCCTGAAGCGTAAGCGAAGATCGCCCCTCCCACGCTTACGCTTCGGGCTTTGTTATCGGAGTAAGCGCGCCAGAAACGCAGGCGATCCGTGCGCTCGGAGCGCAGCACGAACCAACGATTGAGCATAATCAGGTTGCCGCGACGCGCCCGCCACGACAGCGGCGCACTCAGCCGAACCGCGTGCAGATCGATGAGGAAAAGCTCCAGATGATCTTCGGCATCGAGACGAAGGAGGAGATTGCCGGGATGCAAATCGTGATGCGCGATGCCGGCGCTGTGCATGCGTGCCAACAGGCGACCCAGTGCCTCAGCCAGTCGTTGCCGCAGACGTGCCTGACGCCGCATGGGCCACTGCGGCAGCGTTGTTTCCAGGAAGGAATGCAGCGCTCGTGTCTCCGGCAGCGCGCGGGTGATGAGGAAGCTATCGCGCGGCCCGGTCGCGCGGTCGGGCTCGCCAAGCGCCAGTGGCTCGAAGGTCGGCACCTGCCGGGCGGCCACGGCCCGCGCGTGCAGGTACTCGATCCGTGCCTTGCTCGGCCGCACCAGCTCGCGCAGTCGTGCCCGGTAGTCGGCCAAACGATTGTGCTTCAGATAAAAGTCCAGCTCCGGCAGAACGACGTGATAGACGGTGCGATGCGGCCCATGCTTGACAACCTGAGCCTGCCCCGCCCCCAGCCAGTCGTCGAGGCGCAGGCCATCCGGGCCAAAGAGATGCTCCAGGCCGGGACGAATTTGCCAGCGTACGCCGCCTCGGACGAGGACGAGAAACTCCGATATCGCATCCATCCCGCTAAGCCGCAAGCGGCTCCCTCTGTTTATCGAGCACTCGTACCCAGCTCGCCGCGCCCGCCGGGACGCTGTAATGCGTCTCAGCCAGGCGACGCCCAGCGCGTCCCATCCGGTGCCGCAGCTCCGGATCGTGCGCCAGCCGGCGCGCCGCCTGGATCCACTCTGCCGGCGTCTGAGCCAGAAAACCCGTCTCGTCGGGACGCACCATCTCGATCTGCACGCCGACCGGATTGGCGATGACCGGCAATCCCGCGGCCATGTATTGCAGCACTTTCAAGCCGCACTTGCCGCGACTCCATAAATCGTCGGGAACCCAGCTGATTCCGATGTCGGCGCGAGCAATCTCCTCGGCTTCAATCGCTTCCGACCACCGTACCGGCCGCACGGGCAGCTCGCGAAGTGTCAAAAAGCGATCGCACAGCATTTTCAAGGACACGCCAGGAACACTCCGGCCGATTTCCTCCAGCAGCGACGCGATGGCCTGCAATCCCTGCAAAGTGCTCGATGATCCGACCCAGACCAATTCGAGTCCCGACCCCTTTTCGATCTTTTGGAGCAACGGATACCGTTGCGGATCAACACAGGTGGGAATGACATGGACCCGGTCCTTATTCGTCCAGCGGGCAGCCTGCTCGGCGAGGAAGGAATTGCCGGCAATCATGGCGTCGGCGCAGCGAGCCATGCCGGCGAAGCGCCGCAGCCGGCGGCGATCGTGCAGTCCTTTGGCGGCGAAGGAATCGCGTAGGAACACGGCGTCGTCGAAGTCGAACAGCAGCCGTCGGGCGGCTCGGCGTAGCAACGTACGCTGCCAACCGGCGAGTAGTCGGCGTTGCACAATCACGTTGGCCCCACGCAGGCGATGAAACAGACCGACGCGCGACCACCAGTGACATGGCATTGTCAGCAGCTCCAACGTGTGGCCGGCTTGTTCCAGCGGCGGTCGGAATGCGGCCAGGCGATAGCGGCAACAGACGTGTTCGGGATGATCGACCAGAGCGATCCAGTGCATGGCTTCCTCCCCGGAACGCTCTTCAGGGGGTTTGGACGGGTGTCGGCGCGGGCAGCGGAACCGCAGGGCCGTTCGTTGCCGGAGGCGGAGGCGGAGGCGGCGACGCAGGCGGAGTGACAACCACCGTAGGTGCGGCCCCCGGCGGCGGCAGGCACTTCACACCACGGGCTTTCCAGCATGGATTGGCAAAGAGAGTTCCTTTGTAGCGTATGCGAAAATGGTCCGCCTTCTGCTCGATTATTTCACAGCTCTCGGTGTCACCGCTGATTTCCAGGTTAGGAGGCGACGCGTAGGGGATGGGATAAAACACTTCGAACTCTTGCCCTGGCCGCAATTTCACCTTGCCTTCCTGGCAGGTCGTGCCGTCGGGTGCATTTTTGCAGCCGATCGACATCGACACACTCATGCATCCCAGACAGATCAGAAGAATCATGGTGCCGGCAAGAGCGCCTACCGGACGGGACAGAGCTATCCTACCAAGACGTGTTCGCCACAGCTGGACAGGCGAACGGGCACCATCGCAAGAGGAAGGAACGATACCGTTCTCGGGCATAAACGAATCCTTTCGCATCGAACACGGTCCTGCATCCGTGCAGGCGATTGCCCGTCAACGCCGGCGCTCCGTCATGGCTCGACGAATTTCCTTCTGAGCATCCGCTTTCTTCGCCGCCTGCCGCTTGTCATGCAATTGCTTGCCGCGAGCGATGGCCAATTCAACCTTGGCTCGACCGTTCTTGAAGTACATCTTCAACGGCACTAGCGTGAAGCCGCGCTGCGACGCCTTGCCGGCGAACTTGGCGATCTCGCGCCGATGCAGCAGCAGCTTGCGCGGACGCTTGGGCTTGTGGTTCATGCGGTTGCCCATGCTGTATTCCGGGATGTCGCTGCCGATCAGCCAAACTTCGCCGTCGTCGATCTTGGCGTAGGCGTCTTCGAGTCCGCCCGCGCCTTCGCGCAGACTCTTGACTTCCGTGCCGGTCAGCACGATGCCGCATTCCAGCGTGTCCTCGATGGTGTATTCGTGAAATGCCCGCCGATTACGGCAAATGGTGTGGACGCCGTCGTCCGGATCTTTCTTGTTGGGCTTGCGCGCCATGGCTCATTCTCCTGCCTGCAATCCTAACACAATCCAGATGGAGAGAAAACGCCTCTCTCGTTTCTCTCGTTCCCAAGCTCCGCTTGGGAACGCAAGGGTGCGAATCTCTGCTTCGCGCCTGCCGGCGGAAGCCGGATGCAGAAACCGCGAAGCGGAGCTTCGCGTCGTGCGTTCCCAAGCAGAGCTTGGGAACGAGGAGGAACGCCTGTCCAACCCGGATTGACACGTGGACAGTTTCGGGAGTATCACAATGCCGCTTGCGGCTTCGCGCGCCGTGCGTGACCGCTCACGAGCAAGGAGGCGACGACGACATGGATGGATCGCCGGCGACGGACCCGCGACAAGCGCCTCTACGGCTCGGAGAACGTCTGGCACTCGCCGTGTTTTTCCTCGTTCTGGCGCTGTTCGGCGTCATCGTGGAGCACCGCTCGGCCTTTCAGCACACGCGCAAGGGTGATTTGAACGTGTTTCTGCGAGCGGGCTGGGCCGTCCGCGCTGATGCCGACCTGTACGCCGTCACCGACGATAACGGCTTTCATTATCATTATCCGCCGCTCCTGGCCATTCTCGCCGCGCCGCTGGCCGACGCCCCCGCCGGCGCCGACCGCAACGGTATGCTTCCCTATTCCGCCTCGGTGGCCGTCTGTTACCTCCTCAACCTGTTTTTCCTGGCCTTCGCCGTTCATCACCTGGCGCGGGCGCTGGAAAAGACCCCCATCGGACGCCGACGGCTAAGCTGGCCTGCCGGCGGCCGCGGATGGTGGGCGCTGCGCATGACGCCGCTCCTCGCCTGCCTCATTGCTCTGGGGCACACTCTCAGCCGCGGTCAGGTCAACTTGCTGCTCCTGGCCCTGTTCGCCGGCTTCCTGGCGGATCTGCTGCATGGCAGAAATTTTCGCTCTGGAATGTGGCTTGCCGGAGCCATCTGCGTCAAGATCATCCCGGCTTATCTGCTGCTCTTGCCCCTATGGCGTCGCGATGGCCGCTGCCTCGCCGGCTGCGGCATCGGTCTCGTGCTGGGATTGATGGTCATTCCTGGGATTGTCCTGGGACCGAACCGAACCATCGCGTGCTATCGCAAGATGACGCACACCGTCCTGTTGCCTGGACTGGGAAGCGGCGACGATGCCTCCCGCGCCGCCGAGCTGACGAACCAGACGGCCACCGAGGGGCAGTCCATCCTGACGGTGCTGCACAACATGCTGCACTACGATCTGGCCACGCGTCCGCCCAAGGCATCGCCGGCCTTGCGATGCATCAGTTACCTGCTTGGCGGGCTGCTCACGTTGACGGTCCTGGCCGCGTTCGGTTGGCGACAACGCGACGACGGTATCGACATCGTGTTGCTGCTCGGTTTGCTGACGCTGAACATGCTGCTGATTAGTCCCGTCTGTCATCTGCATTATTTCAGTTTGTTGTTGCCGCTGGTGATGGCGCTCGCTGCCGACCACTGGCAAAAGTGCGACAGCGTGTGGCTGAGTCCGTGGCTCCTGGGCATCCTCTTCGTGAACGGGATCGCCAATTTGCTGCCGCATCTGCCGAACATGAATCTTTTACGCGATTGCGGATCGGCCATGTTCGGGAACTTGCTGGTGTGGCTGATGGGCGTCGCGGTGTTGTGGCGACGAACGCGGCTGACCGCCGTGGCGCCGGCGGTCCCGCGGCGGCTGGCGGCCTAGATCGAAAGAGGCGATGGATGGCGTCGGGCACGGGCACCCTCTGGCAACGTCTTTTCCGCGGCGTGCGGCGCCTGCGCCATCAACCCCACTGGCCGGAGCTTGCCGGGCCGCACTGGGACGACCAAATCATGCAGGCGGCCGTCACCGATCGCTTTCATGCCAAGCAGGGCCGCACCATCGCTCGCTGGACGCTGGATCGAGGCAATCGTCAGCTGGTCGTTTATCTGAAGCGGCATTATCGACTGCCGTGGCGGCATGGACTGATGGCGCTGTTGTGGCCGGAGGGCAACTGGTCGCCGGCCATGCAGGAATGGGAGCATCTGGAACAAGCGCGCTCGGTTGGTTTGCCGGTGCCGACGGCGGCGGCCGGCGGCGAGTTCATCGGACCCTGGGGCCAGCTGCGCAGCTTTCTCGCCGTCGAGGAGCTGACCGGCATGCTCGCTCTGCACGAGGCCGTGCCGCTCGCCGCCCAGCAGCTCGATGCGGCGGCGTTTCGTCGCTGGAAACGCGGGCTAATCGGTCACATGGCCGCGCTGACGCGCCGTCTGCACGATCGCCGCTGGTTTCACAAGGATCTGTATCTCTGTCACTTCTACATCGACGAGGACGACACGCGACGCGTGCCCGACGACTGGCGCGAGCGCGTGCGCCTCATCGATCTGCATCGTCTGGCACATCATCGCTGGACGTGGCCGTGGTGGCGGATCAAAGACCTCGCTCAGCTCCTTTACTCATCAGATGTCCCCGGCGTCGAGATGCGCGATCGGCTGTGGTTTTGGCGGCTATACTTCGGCGCCGCACAGCGACAGCGAGGCGTCCGCTGGCTGCGGCGAATCATTTTGCTTCAAGCGTGGAACTATCAGCGCCGCCACGATCGCCGGCTGCGCAAGCGGAAGTAAACGCGTCCCACGTTCCCACGCTCCGCATGCGAACGAGTCTCAAGCATTGCTGGAAAACTCGGCAGATGAAAGGATGCGAGAAAGAGGGGCTAGTTATGGCCGCCGTGGGACGGATGGGAATCGGGCCGGCGGAACAAGAGGAAAGCGAGGGATGTCATGACCTTCCGCGAGGCAGGCTACAGTCGCGAGGAATTTGCCCGTCGGGGATAGGAGATCTACGAACAGCAGATCCGGCCCGTCCTTAGCGCCGAGGACGCGGACAAGTTCGTCGCCATCGAGTCGGGCGACTACGAGATTGACCGCGAGGATTACACAGCGACCGAGCGACTGTTGTCCCGCCGCTCCGAGACGCCGGTCTGGCTCGTGCGCGTGGGGCACCCCGCTGTTTATCGTCTCGGTTCGCTTCCTGTTTGCGGGAGTATCCCGAACAAACGGCGAGACAGAGCGCGTGGCAGTTCATAAAAGTACCGATCCTTGCCTGAGCGTGCTGCGGGGGTTTGCTAATGCGATGGGGATTTCCATCGATGCTCTTGGGCGTAAGGAGACACGAATGGCGAGAAAACTTGAAACCGAATTGAGGGAGCATGGCTGCGCGTTGGACGCAACGATGTTCCGAGACTTAGTCGAACAGCGCCATAGCGCCATGCACGCAAACTGGACGGTGAATGACTTGGCGTGTCATCCCGATGAGGCCAAGGAATTCTGTCGGGCCATTCGGAATGAAGTGGGGGCAGACGTTCCGGATTACGTCATCCTTCGGGCATTACTCAATACGCGAAAGGCTCACTAAGTGCTTCCGCAACAGGTTTTTGACACACTGAATGTTCTTGATAGCCTGTAGTTGGAGGGCTGCCATGAGCATTGTTCAACCGACTTCGTCGCAACGGCACCGGTTGCGGACCCAACTGCACCACGCCACCGATGCCAGCTACTACCGCCGCTTGCTGGCCATCCTGGAATTGGATCGAGGCCAGACTGTTGCTGAAGTCGCCACTTCGTTACAAGTGACACGCCAGAGCGTTTACAACTAGGCATGCTCCTTCGCAGCTTGCCAGGACCCGGCCGTCCTCCAAGACCATTACGGCGTCGGCCGCCCCACCGCCTGGACCGAGGAGCTAAAGACACTGCTGCGGACCAGCTTCCAACAGCGGCCGGATGAGTTGGGCTACGTCGGCGTGAGCTGGGCTGTACCGCTTCTGCAAGAGCACCTGTTCCAGCATGGCGGCCGTTGGCTGTCGGATGACACCATCCGCCGAGAACTGGACAGGCTGGGCTATGTGTGGAAGCGATTCCGTCACGTTTTGCCCCCGGACCCCGAGCGCGAGAAAAAAACGCGCCATCCGGCGGCGGCTGCACGCTTTGCCGCTCCGCAGCGCCAAGTTGGCTGAGGACGAGACCGACCTGCGGCTCTTCCCACCCCTGCGTGCTGGTTGGGCGCGACGTGGTGCGGAGGCACCGGTGCCGATCAGCGGGGGCAACGCCAATCGGATCCTGTGTGGAGCGATCAACATCGAGACGGGCGGCCGAGTGTTCCTGGTCCAGCGGCAGCAGCGTGGCGTGGAATTCGAGGACTTCTTGGAGGAAGTTCGCTGGTACTATCGGGGCCGGCACGTGGCGCTGCTCTTGGACGAGGATAGCAGCCATACGGCGGAGGATTCGCAGGACATGGCCGATGATCTGGGGATTGAGTTGTTGTGGTTGCCCAAGCGGAGTCCGCACCTGAACCCGATGGACCACTTGTGGCGGCATGGCAAAGAGGTTATGTCGGCAAACCATCAATATGCCTCCATCGATAGCCAGGTGGAACAGTTGATCGATTACCTCAGCGGACTGTCGCCTTATGAAGCCTTGACGAAGGCTGGGATCTACTCGAAAGACTTCTGGTTGAGACCCTAATGTCAAAAACCTTTTGCGGAAGCACTTAAGCCGTTGCCACCGTCGGTCACGGCAATCAACTCGCTCACCTGCGTGATGCCCAACGCTCTCGCTTGCCAACGCACTTGCTCTGCCAGAGCATCCAGCTCAAAGTCAACCAGATAGCGTGTGTGCTCCTTTTGCGGCGTGTACAGCAAGGCGGTGTACAGCATGCGATGCTCGGCCTTGCCAGCGCCGATGCCTTACATCGGCACACGGAAAGCATCCAGGCCCACATAGGCCGCCGGTTGACCTTCTTCACGCGGCTGTGTCCACTTCAACTCCGGCTGCGTCGGCTCGACCATCCGCCCCTCTTTCAGTTGTGCCCGCAGGCGCTCGCCTTGGGCTTGGGTACAGCGAAGCACGGTCGAGGCTGACAGCCGCACGCCAGCAAAACGCTTGAGGACATCTTGGGCCGCATCGGCAAAGGGCAACAGCGTCCCCGCCAGACAGACCAGCGGCAGCAATCCCGGACTGATCTCATCGTGCAGGCCCAGCACCTCGTCGTAGGGGATGTAGCTCTGATGGCAGCGGCCGCAGTAGTAGTAAGCCCGCGACAGGTGGACCTCGCCATGCACGGTTACCAGCCGCCGTCTTTGGTAGGAATGGAATTTGGCGGCATGCTGGCACAACGGGCAGGTGACGCTGGAACCGATGTAGCCCTTTTTTCCGGCTCGCCAGGCTGGCTTGCCGGACCTCGTTGGCCAGCTTCTGTCCGGCGTCGCGGAATTCGCCGTCGATGGCTCCGAACTCCTGGGCCTCGGGGACATCGACGGCGCGTTCGACCATGTGGCGGACGGTCTGCTCGATCTTGGGTCGAAGCTGCGTCATGATAGCTTCGATGCGTTGTTCACGCGTTTGGTGCGTTGGGGCAGAGGCGGAATGCGAAGACATGGCCAAACTCCTGTTGTGAAGAACGGGTGTAGTTTTGCATCGCCTTCCAGCCTACCGCGCCGACGCGACGATTTCCCACCCAAGTAACAGCTGCACACCCAAAAACCTTGTGAGGCGTGATTTACCTTGCATTCGGACTGCGACTTGTCACAATGACAGACATCGGGCGTCTTGGCCAGGCCACGCGCCCGCGACGCCTCTCCGGGGCGCGGGCGGCCCGGTCTATCCCCGGAGACTCTGCCGATGATCCGCTTCGCCTGCACCACGAACCGATTCATTACTTCCGTCGTGCAATGCCGCTTACGTACCGTACTTGTTCGCGCCGTGAGGTAAGGACGTTGTGATTTCTCTTCTTTCTAGCCGGGAGGTTCGCCATGATTCGCTTCGCCTGTCCGTCCTGTGGCATGCAGGCATCCGCCCCCGAAGAATGCGCGGGCCTCAGCACAAAATGCCGCGGCTGTAACAATCCGATCGTCGTGCCTCACGCTGCCTCGCGACCGGGGGGGAAACCGACTACCTCTCCTCCAATTCCTCCTGCTCGCACAAATCAGCAACCGGCCAAGCCTCCAGTGGCACGGGACAAACCCGCTCTTGGGCGTGTCATCGCGCACACGCCGACGAGCGTGAAACCCCCTCCCCGTTCAGAAGCGGCGCCGCCTGTTGCCAACTATCCGGCCGGCAAACCGAAGAAAGCGGCAACAGCCGTCGCTGCCGCGCCTGCCCAAGTCGCCGAGGCGCCTCGAGGGTCGATTCTGTCTAAGCTGGTGATGTTCGCTATGTGGACGGTGATCGTCTTCGGCGCGGGCGGCGCCTTCGGTTTTGGGATCTATTACTACCTCGAATCTCAGAGGCAAGCCCAGAAGAACGGGGAGGGCGATTCCTACGCCCAGGCATCTTCCAGGCCCGAAGCGAGGCCGGCGCAGCCGGCGCGTGAGAAGGCGTCGCGCGGCAACGACGCGCCGCCACGGCGGAAGGACAATCCACTGGCCCGAACGGAGCCTCCCGCAACCAAGCCGCCGGTAGAAGAGGAACCGACGCCGAGACGGAGGCCACCTCCGATACGAGTGCCGGACTCTCTACCCGATTCTACTCCGCGTCCGAACCCGCCGCCGTCCACGAACCCGCCGCCGCGCCCCGCCCCATCTCCGAGGACGGAGGCGGCTTGGACCGAATACACCTCCAAGGAAGGCGGCTTCACGGTTCGTTTGCCGGCTGGGGAAGTGATGCATCAAGATAAGCCGGTGAAGGCGCCTGTGGGCAAACTGACCATCCACATTCACGGCACGCTCCCCGGAAATGAGGAGTACTTCATCACCGTGTTCTACGACTATCCCCAGTCCGCCATGGGTGCAGGAGCAGACATACTCTTGGAGGGTGCGAAGACTGGTCTGAAGGCATTCACGAAGGGTGCCAAAATCACCAAGGAAACCAAAATCAAATATGGGGATCATCCTGGAAGGGAGTGGACCATCATCGACATGGCAGGGAAGGGGAGCATGAAATCGCGTGTCTACCTCGTCAAGAACCGTCTTATTCAGTTGGCCGTGGGCAGCGGAATCGGGAAGGTAGCCGACAAGGACGTGCAAACGTTTTTTGAGTCGTTCAAGCTGACCGGGAAGTAAGGTAACGGACAAAAGTCCTCATGCCCTCGGTGGAGCAAGGGCTGCCGAGCCGACTGGGAGCCCGGGTGATCGTGCCACGAACACTCTCGACAAGGCGGTTGACACGTCAAGTGATGAGATACCTGCTCCGAAATATCACTCGGATTTCCTCCGCCTGTGGGCCACTTCTGGCTCGGCTACGGCTGGCCAATTGATCGCGGTCGATTCGATACTCCGATCGATAACTTAAGAACAGGCCGCGTCGCAGAAGCAGGTATAGTCCTTGCTGCCTCGTCAGCCGATTGAGCGCCAACCGCCCCGTCGGCCACGAGAAATGCCTCGCTTGCCGCACAGCCAGACATTGAAACGCCGCCTTGGCCGCGCGAGTCAGCCACACCGAGGGAATGCCGTCCGCGAGTTGCTGGAGCAACTGCCTCGCATCGGGCATGCCCAGATGTTCCAACACTTCCAAGGAACGCCAAGCGCGCAGGCTGTTCCAACACTTCCAGGGCACGCCAAGTGCGTTCAGACATGAAAATCTCCTCTCGCGTCGGGTTCCGCTCTTCGGTTAGGTGTACGAAACCAAAAGAAACCAGTGGAGACGGATCGAATAGAATAGAATCGATATCGAAACCGAGGGAGGAACCACAGAGATGCGCTCGATCTCCTTGTTTGTGTCGTTCGCCGCACTCGCTCTGGCCTTTCCCGCGCTCGCCGAAGCGAGGGATTTTCGCGTTCTGGAAACGCGCATCGAGAAGGCGAGTACGGCACAAGGAAGCAGTCGGCCTTCGATCCGCCAGATACATTTCGCCGCCGATGGCGCTTCGCTCCTCACGATCGGCGAGGATGGCACCGTGATGCGCTGGGATCTTCGGAAGGAACAGGCCACCTCCTTGTTGCCGGGTAAAAGACGCTTCCGGGATGGCGATCGCGTCAGCCTTTCGCCGAATCAGAGACACCTTGCGGTCTGGGACGTGCCTAGCATTCCTCTCTGGGATCTGACGACCGGGTCAAAAGTTCGTGGCATTCCAATAGTGGAAAAGAGAAACAGAGCCTATTCCGTCGGCCGCGTGGTTTATTCTCCCGACGGAAAATGGCTCGCCGGCACGGTCCCGGATCGCGTCCTGGTCGGCGTATGGGATGTATCGAGTGGAAAAGAGGTTTCTCGTCTTGAGGGATACGCGCGTTTTCGCAATGCTGTGGACTTTTACCTGCCGTGTCTGCTCTTCTCTCCGGATAGTCAAGTGATTGCTGCCCCTTCTCCGGACCGTCGCAGCCTTTGGTTCCACGATGCGCGAACCGGTAAATTCCTCCAGGAACTATCTATGAAGCAGCCGGGCATGATTTACACGCTGGCCTTTTCTCGCGATGGGCGAATGGTGGCAGGCGGCTGCCAGGACAACTCCCTTCACATCTGGGAGCGCCGCACGGGAGGGGAACGCATTCGTTTTACGGATCTTCGGGATACTCCGAAGGCATTGGCCTTTGACTTCAGCAATCGCTGGCTGGCGTCCGCAAGTGAAGACGGCATGCTTCGCATTTGGAACGTGCTCTCGGGCGAGAGGATTCGTTATTTGCCCGACCCCAAGGGAGCGCTGTATTGCGTGCAGTTTTCCCCCGATGGCCGCTTGCTGGCCGCGGGGGGCCCCAAGAGCACCGTTTTCTTATGGGACATGACCAAGGTCCTTAACAATCTAAAGAGCCGAGCCGAGAAATTCACCGTTGCGGAGCTCGAGTCGCTGTGGGCCGATCTGCAACAGAGCGAGACCGAGCGCGCTTATCGTGCGATGGCCCGCCTCGTCCGTTCGCCGCAGGCCGCCGTATCCTTTCTGAAGACCCATCAACAACCGGCGTTGACTCCCCATGATGCGGTCGTCGCGCGGCTGATGCGGGATCTCGACAGCGATCAATTCGCCATCCGCGAGAAAGCCCAGACGGAATTGCTCAAATTGGGGGAAAGGATCGAGGGCGCCCTAAGTCGAACTTTGGCCCAACGGCCTTCCCTGGAGATACGTCGCCGAGTCGAGGACGTGCTGGAAAACCTCAAAGTACAGAAGGTGCGTGCCGCGCGTGTCGTGGAGGTGCTGGAACACATCGGCAATGCCGATGCGCGAGCGTTCCTCGCCGAGTTGGCCAGGGGCGCTTCCGAGGCCGAATTGACCGGCGAGGCCAAGGCGGCCCTCGAACGTCTCTGTCGGCGTCGCGTTTCTCAACGCTAGCCCGGTCGAAGTGCGGCAAGACTACCCGACGGCCAACCATGCGGAGCGCCTGTTGAAGCTGGAAGCCAAGAAAGCAGCCGCGAAACCCGAGCCCTACCGACCGTGAGGCATCGCATGAGCAAAAGCCACGAACGCCGTCTCAGAGCATTGGAAGACGGCCTCCGGATTGGCGTTCGCTGGCGTCCAGCAGCGGCCGCTCCACCATCACCCTATGGGATTTGACAGGCTGGCGGATTGAGCTCTGATCCGATTTTTCCCGTCCCCATTATTCGTTGACGGCGACGAAGGATTGGCAAGTGAAATGCCAGAAGCTCAGCCCCGAAGAGCTATTGAAGGTCGCGAGATGGCATGAAAAATCGCTCTTTGAATCGGAATCGTTCGGGGTGTAGGCTGAACCTGGTAGATCAAGTCCAGACGCTTTCCACCTTCGGGCAGACGGTCGAGGACATCAAGCAGTTGAAGGTGCGCAACAGCCAGAACGACCTGGCGCCGATGGCCGACTTCGCTTCGGTGCGTTTCGTCAGCGGGCCGGTAATGGTGATGCGTTACTACATGTATCTCGCCGCTCCCATCCACGCCGGCGCTGCCCCGGACACCAGCTCCGGCCAGGCCGCCGAGCATGTGCAACAGGCCTCCGACGAGCAGCTGCCGCAGTCGATGCGTACCGAATATACCGAGATGGACCGAGCAGTCGGGCATGCCGCGCAAGGAAGCAACGCTGGCCGCGTGTCAACTCGGTCTGCGACCAATCATCATGACATCGTTCGCCTTCATCCTCGGTGTTGTGTCGTTGATGTTGTCGGAGGGCGCCGGAAACGAAAAGAAACGTGAACCTGCGAAAACAGTCTGAATTGTTTGACAGCGTTGACTATCGCGTGCTAGGGTACACATGCCGTAACGCCCAAGGTTTTCTCAAGTGGACCCGCCAGCATAGTCGTTGCTGGACGCCAGCAGGTTCATCATCCCACTTTCTTATTGAGGACATACCGTGCTATTAGCACCCGGAATATTGCGCGCACATCCCGTTGCATTGATTCAAGACAAGACGACCACAATAATCGACGAGCTTATCGATTCGCTGCCCGACCCGAAACAGCTTACCAGCGAAGAGCGCCGCGGCATCATCGCAAGATACGCCGCAGTGCTCGAAGGCAATTTCATCTACTGGATGACGGCCGCCGTCCTCGCCGCCAAGGCGGAGCAATCGCGGCCCATTTTGCTGGACAACCTGTACGAGGAAGTGCGCGACTGCCATCCACTGATGATGCGCAAGTTCGCCCTCGCGGCCAATGCCTTCCCCACCGAGAAAGATCACAGGGCCGTGAACGACGACGTAACCAGGGTACGCTTGTTCCTGGGCAAGCTCTCGCCGGTCGCCTCCGTGCTGATGATGGCCTTCTTCGAGGGCTTCATTCAAAAGTTCATGGCTTACCTGGCCTGTTTAGCTGAACAACAGGGCTCGACGGAGCTCGCGTATACCGATGTGCATGGTGTCTGCGACATCGAGCACACCGCAGGGCTATTTAAGGTACTGGCTGCGGAGATCGAGCTGTCGCCACCCGGGCCGGATGACAATCTCTTCGAGGGTGTCACCCTTCTTCGCACTCTGATCGAGCACATTATCCAGCCAGAGGCGGTCTAGGAAATACTCACACAGCGAGCCAAGAACCGTGTCCGTGGAGAATACGTACATGAATGTTCGATCAGAGATTCTGGAGCAGCTCAAGCAGGTCGCGCAGGAGCAAGACAAGCGGCTCGGGCCGCTGTCCGATGAATCGCCGCTGCTCGACTCGGGCTTGGACTCCCTGTGTTTCGCCATCCTGGTGAGCCGGCTGGAAAGTGTACTGGGGGTGGATCCATTCAGCGAGAATACAGATGCTTCTTTCCCTGTGAATGTGGGAGAGTTTATACGCTACTATGAGACTGCCATGCGCCAGCTTTCCTAGCCTGCGGGATGCGATTGATGCCGGCGAGACGCCGTCTGCTCATTGGATCGGCGCCGAACATCGCATCGCCCTTGGCGATCTGCTCCGGGGGTCGGCGATCACGTCCGGAGCGGAGGACCTGCGCGGACGCTCAGTGCTGATCGCCTCAAGTGACCCATTCCTCGTGGCGCTGGCGCTGATCGAGCTGGATGGACTGGTGCGGCGTATCACTCTCTATCCGCCCGACCTCACTCTCAAGCATCTCGCCTACGTGATGCGTTTCGCCGAGGTGGATGCCGTGGTCTCGGACGGCCGTTTTCTCAGCGGCGCCTCCATCGGCGCGGCCCAACATGCCCTCTGTACTCCGCGACTGGTCTCGCGCCTTCCTGCCGGCCAGGAGCGTCTGCCCACCGAGTGGGTCCTGCTCACCTCAGGGACAACCGGCCGGCCCAAAATGGTGCTGCACACGTTGGCCACCCTCACCCCTACCCCTCTCTCTCAGGGAGAGGGGTGGGGGGTAAGGATGGCCAACGCGTCCCATACCGGCGTGATCTGGGGCACGTTTTACGACATCCGCCGCTACGGCGGTCTGCAAATCTACCTTCGCGCCGTGCTGACGCGTTCGTCGCTGCTGCTTACGGGGCCGCAGGAGCCGGTGGCGAGCTTCCTGCGGCGTGCCGGAGAGGCCGGCGTCACGCACATCTCCGGGACGCCATCGCACTGGCGGCGAGCGCTGATGAGCCTCGAAGCCGGCTGCATCGCGCCGCGTTACATCCGGCTCTCGGGCGAGATCGCCGATCAGGGCATCCTCAATAGCCTGCACTCCTTCTATCCGGACGCCGAGATCAGCCACGCCTTTGCCACCACGGAAGCCGGCGTCGCCTTCGACGTTCGCGACGGGTTGTCCGGGTTTCCAACCCGTATGCTCACCGACACCTCGGGGGTCGATCTGAAGGTAGTGGATGCAACGCTGCGCATCCGCTCCGGCCGCACCGCCCAGCGCTATCTCGGTGAGCATCCGGCCGCACTGAAAGATTCGGAGGGCTTTGTCGATACCGGCGACGTTCTCCAGCTGCGTGATGGCCGCTATCACTTCCAGGGCCGGCGCGACGGCGTGATCAATGTTGGCGGGCTTAAAGTCTATCCCGAGGAAGTCGAAGCCGTGCTCAACCGCCATCCCCAGGTGCGGCTGTCCCTGGTCAAGTCGAAGAAGAATCCCATTACCGGCGCGCTCGTGGTAGCCGAGGTGCTGCTCAAGGCTCCGTACCCTCCCGAGGGCGAACAGGCCCGCGAGCTGCAACAGGCCATCAAGCGGTTCTGCCGTGAGCTGCTGGCCCCGCATCAGGTACCGACGGCGATCCGCTTTGTCCCCGCGTTAGCTATCTCGGAGACAGGAAAGCTGGTACGCCATCATGCGTAACGTCATCGTCACCGGCGGAAGCCGAGGCATCGGACTGGGTATCGTTCGCTGCCTGGCTAAAGCCGGGTACAGAGTGATGGCTGTCGCACGCAAAGAAAGCCCTGAGCTGCGCGCGGCCGCCCATGAAGCCGCGAGTAGCGGCACCGGCTCCATTGGCTTCGCTGCCTACGATCTGGCGGAGACCGACGGCATGGCTGCGCTGGTCAAGCAGCTCCGTAAGGACCTTGGGCCTGTCTACGCGTTGGTGAACAACGCGGGCATGAGCATCGACGGCACCCTGGCGCTCGCCAGCGCTACGCAGATCGAGGAGGTAATACGGCTCAACGTGGTTTCGCCGATCCTGTTGAGCAAATATGTCTTGCGTTCGATGATGGCCGATGGCGGCGGCGGCCGCATCGTTAATTTGGCCTCGATCATTGCCTTTACGGGATATAGCGGGCTAGCCGTTTACGGCGCCGCCAAAGCGTCGATGATCGGCTTTACCCGCTCGCTGGCCCGCGAAGTAGGCCGGACCGGCATCACCGTAAACGCGATAGCGCCGGGCTTTGTCGATACCGAGATGACCAAGGGATTGACCCAGGAGCATCGCGAGCAGATCGTGCGGCGCAGCGCCTTGCGCCGGCTGGTCGAGGTAGAGGACGTCGCCGCCGCGGTCGAGTATCTGCTCAGCGACGGCGCCAGGAACATCACCGGCACGGTCATGACAGTTGACGCGGGGAATACGGCATGAGGGCAGCACCCAGAAGTGGATTCACAAATGAGCACGCAGCGCAAGCAAGTGCCGTACTTGCTTGCGCTGCGTGCTCAAGTAAGTCCGTATCGCGGGCCTGGCTGCGGGCGCTGGAGCTGACGGCGTCCATACCCCGCCAGCGCGAGCGCGTGTTGCCCGCGGTCATCGACGAGCTGGCCCACCGGCTCGGCGACAAGCCCGCGCTGCTCTCCGACCGCGAGTGCTTTACCTACCTTGAGCTTGCCAGCCGCACCCGGCGCTACGCCCGCTGGGCGCTCGCACAGGGCGTGGCCAAGGGCGAGGTGGTCGGCCTGTTGATGCCCAACCGCCCCGAATATCTGGCTATCTGGCTGGGTATCACGCGCGTTGGCGGAGCTGTCGCACTGCTCAACACCAACCTCGCTGGGCAGTCCCTCGCGCACTGCATTCAAGCGGCTTCGGCGAAACACCTCCTCGTCGCCGCGGAGCTTGCCGACACGCTCGACACGGCCCTGCCGCATCTCGCCGCGCCGCCGCAGGTGTGGATTCACGGCGCAAGGCGCGAGTGGTGGGACCGGCGTCTCGCCGGTCCAGGACCAGCGGGACGCCGGTCCCACCTCGACGAGAAGATCGCAAGCCTCTCGGACGCGCCGCTCGAAGCCGGAGAGCTGCGTGAGGTCGCCATCGACGACCGCGCGCTCTGCATCTACACGTCGGGCAGCACGGGACTGCCCAAGGCCGCCAACGTGAGCCATGCGCGCGTGATGCAGTGGGGGCTGTGGTTCGCGGGCATGATGGACGCTCAGCCGAGCGACCGGTTGTACAGCTGCCTGCCCATGTATCACAGCGTTGGGGGTGTGCTGGCTCCGGGCGCGATGCTGGCGGCCGGCGGCGCGCTGGTCGTGCGCGAGAAGTTCTCGGCGAGCCAGCTCTGGAGCGACATCATTCGCTGGGAGTGTACCGTATTTCAGTACATCGGCGAGCTTTGCCGCTACCTGCTGCACCGTCCCTATGCGGAGAACGAGACCGCGCACCGCCTTCGGCTCGCTTGTGGCAACGGCCTGGCGGCCGGCGTGTGGGAGGCGTTCCAGCAGCGCTTCCGCATCCCGCACATCCTCGAGTTTTATGCGGCCACGGAGGGAGGCCTGTCGCTGTTCAACGTGCAGGGCAAGCCGGGAGCCATCGGCCACGTTCCCGGCTATCTGGCGCATCGCTTCGCGCCTGCGCTGGTCGCCTTCGACTTCGACAAGGGCGAGCCTATCCGCAACGAGAACGGTTTCTGTATTCGCTGCGGCGTTAACGAGCCGGGTGAGGCGATCATCCAGGTGCGGAACGATGCGGCCAGCGCCGGCAGCCGGTTCGAGGGCTACACCAATGCGGCCGAGACCGAGAAGAGAATCCTGCGTCATGTCTTCGCGGCGGGTGACGCCTGGGTACGGACCGGCGACGTGATGCGCCAGGACGAGAAGGGCTTCTTCTACTTCGTCGATCGCATCGGCGACACCTTTCGCTGGAAGGGTGAGAACGTGGCTACCTCCGAGGTGGCGCAAGTGCTCTGCGCTTTCGAGGGCATCCTGCATGCCAGCGTCTACGGGGTGGCGATTCCGGGAAGCGAAGGTCGTGCCGGGATGGCGGCCCTCGTCTGCGAAGGCGCGCTCGATCTCGCCGCGTTGCAGAGGCATGTCGCGGAGAGGCTGCCCGCCTATGCGCGGCCGCTTTTTCTCCGGCTCTGTCCGCAGGCCGAGCTGACCGGCACCTTCAAATATGCCAAGGGCGATCTCGTCCGGCAGGGGTTCGACCCGAGCCGGTGCGCCGACCCCCAGTACTTCCTTCATCCCCAGCTGCGTGCCTACGTCTTACTCGACGCGACGCTGTACGACAGCATCCTGGCGGGAGCCATCCGCTTATGAGGTGGGACAGCGAGAGAAGGTGAGAGGCGATGCAGATCGAGCAGCTACAGCACGAATTCGAGCGGGTGCAGGCCGATGTCGCGGCTGGCCCCATCCTTCCCTCGGTCGCAGTGGACGAGATTCGCAGCCATCTCGCCAGCCAGTATCGCTTCCAGAAAGCACTTCCTCTTGAGGAAGTGGTCCAGGACGCCGAGCGGATGCTTCGGACCTGGCAGGTTCAGGTAACGCATCCGCGCTATCTCGGGCTTTTCAACCCCGCCGTGACGCTGCCTTCGGTGCTCGCCGAGACATTGGCGGCCATGTATAACTCCCAGCTCGCCAACTGGCGTACCTCACCCGCCGGCAACGAGATCGAGCGTCATACGCTGGGCTGGCTGGCGGCCAAGCTCGGGCTGCCCGGAGATACCCTCGCCACCTTTACCAGCGGAGGCTCGGAAGCCAATCTCTCCGCCGTGGTCGTCGCGCTGAGTCATGCCTTTCCCGAGTATGGCGAGTACGGTCTACGCAGCTTGTCCGCGCCTCCGTCTCTCTATCTCACGGGTGAGGCGCATCACGGGCTCAACAAGATCGCCCACCTGACCGGGATCGGCCGCCGTGCCGTTCGCCTCGTCAAGACCGACCGTCGGCTGAAGCTCGACGTGGATAGTCTGCGCCGCCAGCTGCGCCAGGATCGCGAAGACGGCTGGGCGCCGTTTCTGGTTGTCGGCACCGCGGGCACTACCGCGACGGGGGTCATCGATCCACTACCCGAGATCGCCCAGCTCTGCCGCGAAGAAGGTTTATGGTTCCACGCCGATGCCGCGTGGGGCGGCGCGGCCATCCTCTCGCCGGCGCTCAAGGAGCACCTCGGGGGCATCGAGCAAGCCGACTCGATCACCTGCGACGCGCACAAGTGGCTTTCCGTACCGATGGGCTGCGGCATGTTCTTCTGCCGTCACCGGGACAGCGTGGCCCGCGCCTTTCACGCCGACGTGACCTACGTGTCCGGCAAGCAAACCGGACCGGTCTTCGATCCGCTCACCCGCTCGACGCAGTGGTCGCGGCGGCTCAATGGGCTCAAGCTGTTTCTGGCCCTGGCCAACCTGGGCGAATCCGGATATGCGGCGATGATCGAGCACCAGGCGCGCCTGGGTGATGTCCTGCGCCAGGAGCTGACGGCCTCCGGCTGGCAGGTCGTCAACGAAACCCCACTGCCGCTGGTCTGCTTTACGCGTGCGCATCTCGACGCGGCGGCCTTTCTCGCCGAGCTGCATCGACGGCAGGTTGCCTGGATGTCCGAGGTCCGCGTGGGCGGCGCGGCGGTGCTGCGCGCCTGCATCACCAACTTCCGCACGACGGAAGCCCATATCCATCAAATCGTCGAAGAGATGAATCAACTGTTTCAGCAAGGGGTGGGTGCGCTCAAATCGGAGCTATATTTGCGCTGAGGTCGAGCGCGCCCGTGGACTGGACCACTGCCGCGCCGTGGCACGCGCTAACGTTGGAGGCTCGATGAAACGCGAAACCATCGCCATTCATGCGGGTTACGAGCCTGACGCCGCGGTGCGCTCGGTTGCGGTACCCATCTACCAGACCGTGGCCTACGCTTTCGACAGCGCCGAACACGCCGCGGCGCTGTTCAACCTCGAAGCCGAGGGCTACCGCTACACGCGGATCAGCAATCCCACCACGGCCGTGCTGGAGCAGCGCATGGCCGCGCTCGAAGGCGGACGGGAGGCGCTATGCGTGGCCACCGGCCAAGCCGCGGTCAATTACGCTCTGCTCAACCTCGCCGGCATGGGCAACAACATCGTTGCGCCGCCGCAGCTCTACGGCACGACGCACACGCTGCTCGCGCATATTCTGCCGGGGCAAGGTGTGTCGGCACGGTTTGCCGAGTCCGACCGTCCGGAGGCCATCGAACAGCTCATCGACACCCAGACTTGCGCCCTCTACTGCGAGAGCGTGGGCAATCCGGCCGGCAACATCTGCGATATCGAGGCGCTGGCGCAGGTGGCGCACCGGCACGGCATCCCTCTCGTGGTGGATAACACCGTGGCCACGCCCATCTTGCTGCGGCCGATCGAGTACGGCGCCGATATCGTGGTGCATTCGCTCACCAAGTTCATGGGCGGACATGGGACCACGCTCGGCGGCGTCATCATCGATAGCGGCAACTTTCCGTGGGCGCAGCACGCCGCGCGCTTTCCCATGTTCTGCGAGCCGGATCACTCCTATCACGGCCTGGTTTACACCGAGCGCTTCGGTCCGCTGGCCTACCTCGCCCGCTGCCGCAGCCGCTATCTCCGCGCCAGCGGAGCCGTGCTCGCGCCGCTCAGCGCCTTCCTGCTGCTGCAAGGAGTCGAGACCGCGGCGCTGCGCGTCGAGCGCCACGTGGCCAACGGCCGCAAGGTAGCCGAGTTTCTACGCCGCGATCCACGCGTGACCTGGGTCAACTATGCCGGCTTTCCCGACAGCCCCTACTACGCGCTGGCGCGGAAGTACCTCCAGGGGCAGGGCTGCTCGCTGATGACGTTGGGTGTCAAGGGCGGCTACGAAGCCGCCATCCGCTTCTACGATGCGCTGAAGCTCATCACCCGTCTGGTGAACCTGGGCGACGCCAAGTCGCTGGCCTGCCACCCGGCTTCAACCACCCACCGGCAAATGTCGCCCAAGGAACAGGGCAACGCCGGCGTTCTGCCGGAGATGATCCGCCTCAGCATCGGGATCGAGCATATCGACGACATTCTGGCCGACCTCGATCAGGCCCTGAACGCGGCAATGTAAGCGAGGAGCTTTCCATGCCGGTCTTCCTGAACGCGAAGTATCCCGGTCCCGAGCGGCGGTCAGGCCTTAACTGGCCGCGGGTGCAGCCAGGCGCGCTCGAAGAGCCGCCCAGCACTTATCTGCACATCGGCCTGGTCAACAACATGGCCGGTGCGGCCATGAGCGCAACCGAACGTCAATTTCTCACGCTGCTGGAGGCAGCGGCGGGGGACATGCGGGTCCACGTCACGCTCTACGCTTTGCCCGAGGTGGAGCGGAAGCCCTGGGGCCAGCGCCGCGTGAACAGCTTTTACTGGGGCATTGAGCAGCTTTGGCAGAAGCCGCCCGAGCAGTGTCCCGATGGGCTGATTGTCACCGGCCGCGAGCCGCGCACTTACGATCTGCGTGAGGAGGCCTACTGGCCCAGCTTGATACGCGTTCTGGAGTGGACGCGGGAGCGCGCGTGTTCGGCCGTGTGGTCGTGTCTGGCGGCTCACGCGGCGGTGCTGGCGCTCGACGGCATTGAGCGCGTGCGCAGCAAGCACAAGCACTTCGGGATCTTCACTTGCGAGCAGGCCGCGCCGCACGCACTGCTCGCCGGCGTGCCCGCAACGCTGCGCTTACCTCACTCGCGCTGGAACGGTGTCTCTGCGGGCCAATTAGCCGCGAAAGGCTACCAGGTGCTTACGCGCACCAGCGACGGGGGTGTTGACACCTTCGTCAAGCAGGATGCGGAGCTGTTGGTCTTTTTCCAGGGCCATCCGGAGTACGAGTCCGAGACGCTGTTGGGCGAGTACCGGCGGGACGTAGGGCGGTATTTCAAGGGCGAGCTGGAACCTTACCCATCGCTGCCGCTGGACTACTTCGGAGAAGAGACCGAGCAGTCTCTGCGGGAAGTGGAAGCCGAGGTCGGGGCATCGCGCCGCGAGAAGCTCCTCGGCGATGTCTCTGCCTTACTCAACAGCGTCCAGATCCACAACACCTGGGGCAGTACAGCCGTTCTCATTTACCGCAATTGGCTCGGGCACCTATGCACGCAGAAGGGCCTAGGCAGCTATCCGGTTGTTGCCTCGGCCGGAGCTGGGGCGGCCGCTGCCGTGCCGCAGGGTGCGGCAGCTCAAGCCGTGGCACCAATACTCGATCATCTGAGGCCTGACAAAGGGGGGGCCTCGTGGAGCTGATGACTATCCCCACACCCCTCGACTCTTTTCACTCGGTGTCGACTCGGTCGTCTATTTGCTCCTTCGCTTTCAGATGGTCAAATCACCGCTCAGATTTTGAGCTAATAGAGGTCATCGGCTTGTGTGCAACATGGGGACTGCTTTCGCCGGATTGCCCAAGGCCATGCAATTAGGAGGGACATCGTGATAGACCACGGAGCCGGATGCGATCTTGGACCATGCGCCTACGCGAATCATGGGATGAATCACGGCGTGTGTGCCAAGAAACACCCCTTCCTCGAGGATAGCGCCGCCATTGGCGGTCGAGTAAGGAGAAAGCACAGTGAAGGAATGGGAAATAGAATCGTGGGCCAGCGAGGAATACCAGGTGAGCAGGACGTGATTGCCGACCCTGGCTTCACTGCCGATGGCGCAGAAGGGGCCGACGATACAGCCATTGCCTACCGTCGCATTTGAAGCTATGTACGCGGTTGGATGGATGATCGTGATGAAGCGAGCACTGCGGGCTTCCATCTTCCGGATCAGCTCCGCTCGCTTGGCGCAGTCGCCAATCGCCATCACAAAGCGATCGTTTGGTTCGATGGGGTAATCCAATATCGAGCCCAAGATCGGAAATTCGCAACGGTCGGGCCTTAATGCACTGGGATTATCATCCAAATAACCCTTCACGCGCATGTGAGGCGATGTTCGGATGGCCTCGAGTACATAGTTCAGCAGCTCGCGGCCAAGGCCGCCGGCCCCCACCAGGACAATCGCGGTGAACTCGGCTCGCGTGTCAGACATCGATTTCCAACACTTTCTCAGCTTGGCGGCGTCCCACCAACATCGATCGCAACCCGCAGGCTAGCATACCCTAGCACGCCGTGTCAACGCTGTCAAAAACCAGAGCTCCGACGTAACACGTCGTAGCATCTTTCGCGGCCCACACCCCCCTACTGTGATCGCTCGTCTGTCCACTGGCATCGGCTGCGTGCAGACGGTACGGGCGCAGCCGAAATCCATTAACGTGGCCCATTCTCCCGCTTACAAAAATGATATGCCTGTCGAACGCGGTCTGGGACTGCACCATTTTCGCGGCGAGAAGTGAGCCACCTTCCCGGTTGTACGGCGGTCCCAATAGTGGCACGGAGGGAAGAGATTTCAGGCGGTCTGCAAAGGTACAGCGTGTTCGGGTAGCGGCGCAACGGGATGTGGTTCCCGAGAGCCATCGGCAACCGGGGTGTACGCTCCAGCGCCTTGAAGTGTCTTTTCATTATTCACCGATGGCTCGGTCTGTCCTGGCTTGGCACGATGTGCCCGGTACGACTTGCCCGCTATCTTCACGATGATCGCCCCATCAACGATCCGGTCCAGTAACGCCATCGCCAGCGGCGGATCGCCCAGGTACGCTCCCCATGCCTCGAAGTCGATGTTCGTCACCAACGCCGTCGAACGCTGCTCGCTTCGCGCATCGACCACCTTGTACAGCAAGCTCGCCGCCTGCGGCGCCTCCGCCCGCTCGATTTTGTCAAAGCCAAATTCGTCGATGATGAGCAGGTCAAAGCGCGCGTAATAGCGTACTTGCTTCGGCAGCGTCTGGTCCGCCAGCGAGGCCCGCAAGTCCTGTAACTGAGCGGCGCTGGTCGTGTAACGCACCCGCCGGCGTGGCTCATCTGGCTCTGTCAAAATGGCTCACTAACTGACTGGCACTGACATCTAATCCTCGTTTGTAAGACGGTGCATCGCTGAGGCATTGGATAGGTCCGCTTTTCTCGACGCGCCTACCGAAACCTTGTAGGAAAAAACCGTTCGGCCTGGACAGACGCTACTATTGTAGAGGGGCAGCTGGGCTAACGAAACGTTTAACCCGTCGCCCTCAATATGCCCACTGGCTTGCCGTGCGAGCGGTTTCGTCTTGGATCAAGGCGCGTTCCGCTGGGGAAAAAGAGCTTGCGTAATAATCCGGGAAACGAATAGTCGGCGCGAAGCGAGCGCTAATGTGCTCGGCGTCCGGCAGCTCACAATGCCTCAGCACAGCCCGGATGGTTTCCGCCGGCATATCGCACAAGTCCTCGAAGCGCACGATCCGCGTCGCGGCCCGCACCTGCGCGTCGGAGTCCAGCAAGCGAGCGAGATGACCGTAGACCATGTCCCAATAACACGCCCAGCCGCGGACTTCCTCCCCTGCGGCCCAGGCACGCCGGATGGCCTGGACGCGTTCGCCGTCGCCCAGATTCATCGGCCGACGATCGCGGCCGAACTCGAAATGTCCCGACCGCTGCATGAAGGTCAGCGCGCGCGGATGTTTTCGTTGTCCTTGGGAGAACCACTGGTGCTGCCGCATCAGCGAGGCGATGTGGCCAGCGGGCGCGCGCACCGCCAGGACAAACTTGGCGTCCGGAAAGAGGCGAACGAGATAGGGCAGACGAGCGACATGGTAGTTCGCCTTAGCGACGTAGCGCGTCGCCTGCTCGGCGAGCAGCAGTTTACAAAGGTGTGTGCGATAAAAGGTCTCGAATGCCGAATAGCTGCTGTCCGCCGTCAGCCGGTTGTCGGCCGACGGGTCGTGACAGCGGGGAAAAAATGCCATCCACAGCATTTCCTCGAAGGCATCGGGGCTTTGCGGCGTGATCAGCACCTTGTCTCGATGGACGCGCTCGCGCGGAGCCGTCGGCCGCAGTTGGGCCGTCGCCTGGCGCCACCAGTAGGGCGTGTACACCATCGGGTAATCCTTGATCCGATGGCTGGCGACGCCCGGATGAGAGGCCACGATTTCGTGCAGCAGCGTCGTGCCCGCACGGGCCAGACCGAAAACGTAAATCGGCATCGTCACCGAGACGGCGCGCAGCTCTTGCGCCAAAAGGCTCGATTCCAGCCGTCCCAGGCCGAGCCAGAAAGCCCGATAACGGTCCACCAACCAGCCGAAGGCATCGAGAAAGGGAGGAACGTAAAAAGGAGAATCCTTGTCCGTGACACGAGGACGCGGCCCCGGCGGAGACGGATCGACGTTAGAAGTCGGTATGGCTGGTCGCACGGGCTTCCTCCGGCGTCCCTTCGAGCGGAGACGCCGTCGATTTGTCCTGATTTCCAAGCTCTGCTCGGGAACGGCGGCCGCGAATCTTTCGGATG
>Ga0335075_10002111_pt1 | contig 32166 bp, 27 predicted proteins | sample Lox_Sample_24_FD_206723 | JGI IMG/M metagenome (GOLD analysis project Ga0335075, IMG submission 206723) | Soil microbial communities from Loxahatchee National Wildlife Refuge, Florida, United States - Lox_Sample_2.4 | ecosystem: Environmental > Terrestrial > Soil > Wetlands | place: USA...
AGGGGCTCCGGCAGCGCCTGGTAGGCCGCCGCGGTGGACGCCCACAGTGTCGACCCGCCGTAGCTCGGCAAGGTGACGGCGCGCAGGACCGACGCGGCAGGATAGTTCGCGACGAACGTGACGTCGGCGTGCCAGCGGTTGGCCTTGCCGTAGTCGGAGTTGATCGGCGTAATGATCGGCGCCTTCTCGTGCTGGACTGCGGGATGGGCGATCGGAGTGCCCAGGCGTGCGGCGAATGCCTGCTGCCGAGCATCGTCGAGGTGGTGCTGGTTTCGGAAGAAGATCACCTTGTGGCGCAACAGCGCCTCGCGGATCTGTCCGACCGTGGCGGCGTCAAGGTCGCCGTCCAGTTGTACGCCGTCGATGCGGGCGCCGATGCGGCTGCCCAATTGCGTCACGGTCAGCGTGGATGCGGACGGAATTGTGGCCGGCTTCGTCATGGCAGTGGTCCTCTCAAGTGGCATGTAGTCAAGTGACTACGCTTGCATGAACGCAACTGTAGTCAAATGACTACGCGGGTGTCAAGACGGGACCGCATTGCGCCGGACCGGCAGGCGGGCGGTCGCGCGGCGCTTCACGATGAGCTGATCGCGCCGGCGACGCCTTGGATCGCGCGGAGTCGTCCGTCGGCCAGGGCCGCGGTGAGGTTCGTGGCTTTGGCCGCGAAGTCCGGAACGAAGGCGTGCAGCCCGAGTGGGTCGGTGGGCAGGGCCAGAAACGTCTGCATCAGCGCGGCCGCCCGGTCGGTGTGATCGTTCCAGTGCTGGACCGCAAATCCTGACCCCTCGACGACGCTACGCAGCTCCTCGGAACCGACCAGGTGGCTGTGCCCGGGCTGGTCCGCCCATGGCAGCGGATAGTCGACCTCGCCGCGCTCACCAGACGTGATGTCCCAGACGGCGATCCGGCCCCCGTCGGCGAGGACCCGGCGTGCTTCGGCGTATAGGCGCGTCTTGTCGGCCACATTCATCTGGACGTGTTGGCTGAACACAACTTGGAAGGTGCCGTCGGCGAAGGGGAGTTCGGTGACGTCGGCTTGGCGAACGGAAATCCGGTCGCCGAGCCCGACGAGTCGATTGAGCCAACGGTTGATGTCGCAGTATTCCTCGGTCAGGTCGACGGCGGTCACCCGGCAGCCGGACCGGCCGGCGACGAAGCGCGCGGTGCCGCCGATCCCGCTGCCGGCGTCGAGCACCTCATCCGAGCTGGTGATTCCGGCCAACTCCACCAATTCGGTTGTGGCATAGCGGCCCATCGTGTGAAAGTCCTCCAGCGGCGCGAGGTCGGCAGCCGCAAGGTGGTCGAGATCTTTTCCGGCGGCGACGAGGGCCCGCTCGATATTGCGGCGGGACAGGCCGGTCGAGTACTGGTCATGGATCCGGGTGTCGGTCATTTCTGTTCTTCCTGCGATGCCGAAACGGTCATTTGGTCGCTCGGGCCGATGTGCTCGTTTCGCCAGAATGTGGACTGGCCCGACAGCCGCGGATGAGCGGGCCGGGGATGCTGTTGGCGTCGCTCGAAGCGGTCCAGGCGGTGCATCGGTACCAGCCCGGTCAACAGAAACTGCCAGGTTTGGCGGATGAGATTGCCTGCGCTGCGGTGAGTTTCCGGGCCGGCGACGTAGCGGCGTGCGATTGTCAGAAAGTCCTCGGGTTCGACACCGGCGACGTCGCGGACATGCGTGGTGGGTCCGCCTGCGGCCCAGGTTCCCAGCGGGTACTCCGGCAGGTAGTGGCGCAAGCTGGACTCGAAGAACAGATCGGCACCGAGTCGCTTGGCGTTGACGCGCACGGCCCGCATGAACATCCACGGCGGAATGTCGATGTGGCGTACCTTGCGGCCCAGCGCCTCACCGACCGCGGCGGCGATCTCCGTTCCCGATAGCAGTGTCGGTCCGGTCGGACGATAGGCGCGACCGTCGTGACGGTGCGGGTCAAGGAGTGCACCGACCGCGACCCGGGCGATGTCTTCGTTGGAGGGAGGCGCATTTCGGCCCGCCCCGGTCGGTGTCGGCAAGACTCCCAGCTGCGCGGCCATTGGAACCAGCTGCAGATAGTTGTCGGCGAAGTATCCGGGATCGACTGCGACGTGCGCGGTGTCCGGCAATAGCTCAAACAACTTGTCGGTCAACCAGGCGTGCCGGGTCATCAGTGACGGGTGCTCGGGGCTGGCCAGCCATTGCCCAAGCGCCACCACCGCTTCCACCCCTGATCGGCGCGCAGCCACGGCGAAGGCAACCGCGCTGTCGAGCGCATGTGGATGGTAGGGCGGGTTGAAGTAGAGTCGGTCGACTCCGTCCAGCGCGGTCTGAACCTGGCGGATGTCAAACATATCGCCGACCACGACTTCGGCGCCCGAGGCCCGCAATCGGGCACTGCGCTCGTCGTCGCGGTGCACCAGAGTCCGAGTCGTGATGCCCTGCTGCAATAGTTGGGCGGCGACCGCGCTGCCGATCTTGCCGGTGGCGCCGGTTACCAGCACGCGAGGGTGTGCCATTGGAATTCCTTTCCTAGTTGGGTAATTCGACCGTTTCAGCCGGTTCCGGTGTCCTGACCGAGGCTGGTAGCCGTCGGGCTCGTGCCGGCAAGAGAACGGCCACGATGACCGCGGCGGTCAGCGCGATGCCGGCGCAGACCAGCGATCCGAACTGAAGGCCGTCCAGGAAGGCGTGGTTGACGGCATCGCGGACTGTGCCGATCTGCCCCGCCGGTGACTGCTCGATCACGCGGTGCGCCATCGCCATTGAGTCCTGCATCGCTGAGCGGACGCCGGCCGGCAATCCGGCCAGCGCCGGTGCCGAGCCGAGGTGGCCGGAGTAGATAGATGCGAAGACACTGCCCACGATGGCGACGCCGAGCGTGCCGCCGAGTTCACGAGTGGTGTCGTTGACGGCCGAGCCGACCCCCGCTTTGTCGGTCGATAGGGATCCCATGATGGCCTCGGTGGCCGGCGCCGTGGTAAGGCCGAGGCCGCCGCCGAGGAGCAGCATCTGCGTCGCGATCTGGCTGTACGGCGTTACCGCGTCGACCGTAGCGGCCCAGGCCAGGCCGGCCGCGAAGATCGCCAGCCCACCGCCGACGACGGCGGTGGTGCCGATCCGTTCGACGAGTCGTGGGCCCAGGACGCTGGCCACCGCGATCGAGACCGCCACCGGCAGCAGGCGCACGCCGGCCTCGAATGCGCTGTAGTTCTTGATGAATTGGAAGTACTGGGTGATGACGAAGATGAATCCGAACAGCGTCAGAAAGCCTGCGGTCACAGCCAGGCTGCCGCCCGAGAATCGGCGGTTGAAGAACACCGTCACGTCCAGCATCGGATGGGCGCTACGCCGCTCCCACAACGCGAAGGTGACCAGAACGATTGCGGCCAAGGTAAAACCAGCCGCGGCCCGGGCGCTGCCCCACCCCCACCTGGGCGCTTCGATGACGGTGTAGATCAACGCAGTCACCCCGAGCGCGGACAGCACCAACCCGGGCAGATCGACCGGTGGTGTGGCCGGGTCACGCGAGGTGGGGACGAACAGGATACCGCCGGCGATCGCGACCATGGCGGTCGGAACGTTCACCAGAAAGATTGAGCCCCAGGAGAAGTGTTCGAGCAGCCAGCCACCGCTGATCGGCCCGACGGCCACTCCGACACCGACCATGGCTGCCCACAGTCCGATTGCCTTGGCCCGAATTAGCGGGTCGGTGAAGATATTGGTGATCAGTCCCAGTGTGGTCGGGAAGATCACGGCCGCACCGACACCCATGGCGGCACGCGCCGCGATCAGCGCGTCGGCGGAATTCGCCTGCGCTGCAATGGCTGAAGTGACCGCAAATAGTGCCAGTCCGCATGACAGCCAGCCCCGTCTGCCGTACCGGTCGCTGAGGCTGCCGACCGAGAGCAACAGGCCCGCCATGACCAGGGTGTAGGCGTCGACGATCCACTGCAGCTGCGCGGTGTCGGCGCCGAGGTCGCGCGACAGCGTGGGCAGCGCGACGTTGACGATCGTGGCGTCGACGCTGATGACGAAGACGCTTAGGCATATCACCGCCAGTGCGGCGCCGGGGTGGTCACGGAACACTGGATGAGATCGCATGGATAGGACACTAAACTTAATAGACAAGAATATCAAGTAATAGCTTGAGAAAAGTATCTAACTGCTGGTAGGGTGGCAGTATGTCGGCCCGCAAGAGCTACAACCAGAACTGCCCGATCGCCAAAGGCCTCGACATCCTGGGCGAGCGGTGGACGTTGCTGATCCTGCGCGAGATGCTCGGCGGGCCGCGCCGCTACAGCGACCTGCGCGCCGAACTGCCGGGTATCGCCACCAACCTGCTCGCCGAACGTCTCAAAGAGCTGCAGGACGCCGGGATCGTCGACCGCACCGAGTTGCCGGCCCCGATCGCGCGCACCGTCTACAGCCTGAGCGACGCCGGATGGCAGCGAGTGCCATCCATCCTGCAGAGCATCGCCTGGCTCGGCCTGGACCGACTAGACCTGATCGAGGCAGGCCCGCTCTCACCGTTGACCGGATTCCTGGCCGGATTCGTGGTCCCCTTCGACCCCCCCAAAGCCGCGGGTTTGACTGCGGCTTATCGAGTCGAGATCGACGGCCGCCGTTTCGAGTTCGCGGTGGATCAGGGCTGTCTGGCGGCCGCTCACGGCAAGCCGGACGTGACGGTCACAGCCAGTGCTGCGGATCTTGCCACAGCCCGGTTGGGCGCCACCGAAGCAAAACGTAAGACGGCGCTGCGGCACATCGCCTTCGATGGTGATCACGACGCCGTCGACAGACTGCGCCAGGCGTTTTCGCTGTAGGACCGGGTCGGGAAGCATGCGCCGACACCTCGTTGACCCCCAACTGGCCACCAGTCGGGCCGCCTGCGGCCACTAGACTGGGCCGGTGGAATCAGCATCGCCCCGCCCCGTGTTGGTTGTCGATTTCGGTGCGCAGTATGCGCAGTTGATCGCCCGCAGGGTGCGCGAGGCCCGGGTGTTCTCTGAAGTGGTTCCGCACACCGCATCGATCGACGAGATCAAGGCCCGCGACCCGCTGGCCGTGGTGCTCTCCGGCGGCCCGGCCAGTGTGTACGCCGACGGCGCACCTCAGCTGGATCCGGCGCTGTTCGACCTGGGCGTGCCGGTGTTCGGTATCTGCTATGGATTCCAGGCGATGTCGCAGGCCCTCGGCGGTGCCGTCGCGCGCACCGGTACCAGTGAGTACGGTAGAACCGAGCTGAAAGTCGTTGGGGGTGAACTGCATTCGGATTTGCCCGAGACGCAGCCGGTGTGGATGAGTCACGGTGACGCGGTCACCTCGGCCCCGGACGGGTTCGAGGTGGTGGCCACCAGCGCGGGTTCGCCGGTGGCAGCCTTCGAAAACCGGTCCCGGCGGTTGGCCGGCGTGCAATACCACCCCGAGGTCATGCACACCCCGCATGGACAGCAGGTGCTCAGCCGGTTCCTGCACGAGTTCGCCGGGATTGCCGCGGATTGGACGCCGGCCGGTATCGCCGGTGTCCTGGTTGAGCAGGTTCGCAACCAGGTGGGCGACGGCCACGCGATCTGCGGGCTGTCCGGCGGGGTGGATTCCGCGGTGGCCGCCGCGCTGGTGCAACGTGCCATCGGGGACCGGCTGACCTGTGTGTTCGTCGACCACGGACTGCTGCGCGCCGGCGAACGCGCGCAGGTCGAGCGTGACTTCGTCGCCGCCACCGGCGCCAACCTGGTTACCGTCGACGCGGCCGCGACCTTCCTCGAGGCGCTGTCCGGCGTGACCAATCCCGAGGGCAAGCGCAAGATCATTGGGCGGCAGTTCATCCGCGCGTTCGAAGGCGCCGTGCGGGATGTGCTGGGGAACAAAGACATTCAATTCCTGGTGCAGGGCACTTTGTATCCCGACGTGGTGGAGTCCGGTGGCGGCTCCGGTGCGGCAAATATCAAGAGCCACCACAATGTTGGCGGCCTGCCCGGCGACTTGAAGTTCAAACTCGTCGAGCCGTTGCGGCTGCTGTTCAAAGACGAGGTGCGCGCGGTCGGGCGTGAGTTGGGCCTGCCGGAGGAAATCGTTGCGCGCCAGCCCTTTCCAGGCCCGGGGTTGGCGATCCGGATCGTCGGCGAGGTCACCGCGGCGCGGCTCGACACGCTGCGGCGTGCAGACGCGATCGCGCGCGAGGAATTGACGGCGGCGGGTTTGGATCAGCAGATCTGGCAGTGCCCGGTGGTGCTGCTGGCCGACATCCGTTCGGTCGGTGTGCAAGGCGACGGCCGCACGTACGGGCACCCGATCGTGCTGCGGCCGGTGTCCAGCGAGGACGCCATGACCGCCGACTGGACCCGGGTGCCTTACGAAGTGCTGGAGCGGATCTCCACCCGAATCACCAACGAGGTTGCCGAGGTCAACCGTGTGGTGCTGGATGTCACCAGTAAGCCGCCCGGCACCATCGAGTGGGAGTAACCGGTAGGGACAAGCAAAGTTAGCTGGTTCGGTGGCCGTCGGCTCTGCGGGGACGTGATCCGCTTGACGTTGTGGGTGGGCGGGTGTTGACTGATCGTATCGAACATATATTCGAACATCAGCGGTAACACCCGTTACACCAGGAGGTGGGATGACGGCGATTCTTGCCTCCGAGCAGCCCCATCGCAACCGTGCTGAGCAGCTAAAACAGTTGCGCCGCCAGATGGCGGCGGTGTCCGGGAAGATCGGTTCCGGACGGCACGTCCATGCGCACAGTCGACCCGGCCCGGATGACCTGCTACCGGATTCGGAGACCAAGCTGCCGATCCCGCAGCTGCTGGCCGGTGTGCTGCCTGACGCGTTGCCACGGGGAACGGTGGTGGTGTTGTCGGGAGCCCGATCGCTGCCATTGAGCATGGTGGCCGCGGTGACGGCCGCCGGCGGGAACGCAGCCATCGTCGGCCAGCCGGATGTCGGACTGCTGGCCGCGGTGGAAATGGGAGCAGATCTGAGCCGGCTCGCGGTAATCCCGGATCCCGGCACCGACCCGGTGGAAGTAGCTGCGGTGCTCATGGACGGAATGGATCTGGTCGTGCTGGCTCTGGGCGGGCGCTTGGTGCCATTGACACGGGCGCGAGCGGTGGTGGCCCGCGCGCACCACAAGGGCTGCACCCTGCTGGTCACCGATGGCGACTGGCAGGGAGCGTCGATACGACTACAGGCCCGGGTCTGCGGCTATGAGACCACCCCGGCTGCGTCGGGTACGCCCGGTTTCGGACGGATCAGCAAGGTGTGCCTTGACGTGTGCGCGGGGGGACGGGCAATCGGCCGGGTGCGAACTGGGTAGTTCACGTGACCTCCCGAGTACTGGCGATTTGGTGTATCGACTGGCCAGCGGTCGCCGCGGCAGCGGCCGCGGGCCTGTCCGCGACGGCCCCGGTCGCCGTCACGCTGGCCAACCGGGTGATCGCCTGCTCATCGGCTGCCCGTTCGGCGGGGGTGCGGCGAGGATTGCGGCGACGAGAGGCGGCGGCCCGCTGTCCGCAACTGCACGTCGTGGCTGCCGACTCCGACCGCGACGCCCGCTTCTTCGAAGGAGTCATCGTGGCCGTGGACGATCTGGTGCCGCGCGCCGAGGTGCTGCGGCCCGGGCTTTTGGTGTTGCCGGTGCGCGGGGCGGCCCGCTTTTTCGGGTCCGAACAGCAGGCCGCCGAGCGGTTGACCGACGCGGTGGCCGCGGCGGGTGTCGAGTGTCAGGTCGGGATCGCCGACCAGCTGTCCACTGCGGTCTTCGCCGCCCGCGCAGGTCGTGTCGTCGAACCGGGAGAAGACGCGCGGTTCCTGTCGGCGCTGTCGATCCGGCAACTCGCCACCGAGCCCAGCCTGTCCGGCCCAGGACGAGACGATCTGGCAGACCTACTGTGGCGGATGGGGATTCGCACCATCGGGCAGTTCGCCGCATTGCCGCGCACCGACGTGGCATCCCGGTTCGGCGTCGACGCGGTGAGCGCGCACCGGTTCGCGCGCGGTGAACCGGAACGCGGGCCGTCCGGCCGTGAGCTGCCGGCCGAACTCGACGCCGTGCTGCATTGCGATCCGCCGATCGACCGGGTAGATGCCGCGGCATTCGCCGGCCGCTCGCTGGCCAGCGCGTTGCATCAGACGTTGATGGCCGCCGGAGTGGGGTGCACCCGACTGGCCGTTCACGCCGTCACCGCCAACGGTGAAGAGCTGACCCGGGTATGGCGATGCGCCGAGCCGCTGACCGAGGATGCCACCGCCGACCGGGTGCGCTGGCAGCTGGACGGGTGGTTGAACACCCGGATCGTCATGGATCGGCCCACCGCACCGGTGACGCTGTTGCGACTGCAGGCGGTGGAGGTGGTGTCGGCCGGGGCGCTGCAGCTACCGCTATGGGGTGGTCTCGGTGAAGAGGACAGGTTGCGAGCCCGTCGGGCGCTGGTGCGGGTGCAGGGTCTGCTCGGCCCGGAGGCAGTGCAGGTGCCGGTACTGTCCGGCGGTCGTGGGCCCGCCGAGCGCATCACGTTGACGACGCTGGGCGACGAACCGGTGCCGCGGGCCGATCCGGGTCTGCCGTGGCCCGGTCAACTGCCCGAGCCGTCGCCGACGGTGCTGCTCGACGATCCGGTGGAATTGCTTGACGCTCAGGGTAACTCGATCCGTGTGACCAGCCGCGGGCTGTTTTCCGCCGACCCGGCACGGCTGACCTCTCGCGGCCGTGACGAGCGGCTGCGCTGGTGGGCCGGACCATGGCCGGTCGACGAACGCTGGTGGGATCCGGAACAGGCGGCCACCGGTGCCGGCGGTCGTACCGCCCGGGCCCAGGTGCTACTGGAGGGCGGGCGATCTTCCGATCCAGGTACCGCGCTGCTGCTGTGCTATCGCCAGCGGAGGTGGTACTTGGAGGGAATCTACGATTGACAGCCGTCACTTCAGCCGAGCCGACGCGCGAGCGGGCCGACCCGTTCGACGAACCGGTCGAAGAACGCTGCCGGATCAACGCCGACGCCGATCAGCGCGTTGGGCTTTCGGCCCCAGCGTCCCGACCAGTCGGTGACCGTCATGCCACGGGTCAGGGTCCCCGTCAGTTCGACGTCCACCGTCGCCGGCAGGGTGTCGAGTAGCTCCGGGTCCAGTGCGGCCGCCGCGGCCAACGGGTCGTGCAGATGCGCCTGATAACCGTGGCCGAGGCCGTGGTAGGACTCCAGATAGAACCGCGTCGCGTCCTCGATCACCCGGATCAACGGGTTGGACGCCGACGACCGGGTGCCCCGCTCATCGTCGACGCTCATCGCGGTCGTCGTCGTCTCCGCAGCGGCCGCCAGCCTGAGCAGTATCTCCGGTGTTATCGAGATGTTCCGGGTCACGTCCAAGCCGCACAGAACCGGAAGCGATTGCGGCGAAGCCTCTTCCGTCTCTGCCGGGGACCAGGCGGCGAAGACTTCGGCCGCCGCCTCGGGATCCACGCGGATGTTCCATTCCGCCACCGGGTTGGTATTGCCGCGGTAGTCGTAGGCACCACCCATGATCACCAGCCGGCGCAATAGCATTGGCAGCGCAGGTTCCTTACGCAACGCCAGCGCGAGGTTGGTCAGCGGCCCGGTAGCCAGCCCGATCAGCTCTCCCGGATGGGCATGTGCCGCCGCGACCCAGGCCGTCGCCGCATCATCTCCGGTGAGCTGACGATCGGTCGGCGGCAACTCCGCGTAGCCCAGACCCCTTGGCCCATGGACTTTCCCGACGAGAAGCTCGGGGGAATTCAACGGGTGATCGACACCTTTGGATACCGGCACGCCGTCGATCCGGCACAGCTCGAGCAGGCCGAGATTGTTTTCGCACACCTGATCCACACCGACGTTCCCACCGGTCGAGGCGATGCCGACGAGTTCGGCCTCCGGGCTGGCCAGCAGGTAAATCAGCGCAATGGCATCGTCTACACCGGTGTCGACGTCGGCGAAAACTGGTGCGGCGGCCACTGCGGCAACGATACCGGCAGGACTACCAGTGCACTCCGGGCACCAGCCGCACTGCCCGCTTGACCGGTCCGGGCACCCGCAAGCGGGATACGACGGCCCGGGCCGGGCGCTTCGGCCGGCGCGAAGACTGCTCGCTCACAACAGGTTCCGGGGTATCCTCGCCGCGCGCTGCCGCTGAATCCGGATAGCCAAGGTAGAGCTGGTGCAGGATCCGTCGCGACAGCTTGGGGGTGAAGTAGTTACCGGCCTCGGCGAGGGTGCCCAGCGGGGTGTCGATGCGGGCTGGCTTGTCGATCAGCCCGCGCACCACCATCGCCGCGGCGTGCTCGGCGCTGATCGGGGGAACGGGGTTGAGCCGCCGCGACGGCACGATCATCGGCGTCGCCACCAACGGCATGTGGATGTTGGTGAACGTGATGTGGTCGGAAAGCGTCTCGGACGACACCACTTCGGAGAAAGCGTCGAGCGCGGCCTTGGTGGGCAGATACGAGCTGTACTTGGGGTTGCGTGCCTGCACGCCGGCGCTGGAGACGTTGACGACGTGACCAAACCGGCGTTCCCGCCAGTGCGGCAGCAGCGCCAGCACCATCCGCACTGCGCCGAAGTAGTTGACCGCCATCACCCGTTCGTAGTCATGGAACCGGTCGGTGGAGTTGACGACCGAGCGGCGGATCGAGCGGCCGGCGTTGTTCACCAGATAGTCGACGTGGTCGAAGCGGCCCAGGATGTCCTTGACCGTGTGCTCCACCGACGCGGAGTCGGTGACATCGCAGGTGAAGGCGTGAGCCTGGCCGCCGTTGGCGCGGATCTCGGCGACCAGGTCGTCGAGCGCGTCACCGTTGCGCGCCAGCGCGAACACTGTTGCGCCCCGTTCGGCGATGGCGATCGCCGCGGCCCGCCCGATACCGCTGGACGCGCCGGTGATGATGACGTGGCGTCCGACCAGCGCTCCGGCCGGATCGTCACGGCGGGCCCGGTTGGGGTCCAAATGCTCGGCCCAGTACCGCCACAACTTGGGTGCGTAACTGGCGAACTCGGGAACCTCGATGCCGGTGCCTTGCAACGCGTTTCGTGTGTTGTCGGAGATAAACGTGGGCGCCAGGTCCACGACGTCGAGAACTTCGGCGGGAATCCCCAGTTGGGTGGCCGCCATGTTGCGCCATACCTTGGCGCGCCCGCGCACCTTCGTCACCGGCGCGGCGAGCGACCGGGGCAGCGATCCACGCAGCGGCGGCAGCCCGGCCGCGGCGGAGATCCCGCGGTAAATGCCGCGCAAGCCAATGGTTTTCGGTGCGGTCAGGTGGAATGTCTGGCCGTCGCGACCGTCGGCGTGCATGAGGGCCACCAGCGCGTCGACGACGTAGTCGACCGGCACGATGTTGGTGCGGCCGGTGTCGGGCAGCATGATCGGGGTGAACCGGGGCAAAACCGCCAGCTTGGCCAGCACGCCGAAGAAGTAATACGGTCCGTCGACCTTGTCCATCTCACCGGTGCGCGAATCGCCCACCACCACCGCCGGGCGGTAGATCCGGTGGCGCAGGTCGGTCGCCTGGCGCACCAGCAGCTCGGCTTCGAACTTCGTCTGGTGATATGGCGTCGGCAGGTGCTGGCCGACGTCGAAATCGGACTCGGTGTATTCACCGCGGAATTCCCCGGCTACCGCGATCGAGGACACGTGATGCAGTGTCGCGTCGAGCCGGCGCGCGAGTTCGATCATGGCGCGGGTGCCCTCGACGTTGGCGATGCGCTGATCGGGTTCGGCGGCGGTGATGTCATAGATCGCCGCGCAGTGCACCACGTGTTCGACGTTGCCCAGTTCGGCGATGGCCTCGTCGGTCAACCCGAGAGCGGGCTGGGCCAGGTCACCGACCAGCGGTTTTGCTCGTTCGCCCCACTCGTTGGCCAGGCATTCGAACTGGCCCAGCGACGGGCGACGAACCATTACCCACACCTCGGCGTCCGGCCGGAAGTCCAGCAGACGCGACACCACTCGGCGCCCAATAAACCCGGTACCGCCGGTAACGACATAGCGCATGCAAGACATGGTGCGCTTGGTACGCTCGCGCGTCAACGCAGTGTGACGCGATCGTGGAGCGTGTCCAACGGGCGTGTCCCCTTGGTCCCTGCAGCGGCCGCCAAGGTTGGGCGTTTCAGGAGACGTTCCGCAGACGCTTTTTTAAGGCTGCAATTCTGAGGAGCCGAATAGTTATGTTTACCGCACCGAACATAGGACCCAGCCCGATATACATTCGAAGGGAGGTGGTTCCATGCAGGTCAAGGCTGCCGAACACATAGAAGCAGCCAAGAGTGAAGACCGCGGCGGGGATGGAGAAGGCCATTAACGATCCGCGATCAGCAATGGTTTGCGTCGCAAAGTCGATCTCGTCCTTCGACATCGGTTCGCCTTTGCGCAATTTACCTAGAACTTTCCTGGAGCTCCCGATTTCTTCGCCTATTGAAGTGGGTGTGTGCGCCAGGAGCCGCTTTATGAAAATAAAGAAAAAAACGCCGAACACTAATAACGCTATGCCCGCGAGTATGGTCAGGTAACCAAATAGGCCCAATCTTATTCACTCCTTTGCGGAACAAAGACCCTGTTCTGCTGCAGTCGATGTGTCGGCTCCCTTTCAGGTGTGTGTACGCGAGGGTGATTGCGAAGTCACCGCGGGGTCGTCGTCTTCCCACAGCAGCAGTTGACGAACCGCGGAACGGGGCCCGTATGGGCGAAGCATGGTGCTGGCCGGACGGGGCCGGACGCGTTGCGGCCACCAGAACCACCGTCCGAGCAGCGCAGCGACCGACGGCGTCATAAAGGACCGCACGATCAGGGTGTCGAACAGCAGCCCGAGGGCGATGGTGGTCCCGATCTGACCGAGAACCAACAAAGCGGCGAACACAAAGGAGGACATGGTGAAGGCGAACACCAGGCCGGCAGACGTCACTACCGCCCCGCTGCCTGCCATGGCGCGGATAATGCCCGTGTTTAAACCGGCGTGAATTTCCTCTTTGAACCGGGAGATCAGCAGCAAATTGTAGTCGGATCCCACGGCCAACAGGATGATGACGGACAGCGCAAGGCATATCCAATACAACTTGATACCCAAAATATCCTGCCAGACGAGCACGGAAAGTCCGAAAGAGGCGCCTAACGAAAGAGCCACCGTGCCCACAATGACTATGGCGGCGACCAGACTCCGGGTGATGACCAGCATGATAAGCAAGATCAGGCTCAGGGCAGCTATCCCCGCGATCATGAGATCGTATTTGGCGCCGTCGGCAATGTCCTTGTAAGTGGCCGCGGTGCCCGCGAGATAGATGTTGGAATCCCCTAAGGGGGTATTCTTCACCGCCTCTTTCGCCGCGTTGCGGATGGGATCGATGTGCGAGATGCCCTCGGGGGTCGCGGGATCACCTTCATGCAGGATGATCATGCGCGCGGCCTTACCGTCCGGCGACAGAAACAATTTGAGGCCGCGTTTGAACTCAGGGTTGACGAAAGCCTCCGGAGGTAAGTAGAAAGAATCGTCATTCTTCGCGGCGTCATACGCTTGTCCCAGCGCCGTCGCTGTGTCGGTGTTAGCCCGGGTCTGGGCGTTGATCCCCGAATTGGTCGCATAGTTGGACAGCGTCAGCGCTAGATTCTTCTCCTGGTCGGCGATCTGGGGCGGCAGCAGCGTCACCAATTTTTGTTGGCCCGCATCCAGAGTATCCAGACTGGCGGTCAGCTTTTGAAGCTGCTCGGTGACCTGGTCGAGACCGTCGATTGCATCCCAGACGGATTTAAACGCAAAGCAAGCCGGGATGTCGTAGCAGTGCTTTTCCCAGTAGAAGTAGCTCCGAATCGGCCGGAAGAAGTCATCGAAATTGGCGATTTTATCGCGCAGGTCATTGGTGATGGCGACCGTGTCGTGGAAGCTTTTGGTTTCGTCGTGCGTAGATGCGGCGAGGTCTTTCTGCAGACCATACTGTTGATTCAAAATGCCGATCGTATCTCGCAGCGTGTTGGCCTGCTTGAGCAAATCATCGGCGCGGTCTTTCTGGTACTGCAGGTTCTCGACGCTGCCGATGCTTCCTGCGCTGATCTGAAAAGCCAGGGAAGTGTGCTCGATCGGGGTTCCCAACGGCCGGGTCATGGACTGCACCTGAGCGATGCCGGGCAGGTGGGCGACAGCTTTTGCCACCCGTTCCAAGTTGATCATGTCGGCCGGATTGCGCATGTCGTGATCGGTTTCGATCATCAGCAGTTCGGGATTGAGCCGGGCCTGGGAAAAGTGCCGCTCCGCGGCCGCATACCCAAGATTGGCCGGGGCACTGGCCGGCATGTAGGCGCGAGCGTCGTAATTCGTCTGGTATCCCGGCAGGGCGAGCAAACCGATCAGCGCGACCGCGGTCGCCACCACCAGGATGGGCCCGGGCCAGCGAACGATCGCGGTGCCGATGCGCCGCCATCCTCGCGTCGCCACGATGCGCTTGGGGTCGAAGAGCCCGAAAAGACTGCCCACGGTGATCACAGCCGGGGCCAAGGTGAGCGCGGCCGCCAGGGCGACCACGATGCCAATCGCCGCGGGAACGCCGAGACTTTGAAAATAATTCAGCCGGGTGAAGCGCAGACAGAACACCGCTCCGGCAACGGTCAGGCCCGAGCCCAGCACCACGTGGGCGGTCCCGTGATACATGGTGTGGAATGCGGTTTCCCGATCCTCGCCGGCATGGCGCGCCTCGTGATACCGGCCGAGAAAAAAGATCGCGTAGTCCGTGCCGGCCGCGATGACCAGCAGTGTGAGCAGATTCGTCGAATACGTCGACAACCCGATCAACCCGGCGTTTCCCAGAAAGGCCACGATGCCCCTGGCCGCGGCCATTTCAATAACGACCGTGAACAGCACGACGACTGCAGTGACCACGGAACGGTAGACCCAAAACAACATCGCCAAGATCACCAATATCGTGATCATGGTGACCTTGAAGATACCTTTGCTGCCCACTTCGAATTGATCGGCGACCAGTGGCGCGGCGCCGGTCACATACGCCTTGACCCCGGGCGGTGCGGGTGTGTGGGCCACCAGGTCGCGGATTCTGTCGACGGACTCGTTGGCCAATGCATCGCCCTGATTGCCGGCGAGATACACCTGAACGTAGGCGGCCTTGCCGTCCTTGCTTTGCGAACCCGCCGCAGTCAACGGATCCCCCCAGAAATCCTGGACGTGCTCGACATGTTTGGTGTCTTGCTCGAGCTTGCGGACCAGGGTGTTGTAGAACCGGTGGGCGTCGTCGCCTAACGGCTTATCACCTTCCAGGACGATCATGGCCGCACTGTCGGAATCGAACTCGTGAAACACTTTGCCCATGTGTTTCATCGCTTGAAAGGACGGCGCATCCGGTGAATTCAGCGACACGTTATGCGCTTTGGCGACGTCCTCCAGATTGGGCACGGCGATATTGCTGATGGCCGCCACGCCCACCCACAGCAGCAGAATCGGCACGCAAAGCCGGCGGATAGTGCGCGCCACCGTAGGCCTTGGGACGTGACGCTCGCTCATGCCGACTTCACCAGGCAGAAGGTGTAGGCGTTCACTGCGTTGACGATCCTTTCGTCCTTGACTTCACCATCCACCGTTATGCGACAGCCCAGGGAAGCGCTGTTGCCCTGTGCCACAAGGTTGCTGAAGGCCCCTGGTTGTGTCGTCACCATGGTCAACGACCACGGCAGGGCCGCGCGCAAGACTTGGCGCGGCTGAACGTTGATGTCCACGTAGTTGATGGTTGCCACCGCTCCCGGATCGCCAAAGACCTCAAGGGTGATGTGCTTGGGATTGAACGGCTCAGTCTGTTCGGAGATTCCGCCGCCGGCCGACGTGTTGTTGTGCGACCCGAAGATCCCATGAAGCCGATAAACGCAAAATCCCGCGACAGCCAAGATGACGACCGCGACCAGTACTATCCAAGTTTGCCTGACCACGCGAGTAAGTGAAAACCCTTTCACCGGTTCGCCTTTCACCTCGACGGTCTGGTGAGACTGGGAATGATCACGTCGTCGACGAGAGCCCGCACGGTCTGCTGTGTGGGGGGCCGGCGTTGGATGATCGACCGGAAGATGAGGTAGCCGGGCAGCAGATCCCAGAGTTCGTCGTTGATCGCGGCCCTCGCGATCTCGCCGCGGTCGACGGCCTGCTGGAAGACATGACCGATCAAGGCCTTTCGCTGGTCGATGAACTCGCACTGCAACACGTCGTTGAGTGCGGGGTTGCGCGAAACCTCGACGAGCACTGCGCGGATGGTGCCGGCATGCTGCTGGACCTGCCGGCAGACCAGATCCCCCACGTGCAGCAAATCGCCCCGTAGCGTGCCGGTGTCCGGTGGGACAGCGACCTGGCGGATGCCCTCGATGAATGCGGCCAACACCAATTCCGCTTTCGACGGCCAGCGCCGGTACACGGTCGCCTTGCTGGCGCGGGCGTTGGCCGCCACGGCATCCACCGTCAACCGCTCATACCCGTGTTCTTGCAGGAGCTGCAACGTCACCGCAAGTAGCTCGGCCTCCCGCGGCGACCACGGGGACGGCTCCGCGGCCCGGTCGGCGATCTGGGTCACAGCGCTCACCATAGAACCGCCAGGTCAGTACTGTCCAGTACCGTACTCCCCCCGGAGGCTTGTCAGGCTTAGTAACTGAAGTCGCGAATACCGTCCCAGTCCAGCAACGTCCATCCCATCGACGGGCTGCCGGTGACCACGACGCGGCCGAGGTTCGGCAAGGGATGGGTGGTCGCCAGGCTGTCCTTCGGGTTTTTGACGTTCATCAAGGTCCAGTACATGATCGCCTCGGCGTGCGAGAACGCCACCGGGTTGGTCTTACCGCTGCGCTTGGCGTCGTCGTAGATCTTCTGCACGGCGTTGGTGAAGTCGTTGTTGAATTCAACACCGCTGATCGAACCCGGGACAGCGTCCTTGACGTCGCCGTTGAGCCATTCCGCCGGCGCGAGCAGATACGTACAGCTCGGGATCTTTGCCTTGCTGTCAGCACCGGTAGCAGTGGGGTTTGGCAGACAGTCCACGGACGGCCGGGTCGGGGTGTTGTTGTACCAGCCAGCATCGATTTCGTCCAGACCTTTCAGGGGCGGCTCGATCTGTTTGCCCAGCGCGTGGGCCAGCGGTGCGGCGGTCTGCTGGGTTCGGACCATCTCGGAGACGTAGATGCTGTCGAAATGGTTGCGGGAGAGTTGGTGGGCCAGCTGTTCGGCTTGCGCCTCGCCTTGCTCGGTGAGACTCGGACCGGGAATGTCGGTGTTGATGACGTGGGCGGCGTTGGCCTCGGACTCGGCATGCCGGATGAAGGTCAGCGTGATGCTGGGCTGGTGTGGTGTTCCCGAGCAGGCGCCGATGGTTATCGTCACGACGAGGGCGACTAGCGCTGCAGCAGCCTTGCTGATCGCGTTGCGGTTGCGCATGGCGATAGCCTGCCTTGTCGACGGCTTCGGTGTGGCGGGTTTGCATAGGTTCGCCATGGTTAGCCGGATGAATCTGATCGAGAGGAGACCCGCATGGCGATCGACCCGAAGGCCGTCGGCGCAACAACGGAGCCGATGCTGTTCGAATGGACCGACCGCGACACTCTGCTCTACGCGCTGGGTGTTGGCGCTGGAACCGAGGATCTCGCGTTCACCACGGAAAACAGCCACGAAATCACCCAGCAGGTGCTGCCCACCTATGCGGTGATCTGCTGCCCGGCATTCGGCGCGGCCGGCAAGGTCGGATCGTTCAACTGGGCGATGCTGTTGCACGGTTCGCAAGGCATCCGGCTGCACGCGCCGCTGCCGGCCGCGGGGAAGCTGTCGGTGGTCACCGAGGTGGCCGACATCCAGGACAAGGGCGAGGGGAAAAACGCGATCATCATGTTGCGCGCCCGCGGTGTCGATCCTGACACCGGGACGTTGATCGCCGAGACCCTCACCACGCTGGTGATCCGCGGCGAGGGCGGTTTCGGGGGAGAGCCGGGACAGCGGCCGGCCGCGCCGGAAATCCCCGACCGCGAGCCCGACGCCCGGGTCGCCTTGCCCACTCGGGAGGATCAGCCGCTGATCTACCGGCTCTCTGGCGATCGCAATCCGCTGCACAGCGACCCGTGGTTCGCCAAGGAACTGGCCGGTTTTCCCAAGCCGATCATGCACGGCCTTTGCACCTACGGGTTCTCCGGCCGAGCGTTGGTCGCCGAACTCGGCAACGGCGACGCCAGCGCCATCACCTCGATGGATGCTCGGTTCACCAAACCGGTGTTTCCCGGCGAGACGCTGACTACCTTGGTCTGGCGCACCGAGCCCGGCAAGGCGGTGTTCCGTACCGAGGCTTCCGGTGCCGACGGCAGCGACGCGCGGCTGGTGCTCGAGGACGGCGCGGTGGAATACACCGAGGTTTAGCAACGCCGCCATCGCGGCATTCTGCGGCCATGGCATTCAAACTCACCTACAGCGACGGGCACGAGACCGAGTACGACGACAACACCAAGTGGGAAGTCGAAAACGGGGTCGTCAAGCTGGGACGCGAGGCCGGGAAGTGGACGGTCTATCTCTCCCCAAGTCACTGGGCCACCCTCGAGCTAGTGGCCGGCAAAGACCGGGACGACAAAGACAAGGACCAAGGCAAGGACAAGCACGAGAAAGACGAAGACGACGACGGCGGCAGCGACAAGACCGAGGACGCTGACAAAGAGCGCGACAAAGACGAAGACAAAGACAAAGACAAAGACGACAGCTGATCGTTCAACGATGACGAGCGTTGTCAATCGGCGACGCGGATGACCAGCCGGGGTTGCTTCTCGCCTTTGGCTGCCGCGCGTTCCCAGACCGCCTCAAGCATCGGCTGTAGCAACAGCTCGCCGAACTGCCGCACGAGAACCGTGACGATCTGATGCGATTCCGGTCGCTTCTTCGACGCCAGGCCGGCGTCACGGAGCATGTCGATCTCGCTGCGGGTGAAGTCGACGATGGCGTCGAGTAGCTGGAACTGATTGTCCGACGGCTCCAGTAGTACCCGGCGGAGATAGTCCACGACCGGCGGATTGTCCTCGAGCATGCGTCGAACGGCTTCGTCGCGCGCTGATGCGACCTCTTCCGGCGTTCCGTCCGTCGGCACCGACGCGACGGTCTGGGCGAAGTAGTCGACGACCAATTGGTCCACCGCACGGCGCAGGCCGGCTTTGGTCTTGAAGTGGTGTTGCACCAAACCCAGCGTCACCCCCGCCGCGGCAGCGACCGCGCGCAGCGAGGTGCGTTCCTCGCCGTCGCGGGCGAAGAGATCCAACGCGCCGTTGCGGATTCGGGCCTTGGCGGTCAAATCGTCATTGGTCGCGCGCGGGTTGACCGTCACCACTGTCGATATACCTCCGGTTTTGTGCGACGGCAGGACTTTACATCCGACTTATTAACGATACACTTGTATGGCCAATGGGGTGGAGTGAGGTAAGCCGTGTCCGAACTGTTTTTCGACTATCGCGCGAGCTGGGAGACCGACGCGCACAGTGAGCTGCGGAGCCACGTTGCGGAGTTCCTGCGTAAAGAGTCGACGCCGAATCAGGAGCGTTGGGCCAAACAGCACCAGGTCGATCGCGAGTATTGGATCAAGCTCGGCAACGCCGGGTTACTCGGCCTCGACCTGCCCGAGGAGTACGGCGGCGCGAATGGCGACTTCGGCTACTCGGCGATCGTCGCAGAAGAGCTTTCGCTCGCGCACGACACCGCCTCCGGCTGGGTGGTGCATTCGCCGATCGTGGCGCATTACATCGACACGTACGGCAACGACGAGCAGAAAAAGCGCTGGATGCCGGGCATCATCAGCGGTGAACTCGTGCTCGCTATCGCGATGACCGAACCTGGTACCGGGTCGGACCTACAGGCGGTACGCACTACTGCGGTGCGGGAGGGCGACGAGTACGTCATCAATGGGTCGAAGACGTTTATTTCCAACGGAACTCATTGCGACCTGTTGGTGATCGTCGCGAAGACTGATGCGTCGCAGGCCGCGGCAGGCATATCGCTGATTGTCGCCGAAGTCAATGATTTATCCGGATTTGAGCGCGGACGCGTGCTAGAGAAGGTCGGCCAGCACGGCCAGGATACCCGCGAACTGTTCTTCTCCGACATGCGGGTACCCGCTGCGAATCTGCTTGGCGCGCACGAAGGACTCGGCTTCTACCAACTAATGGAACAGCTCGCCCGCGAGCGGCTCATCATCGCAGCTCAGTGCGCGGGCATGGCCGAAGCTGCAGTGCTGGAAGCGATCCGCTACACCAAGGAGCGCGAGGCGTTCGGTCGGCCACTGATCAATTTCCAGCACACCAAGTTTGAACTGGCCGAGCTGAAAGCCGAAGTGCTGTCGATCAAGACGACGGTCGACTATTGCATCCAGCAGTACATTCATGGCCGCAACGATCCGGCAACCGCCTCGATCGCCAAGCTGATCGCCACCGACAAGGGTGTGGCCATAGTCGACCGGTGCGTGCAGTTCTTCGGGGGCTACGGCTATATGATGGAATACCCGATCGCGCGTGCCTATGCGGCCGCCCGAGTGAACAAAATCTACGGCGGCACAAGCGAAATCATGAAGGAAATCATCAGCCGCTCGCTGTAACGCGCGGTTGTGAGCCGGCCGGCCGGTACCGATACCTGCTGTCGATTACCCGGCAGGTAATCGTGGCGGTGACCCGGCACGGCTAGCATCGTGGCGATGACGACTCTGGCCCGGAGCTCTCGGGCAACGCCCCCGGTCGGCCAGCTGCTGCGCGAGTGGCGTGAGCGGCGTCGAATAAGCCAGCTCGACTTGTCGATTCAGGCCGACATCTCTGCCCGGCACCTGAGCTTCGTGGAGACCGGGCGGTCGCGCCCGACCCCGGGAATGATCCTGCGACTCAGCGAGCAACTCGACGTGCCGCTGCGTGAGCGCAACGCGCTGCTGCTGGCCGGCGGGTATGCGCCCGCCTATCCCGAACACTCGCTAGACGAGCCGGAACTGATGCGGCTGCGCGCGGTACTGCGCCAGATCCTCACCGGACACCAGCCGTACCCTGCACTGGTCGTCAACCGGTGGTGGGAAATGCTCGACGGTAACGCGGCCATCCAGGTGCTCACCGACGGATGCGACCCCGCACTGCTCACCCCTCCGGTGAACGCATTGCGGGTGTCGCTACACCCTGGCGGAATGGCCCCTCGGATCGCCAATCTGCCCGAGTGGCGTGCGCATATCCTGGAACGGCTGCATCGCCAAGTCCAGAGCACTCGCGACCCACGGCTGGCCGAGCTATATGGCGAGTTGTCGGCCTACCCGGGGGGCGTAGCCGAACGCCCCGAGCTCACCGACGTCGCGGTACCGCTGCGGCTGCGACACGGTGACCGCGAGCTGGCATTCTTCAGCATGACCGCGGTGGTCGGCGCGCCGTTGGATGTCACGGTCGCCGAAGTGGCGATCGAGTCGTTCTACCCCGCCGACGCGGAAACGGCGGAGGCGCTGCACACGATTGGACGTTGAGCTCATGACCGACCCCGCCGCCACCGAATTCATCCACGCGCAAATCCCGCTGTGCGCCACCCTGGGCATCACCGCCGACGTCGCCCGGCCCGACGAGGTGGTGCTGAGCCTGGATTGGGCGCCGACCCTTTGTACAGGTAACGATGTGCTGCACGGCGGGATCGTTATGACCTTGGCGGACTCGGCGGGCGGGGTGTGTGCGTTCCTGAATCTCCCGGAGGGGGCGGGGGGAACCGCAACCATCGAATCCAAGACCAATTTCTTGGCGGCCACCCGCTCCGGCACATTGAAGGCGCACTGTCGCCCGCTGCACATCGGAAAGCGGGTCATCGTGCTCGAGACGGAAATTCGCGGCGACGACGGCAAACTGGCCGCGAAAGTGCTGCAAACCCAAGCAATCTTGTGATCAGCGGGAGGCGAGCTGACACGCCAGTCGCTCGGTGAATTCACGTGCCCGTTCAGGATTGTCCAACGCGTACTTGGCTGCCGTGGCGCGATCACCGTCGTCGGTGTGCCGCACCACGATTGGGATACCGTCATCGCGCACTGCGTCGAACGCGTCCTCGTCAGTAATGTCGTCGCCGAGGTAGATCGGTAACAACGAACCCGGCTGTTCGTTATCGCAGATGTGATCGAGCACCCAGCGCAGCGTCTTACCCTTGTCCCAGTCGACATTTGGACGTAGCTCGATGACTTCGCGCCCCGTGGTGACGCGAAGTGCGGTGCGCTGGCCGGCGCTTCGTACCGCTGCGGCGACCTCGCCCACTCGGTCACGCGCGGCGTTGCGGTAGTGCACGGCCACCCCAAACCGCTTGTGCTCCACCACAACACCTGGGATGTCAGCGAGTTGATCGGCCAACTCGGCGGCCGCCTGCTCGAGCACTGAGAGACTTGCTGCCGCTTCCGCATTTTCGTGGTGCGTGCCGTCGGGTCCGGTCAGCTCGAAACCATGACTGCCCGCATACCAGATGCCGGGCAGGCCGATCCGCTGGCGCACGTCGGCCAGGTCGCGGCCGCTCAGTATCGCGACGGGGCATTGCGCGGTCAGCGATGTCAACGCATCGGCGGCGCCCTCGACCAGCCGAGCGGAGCCGGGGTTCTCGACGATCTCGGAAAGCGTGCCGTCGAAGTCGAAGAACACCGCAGGCTGCCGGCCGGCCAGCACGCCGAGCGCGTGCAGCCCGTCGGGCAGTTCGGACATCCGGCGGTCCCCGGTGCGCACCATGATGTCGCGCAGATCGGTGATCACCGCGTCAGCCCCGCGGCTGCGCAGCTCATCGCCGTTCCCGGTGGTGTCGATCGCGATCACCAGCGCGAATCCGCCGGCTCGGGCGGCCGCGACACCGTTCCCGGCTGCCGTGACGACGGCGCACCGGCCCGGGCGCACCGACAGCCGGTTCGCGGCCTCGACCAGAGGTTGGTGGTCGTCGGTGGCGACCCCGGCGTCGTGCAGTTGCTTTATGAGCGGGTGGTCGGTTGCCAGATCGTCGAGGTCGAACAGCACGGCGTCATGGCGGCGCGGGTCGATGGTGACCGACAATTCGCCTGCCCTGCCTTCCGTGCCGCCGTTGCGGCGCCGGTAGCCAGGTTAGCTGCCCAGTTGTCAGACCGATTTTTTGGCGAACAACAAGACCGAGTCCTCGGTGAGCATGTCCAGCCGGGCCACGGCAATTTTGATCCCGTCGGCCAGTTCGTCGATGTCGGCTCCGGCGTCGTAGTCGGCGGTGATTCCGAAGACCAGGTCGTCGGCATAGCTGAGTACCGCAACGCCGGTGCGTAACCGTAGTGCGATCGGCGGAATGGGCAGCAGACGCGCTACCTTGCTGCCCATCATCTGCAGCTGACGGCGCGGTCCGGGAACGTTGGTTGCCAGCGTCACGATGCCGCGTTGCGGCAGACGGGTGAGCAATCGAATCAGCCACGCGGACCACATGAACGGGATGTAGTTGGTCGCCGACACCGCTATGTTGCCTGCTTGCCGCTGCCCGCCTCGCTTGGCTCGGGAAAGCCGGCTGTGCACCGCGCGCAATTGCTGGATCGGATCGCCCAGCTCGACCGGGAGATACGGCAGCATGACCGAGAGGCGATTGCCCGGCTTGTCGAGCGCATCGGGGGAGCGCACCGACACCGGCACCAGGGTGCGCAGCGAGTCTGGGCGGGCTTCCTCGCCGCGATGGAGCAATACCGAGCGGAAGCCCTCGGTGATTGCCGCGAGCGCGACGTCGTTGATGGTCACGTCGAACTTGCGGCATACCTGTTCGATTTCAGCCAGCGGGACGCGCACCGCGCGATACCGTCGCATCGCCGTGACGGGCCCAACCAGCGACGAGCCGGCGGTCGGTCGGAGCAAGCCGGCGGCGATTTCGGCGGCACCGCTCACCGTCCGGGTAGCCGCATCGGTGATGCCGGTGGCCGTCCGCCAGAGGTTGTCCAGCGGGTTGCTGCGCGGGGTGGGGTTCGGTACGGGCTGCAGACGTGGGTGCGCGGCGTTGCGCTTGGCGACGACGGGTGGAGCGAATGCATCGCCGTCAATCTGATCGCACAGGCGGGTGAGAATGCGGGTCGCTGAGATTCCATCGGCCATGCAGTGGTGGATTTTCAACAGGATGGCCCAGCGATTACCTTTCAGGCCCTCGATGACCCAGCATTCCCACAGCGGACGATCCCGGCTCAGTCGGCGCTCCAGCACGTCGGCGACAACGCCGAACAGTTCGGCGTCATCGCCAGGCCTCGGGACGGCTATTCGGCGCACGTGACGGCTGAGGTCGAATCCCGGATCGTTGACCCACTTGGGCGCACCGACATCGAAGGGCTGGGTACGCAGCATCTGCGTGCAGCGCGGTATCGCGCGGATCCGTTCCGCCAGAATGCCTTTGAACTGGCCGTAATTGGGGGCCGGGCCGTCGATGACGGCGATTCCGCCGATCGCCAGGCTGACGTTTCGATCCGAATCCTCGGCCATGAGGAAGCCTGCATCGAGCGTTTTGAGTTGCTCCACGAATCGTCACCGCCGTTTTTCGCTGCTGGGATTACGTACGAGTATCGGCGGTGACCACCGGTCAGAGGTGGCAAACAGATTAATTCGTGTAAACAACTGGGGCCGATTGCGTGGCAACGTAATTGGTCTTGTGTGTATTACGGCGCCCACCTGGTGGCTAACGCCTTGTTGTCAATACCGTTTCGGCGGGCTGTATTTCACGCTTGTCGAAGAACGCAGCCGATGTTCTCGGCCGGCATTCGGCCGGCTGGGTGGCGCCTGCCGCCGTGTCTGATTCCGAGACGGCGGCGCGAGACAGTCGAACATACATTCGATACACTTCTCTCGTGGGTTGGAGCAATGGCCCGCCGAGCTGGGCGGAGATGGAGCGGGTGCTCGACGGTAAGCCGCGCCGTTCCGGCACGCCATCTGTGTGGGGACCGGCCGATGACGTCCCACTGTCTCGCAAGCGCGTGAGCTACCAGCCGCCGGACGATAGCCGGACGGTTCGCTCGTCCATCGCGTATGCCGAGTTGCACACGCATTCGGCGTTCAGCTTCCTCGACGGGGCCAGCACGCCGGAAGAGCTGGTCGAAGAGGCGGTGCGGCTGGATCTGCGCGCCATCGCGCTAACCGACCACAACGGCCTCTATGGAGCGGTGCGGTTCGCGGAAGCCGCCACGGAATTGGACATGCGTACAGTTTTCGGCGCTGAACTGTCGCTTGGATCCGGTGCCCGGACCGACGACCCCGATCCGGCCGGCCCGCATCTGTTGGTGCTGGCCCGCGGTCCGGAAGGCTATCGACGGTTATCGCGACAGCTGGCGGCGGCCCATCTGGCCGGCGGTGAGAAAGGCAAGCCGCGCTTCGACGTCGATGCGCTCGCCGACGCGGCGGGTGGGCACTGGCAGGTCTTGACCGGTTGCCGTAAAGGTGATGTCCGGTCTGCGCTGGCCGCCGGCGGGCCGGTTGCGGCCTCAGCGGCGCTGGCCGACCTGGTGGACCGGTTCGGGCGGAGCCGGGTCAGCGTCGAGCTGACCCAGCACGGCCATCCGCTCGACGACGAAGCCAACGCCCAATTAGCCGAATTGGCGATGCGATTCGGCCTGCAATGTGTCGCCACCACCGGTGCGCATTTCGCCGCGCCGGTGCGCCGCCGGCTGGCAATGGCCATGGGTGCGATACGAGCAAGGCAGTCGCTGGACGAGGCCGCCGGGTGGCTGGCCCCGCTGGGCGGTTCGCATCTGCGGTCGGGTGAGGAGATGGCATGGCTGTTCGCTCAACGCCCCGACGTGGTGACCGCCGCGGCCGAACTCGGCGAGCAGTGCGCCTTCGGCCTGGCGCTCATCGCCCCGCAGCTGCCGCCGTTCCCAGATGTACCGCCCGGCTCTACCGAGGACAGCTGGTTGCGCGAGCTGGCGATGGCCGGTGCGGAGCGCCGCTACGGGCCGCGAGCGCAGGCGCGGCAGGCGTACGCCCAGATCGAGCACGAGTTGGAAATCATTGCCCAACTGGCATTTCCAGGTTATTTCCTGGTGGTGTACGACATCACAAGATTCTGTCGGGTGAACAACATTCTGTGCCAGGGCAGGGGGTCGGCGGCCAACTCGGCAGTCTGTTATGCCCTCGGTGTCACCGCGGTGGACCCGGTGGCCAACGAGTTGTTGTTCGAGCGTTTCCTGTCGCCGGTCCGCGACGGCCCACCCGATATCGACATCGACATCGAGTCGGATCAGCGGGAAAAGGTCATCCAGTACGTCTATGACAAATACGGCCGTGACTATGCCGCTCAGGTCGCCAACGTGATCACCTATCGCGGGCGGATCGCGGTGCGCGACATGGCCCGTGCCCTGGGATTCTCGCAGGGGCAGCAGGATGCGTGGAGCAAGCAGATCAGCCACTGGAGTGGACGGCCGTCGGACATCGAGGACATTCCCGAGCAGGTGATCGACCTGGCCACCCAGATCCAGAATCTGCCGCGGCACATGGGCATCCACTCCGGCGGCATGGTGATCTGCGATCGCCCGATCGCCGATGTCTGCCCGGTGGAATGGGCGCGCATGGAGAACCGCAGCGTATTGCAATGGGACAAGGACGACTGCGCGGCAATCGGTTTGGTGAAGTTCGACTTGCTCGGGCTGGGCATGCTCTCGGCGTTGCACTATGCCATCGACCTGCTAGCAGAGCACAAAGGCATCGAGGTCGACCTGGCCAAATTGGACCTGTCCGAATCGGCGGTGTACGAAATGCTGGCCCGTGCCGATTCCGTCGGGGTGTTCCAGGTGGAATCCCGCGCGCAGATGGCCACCCTGCCGCGGCTGCGGCCGAGGGTGTTCTACGACCTGGTGGTCGAGGTCGCGTTGATCCGTCCCGGGCCCATCCAGGGCGGCTCGGTGCACCCGTACATCCGGCGTCGCAACGGCATCGACCCGGTCGTCTACGATCATCCTTCGATGGAGCCGGCACTGCGGAAAACGTTGGGAGTGCCGTTGTTTCAGGAGCAGCTGATGCAGCTCGCGGTGGATTGTGCGGGCTTTTCCGCCGCCGAGGCCGACCAGCTGCGGCGCGCCATGGGCTCCAAGCGGTCGACCGAGCGTATGCAACGGCTGCGCGGCCGCTTCTACGACGGGATGCGCACGCTGCACGGTGCCACCGACGAGGTGATCGACCGCACCTACGAAAAGCTGGAGGCCTTCGCTAATTTCGGTTTTCCGGAAAGCCACGCGCTGAGCTTCGCATCGTTGGTGTTCTACTCGTCGTGGTTCAAGCTGCATCACCCGGCGGCGTTCTGTGCGGCGCTGCTGCGCGCGCAGCCGATGGGTTTCTATTCGCCGCAGTCGCTGGTGGCCGACGCTCGCAGGCACGGGGTGACGGTGCACGGTCCGTGTGTGGTCGCCAGCCTGGCGCACGCCACTCTGGAAAACGCCGGAATGGAAGTCCGGCTGGGGCTGGGCGGTGTCCGCCATATCGGTGATGACCTGGCCGAAAAGATGGTCGAGGAACGAAAAGCATACGGCCCCTTTGCGTCTCTGCTGGATTTGACGTCCCGGGTGCAGCTTTCCGTGCCGCAGACCGAAGCACTGGCCACTGCGGGAGCCCTAAGCTGCTTCGGGATGTCCCGGCGCGAGGCGCTGTGGGCGGCCGGGGCTGCCGCCACTGGACGGCCGGATCGCTTACCAGGGGTGGGCTCGTCATCGCACATTCCGGCGTTACCGGGCATGAGCGAGTTGGAATTGGCCGCCGCGGACGTGTGGGCCACCGGCATCTCCCCGGACAGCTATCCGACCCAGTTCTTGCGATCGGATCTCGATGGGATGGGGGTACTGCCCGCCGACGCCTTGTTGTCGGTGCCCGACGGCGACCGGGTGCTGATCGCTGGGGCGGTCACCCATCGGCAGCGACCGGCCACGGCTCAGGGAGTGACGTTTATCAACCTCGAAGACGAAACCGGGATGGTCAACGTGCTGTGCACGCCCGGGGTATGGGCACGTCACCGCAAGCTGGCGCAGACAGCGTCGGCGCTGCTGATCCGCGGTCAGGTCCAAAATGCCAGTGGCGCAGTCACTGTCGTGGCCGAGCGGTTGACCAAGCTCACTCTGAAAATCGGATCGAAGTCGCGCGACTTCCGGTAGCAACAGCAGCACCTTGCGTCGCTCGCTCAGGGGTCCATGCCATCTTCAATTCGACGCCATATGTGATATCACTCGACGCTGCAAAACAGCGTGATATCACATGCGCCTCGTTTCTCACAACAAAGTCACACCAGGTTGACGGTGCAGGCGAGGCTGGTGTGACCTTATTCGTTCAACGGGGTTATATCGGCGACGACCACCCGATACAGCGCGGACCCTCGCTCAGCGCGGTGCAGGTCCGCAAAGAGCTGCCAACTCGCATCTTTCGTGGATATGTCACTGCGGACCTGGTAACCACGCTCACGAAACCATCGCGAGACCGACTCCGGGTGCAACCCGAAAATCCACGGCTCACCGGCGTCTCGGACCGCCTTGGTCCACCGACGAGCCTCGGGAAACGGGCTCGGCTCATCGAGCGCCCGGCTGTCAACATAGGTAATGATCAATACCGCGTTGGGGTTACGTGAAATCCGCCGAAGGGTAACCAGCGTGTCGTCGACGGCACGGGCGCTGAGATAGTTCGTCACCCCTTCCCACACGAAGACTATCGGGGAGTTCGGATGAATACCCGCACCCGTGAGAACGCCATATAAGTCATCGTGTTCGAAATTGATCGGCGCGTGGACAACGTGGCCACTCGAAAGCTTCAGCCGGACAATCACTTCCCGCTTCGCGCGCTGGGTCGCCGGGTGATCGAGCTCGAATACGCGTGCCATGGCCAGAGCACTCAATCGGTAGGCCCGGGTGTCGAACCCGGCGCCCAAAATAACTACCTGACTGTCTTTATGGCGCTCAACGATGTCGACTAATGCGTCATCAATCACGCGGGTACGGATGATCGCTGACGGGCGAGGGCCCGGCCCGGTCTTCGCGTCGAACAAGCGGGTCGCGACGGTCCGCAAAACCGGGACTCCACTGGCCGCGGCCATCCATCGCATCCACGGCCGCAAGAATGCGTCGGCATACGGGTCACTGAACAAACGAGACTTCGACGGGCGATGCGACTCGAAGGCGCGCTGCAGGGCCATCGTCTCGGCCGTGAAACTCGACGGGGCGTCAACGTCCATCTCGCAAAGTCCTGTCTGGCCTCGCATCTGGGCCGGCGAATATGCGGCGCACACCGAATGTAATCTCAGGCATGACCTTGAACTTGTCAGTCGACGAAGTCCTCACCACCACCCGCTCTGTTCGCAAGCGTCTCGATTTCGACAAGCCGGTATCTCGCGAAGTGCTGATGGAATGCCTGGAGCTGGCACTACAGGCGCCCACCGGGTCGAATAGCCAGGGCTGGCAGTGGATCTTCCTCACCGACGCCGACAAGAAGAACGCGATCGCCGACATCTACCTGCGCAATGCCCAGCGCTACCTCGCCCAGCACAATCCGCAGTACCCGGAGGGCGATGTCCGCGCTGAACGGATGCCGTTGGTGAGGGATTCCGCGATGTATCTGGCCGAGCACTTGCACGAGGCGCCGGTGCTAATGATTCCGTGCCTGGCGGGCCGGGAGGAGACATCCCCGCTGGGCGGCGTGTCGTTGTGGGCGTCGCTGTTCCCCGCGGCCTGGAGTTTTTGTCTCGCGCTGCGCTCGCGGGGCCTCGGCTCGTGCTGGACGACGTTGCATCTGGTCGCCGACGGTGAGAAAGAAGCCGCTGAGGTGCTCGGGATTCCCTATGACGAGTACAGCCAGGGTGGGCTGTTTCCGATCGCCTTCACGAAAGGCACCGATTTCCGGCCGGCCAAGCGGTTGCCGGCCAAGGCCGTCACGCGCTGGAATCACTGGTAGCCGAACCGCCAAAGTCGTGCTGACGCCACGCCTCGTAGACGGCAACGGCGGCGGCGTTGGACAAATTGAGTGAGCGTCGTCCCGTCAGCATGGGGATGCGCACCCATTCGGTGATGTGCGGGTCGGCCAGCGTCGTCGAGTCCAGTCCGGTGGGCTCGGGGCCGAACATCAACACGTCGCCGGGCTGATAGCGCACGTCGGTGAACAACGACGTCGCATGTGCGGTGAAGGCGAACACCCGCTGCGGCGAAAGCGCCTTCCAGGCGGCATCCAGCGACGGGTGCACTATGACCGACGCCAGGTCGTGGTAGTCCAGCCCGGCTCGACGCAGCTTGGGTTCGGAAAGATCGAAGCCGAGCGGCTCGACCAGATGCAGTTCGGCGCCGGTGGCCGCCGCGGTCCGGATTGCGTTGCCCGTGTTGGGCGCGATACGCGGGGAGACAAACATCAACTTGAACACAACGCGCTCATGGTATGCGGGTACTTGGGAATCTACGTCAATCGAGCGCCAGCGCGAGATCGTCCGGGCTTCTCAGGGCTGAAATCGCCACAATGCCCTACCGGTGTGGGAGTTCTACTGTAGTGGGACGCACCGGCCGATACTGTGGGGTGCCGTCACAGCAACCTTTGCAGTACCAGTACCGGGAAGGGACGACATGGCAACGGCGACAACCGAGCCGGTGCGGCTACCGCCAGGCGCGCGGATACCAAAGGCCGTCCTGGGCATCGCATTCATGGTTAAAAACGCTGAAATGCTTTTCCCGCTAGCCCGACGGTACGGCAATGCGTTCACCATGAGGATGCCGCTCTTGGGCCAGTGCGTGGTGGTCAGCGACCCAACCCTGGTCAAGGACTTGTTCGCCACGAGCACCGATCTGATCGAACGACCGGCATCGGGGCCGGGGTCCCTGAGCGAGGCATTCGGCCCAGGGTCGACGTTCAGCCTTGCCGGCGACAAACTAGTCGCGCGCCGCAAAGTGGTGTTCCCACAGTTTCATGGCAAGCGGGTGCAACGCTACGAGCACATCGTCGAAGAGGAGGTGATGCGCGAGATCGCGACCTGGCCGGAGGGCCGCGAGTTCGAAACGCTGGAGCCGATGACGAGCATCACCCTCGGCGCGATTCTGCGTGCCATATTGGGCGCCGAGGGTCCCGCGCTGGACGAGCTTCGCGACTTGGTGCCGCCCATGCCCAAGCTCGCCGGCCTGGCCTTGGCGATGCCGTCGGCGGTGCGGCGCGACCTGGGTCCGTGGAGTCCGTGGGGGCGGTATTTGCGGTACCGGCGCCGGTTCGACGCCATCGTCGACTCGCTCATCGCCGATGCGCGCGCCGACCCGGCCCTCGAGGAGCGCGGCGATGTGCTTGCGCTGTTGTTGCGCGCTCACGACCAAGACGGTGAGCCGATCCCCGATCCGCATATCGCCGACGAGTTGCTGTCCTTGGTGGCCTCCGGCCACGAGACAACCGCATCACAATTGAGCTGGGCGGTGGAGCGGTTGCGCCGGCATCCACGGCTGCTGTCGCGACTGACCGAGGAAGCCGACGCCGGCGGATCTGAATTGCGGCAGGCCACGATCTGGGAAGTGCAGCGCACCCGGCCGGTTCTCGACGCCGCGGTGCGGCGCACAAAGACGCGAATTCGATTGGGGGACTGGGTCATCCCAGAGGACACCGTGGTGCTAGCCGGTATCCGGCTGGCCCAAGCGTCCGAAGACAGCTTCCCGGACGCGAATTCGTTCAACCCGGACCGATTTGGCGGTACCGTCCCGAAGCCCTTCGCGTGGATTCCGTTCGGTGGCGGTGTGTACCGGTGTCTCGGCGCGGGATTCGCGAACATGGAGATGGATGTCGTCCTACGCATGCTGCTGCGCGAATTCCGTTTCGCACCAACCGATGCGCCGGGTGAACGACTTAAATACCGCGGTGTGGCGTTCGCACCGGCACGGGGCGGGCGGGCGGTGGTTTACCGGCGAACCGGCGGGGCGTCGGGTGATGCTGACGCTGCATCGGTGCCCGACGGCAGCCGACGTCGGGGGAATCGTTGAGGCCGCCGTCGACCTGCCTGGCATACTCCCCGCTATGACCCTGACTCTCAGGCAGTACGTAAGCGGCAATTACGCGTCGTTCAAGAAAGTCTTTAACAAGTACTGGTATCCGTATGTCACCCGCCGGTGGGACCAGGACGACGTCGTCCTCCTCAACTGGGGCTATGAGGAGGATCCGCCGATGGGACTGCCGCTGGACCCGGCGGATGAGCCAAACCGGTACTGCATCCAGCACTACCATCACACGGCGACCCAGGCGGATCTCAGCGGCAAAAA
>Ga0335075_10002112_pt1 | contig 32161 bp, 26 predicted proteins | sample Lox_Sample_24_FD_206723 | JGI IMG/M metagenome (GOLD analysis project Ga0335075, IMG submission 206723) | Soil microbial communities from Loxahatchee National Wildlife Refuge, Florida, United States - Lox_Sample_2.4 | ecosystem: Environmental > Terrestrial > Soil > Wetlands | place: USA...
TGCCATCGGCGTCTTCGCGCACGGCGAAGACATAGGGGTAAGCGCCGAAGCGCAGGTAGCTGGCAACGTCGGTCTGGGCCAACGCCAATAGCTCGGTGTCTTCGGTCAGCCGCGGACGGGAGCCCTTGCGCCGGCGCAGCACACCCAGGCTGGTGGTCGCTTCCTCACCCGACACGCAGCCGTCGTGCACCGGACAGCGTTGATAGCCCAGCAGCGTGAAATGCCCGCTAGCCAGCCAACGCAACAACTCGGCCACATCGCCGCTATCCGGCTCCGGGTAGCAACCGTTCGCGTTGGTCTGCACGTCGTTGGCCAGGTCGTTGAGGATGGTGATCATCGCGGCCGAATCCGCTGCAACCCGACGCACATCGGCGAGCACACCCGGCAACAGGCGTTCGGCGTCCGCCAGCGTGTCGCGCGCGACCGAGGGCGAAAGCTGTACATGGACCCAGGTCTCTTCGACGCCGCCGCCCGCTGAACTCTCAGCGGTCTTCGGCTCGAGGCTCAGCAGATCTCCGTCGGCGTTGCGACGGACCTGGAACACCGGGTTCATGATCGCCGCATACGCCAGACCAAGCCGGTGCAGCAGCACCGTGACCGAATCCATCAGCATCGCGCCGTTATCGGTGACCACCTGCAGCGCAGGGCCAAACCCACCCGGATCGTCGGGCGGATAGATGGCGACGCGGCTTTCTCCGGTCGGCCGGTGCAGGCCAAGGCGGTAATGCGCGGCAAGCAGTGCCGGCGTCACCGCCGCGGCAGCAGCGGTGCCGTCGCCCGACCCTCGATCGTGCGCGGTCTCGTCCTCGTGCGGGCCTTGATACGTGTCTGCGTATGCCTTGGAGATCCAGTCCGGAACGTCCTGAGGCGTCGCGAACTTCGTCCAGTCCACGGCGCCTTGAAGGCCGGTGGATCCGCGATGACTCGTCATGCCAACCGCTCCTGCCTCAGCACGCACACCAGCGCTGGTTGGCCTGACACTAGTCCCGCGTCAGCCTTCGGTGAGTCACCCTGTGCGGACGCGCCGCTTCGACTCCGAGCCGTTCGACTTTGTTCTCCTCGTATGCGCCGAAGTTGCCTTCGAACCAGAACCATTTGGCCTCGTTGTCGTCGTCGCCCTCCCACGCCAATATGTGGGTGCAAGTCCGGTCGAGGAACCAGCGGTCGTGGGAAATCACCACCGCGCAGCCGGGGAACTTCTCCAGCGCGTTCTCCAGCGAGCCGAGCGTCTCGACGTCGAGGTCGTTGGTTGGCTCGTCCAGCAGGATCAGATTCCCGCCCTCTTTGAGCGTAAGCGCCAGATTGAGCCTATTGCGTTCGCCACCGGACAAAACGCCGGCTGGTTTCTGCTGGTCGGGCCCCTTGAAACCGAACGCCGAGACATAGGCCCGCGACGGAATCTCGTTTTGCCCGACCTGGATGTGGTCCAACCCGTCGGAGACGACCTGCCAGACCGTCTTCTTCGGGTCGATACCGGCTCGAGACTGGTCGACGTAGCTCAGCTTGACGGTTTCGCCCACCTTGACGGTGCCGCTGTCGGGCTGCTCGAGCCCGACGATGGTCTTGAACAGTGTGGTCTTACCGACACCGTTGGGACCGATGACGCCGACGATGCCGTTGCGCGGCAGCGTGAACGACAGGTCCTTGATCAGCGTGCGTCCCTCGAACCCCTTATCGAGGTGCTCGACCTCGACCACCAGGTTGCCCAGCCGCGGGCCGGTCGGAATCTGGATCTCCTCGAAGTCGAGCTTGCGCGTTTTCTCCGCCTCGGCGGCCATCTCCTCATAGCGCTGTAGTCGGGCCTTGCCCTTGGCCTGACGGGCCTTGGCGCCGGACCGCACCCAGGCAAGTTCGTCCAGCAACCGCTTCTGCAACTTGGCGTCCTTGCGGCCCTGCACCGCCAGCCGCTCGGCCTTCTTCTCCAGGTAGGTCGAGTAGTTGCCCTCGTACGGATAGGCGCGACCGCGGTCGAGCTCCAAGATCCACTGCGCGACGTTGTCCAGGAAGTATCGGTCGTGGGTCACCGCCAGGACCGCGCCCTCGTAGGCGGCCAGGTGCTGTTCGAGCCACTGCACACTCTCGGCGTCCAGGTGGTTGGTCGGCTCGTCGAGAAGCAACAGGTCCGGTTTGGACAGCAGCAGCTTGCACAGCGCCACCCGGCGCCGCTCACCACCGGAAAGGTGTGTCACGGGCTCGTCCGGCGGCGGGCAGCGCAGCGCGTCCATGGCCTGCTCGAGCTGCGAGTCAAGGTCCCACGCATTGGCGTGGTCGAGCTCCTCCTGCAGGCGGCCCATCTCTTCCATCAGCTCATCGGAATAGTCGGTGGCCATCAGTTCGGCGACTTCGTTGAAACGGTCGAGCTTGACTTTGATGTCGCCGAGCCCCTCTTCGACATTGCCGCGAACCGTCTTCTCCTCGTTCAGCGGCGGCTCCTGTAGCAAGATGCCGACGGTGGCATCGGTGGCCAGGAAGGCTTCACCGTTGTTCGGCTTGTCCAGCCCGGCCATGATCCGCAAGACGCTCGACTTCCCTGCCCCGTTGGGGCCGACGACACCGATCTTGGCGCCCGGGTAGAAGCTCAACGTGACGTCGTCGAGGATGACTTTGTCGCCGTGCGCCTTGCGGACCTTTTTCATCGTGTAGATGAACTCAGCCATGCCGCGTTGTTGCCTTTCTGGTCGCGAGGTTGCCCGCCGACCATCCTAGGCAGCTGCGGTATCCGCGCTGTCAGCCCGGTTCGCATCATCGGTGCCGGTCCCCTCGGCCACCGATCCCGGTTCCGGCGTCGCCGCGGCGGCAGGATCGGTTCCCGCTGCGACGATCTTTTCGACGCGCGCGATGCACCGAGACAGGTCGGGCCCGACGGAACTCGCGCGCATTTCCAGCGACGAACGCCGAATGCCGTCGCGGTCCTCGTACTCGCTGGTGTGAACGTGCCCGACCACGATCACCGGCGATCCCTTACGCAGCGACGCGCCCACGCCGGAGACCAGCCGACCCCAGCAGTTGACGGTGACGAACAGCGAGTTGCCGGGCTCCCATGCGCCGTCGGCGCCTCGGCGTCGCGAATTGCTCGCCACCCGGAACTTCATCACTTCCTGGTCGCCCACTGCGCGCCGTATCGGGTCGTTGACGATGTTGCCGACCACGGTCAGCGGTGTTTCGAACATTGCTCATTCCTCTCTTTTCAGCGACGGCGCCTCACCGCCGGTGCTGGCTACAGTCAGCACAGCCGCACCGACGAAGTTGGATGTGCTGCCCTAGGCGAAGGACGGACAGTGTGGATAGCGGCGCGACTGTGGATGGAAAGCAAACGGCGTAAGCGAGTCGGATTTGCTTGCGATGCGGCATGGGCCAGGCGGGCGCCCGAGCTGGGAACAGGTCGAAGATCGCGAGCGGTCAAATTGGTGCCGTCGTGCGTTCCCATCGGTCTCCCCATGCCATGAGCGCGATGACGGCGGTGATGAGGTCCAGTCCCCTTGTCGGTGAGCCGTTGTCGGCGACGTAGTTGTCGCGCAGATCGGACGTGTCATCGGCAACGAGATTCCCGATGGCAACTGGCGCGCCGGCCCCGTCGCTTTGCAGCAGCACGTCATGGTCCGCTGCTGGTGCTGGTGTGGCTCCTGGTCGCCGAGTGGCCGGTGAGGCGAGCCAGGCGCTAATGCCGCGACGTGTCGCGGCGGGCCAGCTCGGCCAGCATCGCGTTGTAGGCCGCCAGCTCCGCGTCGTCGTCGCGGTCTGCCGCGCGATCCAGTCGCTTCGCGGTCCGCTGGTCGCTGCGCGTCCACTGCACAAGCAGCGCAATCATGACGACGACAAGCGGTATTTCCCCTGCCGCCCAAGCGATTCCACCGCCGAGTCGCTGATCGCCAAGCAGGTCGGTGTGCCAGCTCAGGTGCAGGGACCGGTAGAAGCTCTCGCCCAGCACGTTGTTCGTGCCCATCAGCACTATCCCGAAGAACGCATGCAGTGGCAACGAGGCGAAGACCACGCCCAACTTGGCCAGCGGCGGGATCGGCCGTGGCGTCGGGTCGACACCAATGACCACCCAGTAGAACAGGTAGCCGCTCGCCAAGAAGTGCACGTTCATCGCGACATGCCCCATGTGGCTGCCGACCGCGGCGTCGAATAGACCGCCCAGATACAGGCCGTAGAACCCGGCGACGAACAACGCAGTGGCGACCACCGGATTGGTGAGGAACCGCGAGACCTTGCTGTGCAGGGCGGCCAGCAACCACTCCCGCATGCCCGGCGGGTCGTCGCGGCCGGCCGTGGGCAATGCCCGCAACGCCAGGCTGACCGGACCCCCCAACACGAGCAGGATCGGCACCAGCATCGACAGCATCATGTGATCGGCCATGTGCATGCTGAACATCGCCGGCATGTACCGGCCCAGACCCGACGACGTGACGAACAGCAATGTCAGGCAGCCCAGCAGCCAGGACACGGTCCGGCCCGCCGGCCACTCGTCGCCTCGGCGGCGCAGCCGCCGCACACCCGCCAGATACAGCACCGCGAACACCAACGCGGCGGTGCCGAAGATCAGGTCGAAGCGCCAGTCGAACAGCACCCGCGCCGGGGTGGGCGGTCCGGCGAAGTCGTAGCCGATTTTCACGTCGGGAATCGACGGGACACCGATCGGCAGCGGCGGCGGCGGTGTGCGGCCTAAGCCGACCGCAATGCCGAACGTGACACCGAAGATCAGCGCCTCGATGAGCGCCAGCTGGATCAGCGGGGCACGCGAACTCGGATCCGCTTGCAGCGCAGCGACTCCGCTGCGCCGCTGACGCCAGCCGGCGACACCGAGCAGGCACAGCGCGACGGACTTGGCGAGCACCAGCCGCCCGTAGTCGGTGGTCAGCAGATCCGACGGCAGTACGCGCACCAGGGCGTTGACGACGCCGCTGATCGCCATCGCGACGAAGCACCACAGCGCGATGCTGGAGAATCGCCGTGCGGCCAGGTCGGCGTGCTGCCCGCCGCGGACGACGTGGGCCAGCAGCGTCAGCAGGCCACCGGCCCACAGGCTCGCCGCCCCTAGGTGGATCAGCAGGCTGTTGGTGGCCAGGTCATGAGAGCCGCCCGCCGATGAGTGGCCGGTCAGCCCGAGCGGTATCAACGTCGCCAATGACGCGGCCAGTAGAAGTGGCGTCCACGACCAGCGCAGCACCGCCAGACTTGCCAACGTCACGCCGGCGGCCAGCAACGCTGTCAATCGCCATGCCGTCGCGACGTTGATCAGGCTGGCCAGCGACCAGATCGTCGCCGGGTTGAGGTGGGCGGTAATCGGTTGACCGGAGACGTCGGAAATCGTCAGCGGGACCAGCAGCGCGGCGCACACCGCCCACGTCCCGGCCGCTGCCGTGCCGATCCGGACCGCACGGTAGCCGTCGACGTCGAGGACGCCGCTCTTTTGCGGCGGAACCAGGAACGCGGCGAACAGAAACGCTCCCACAGCCACCACGGCCGCGACCTCGCCGGCCGCCCGGACGAACGGCAAGCCCAGCGTGGTGACCGGCCCCGGGTCGGGTAACCCGGTTGCGGTCAGCGCGGCAGCCAGCGACAACGCGCCGATCCCGGCGGCGGTGCAGCCGGCGAGTATCGCCACCCCGGCCAGCAGCGGCCAGACCGCCGCATCGCGCCTAACCGCCGGAGCACCCGTCATGCATCAAGAGTATTGGTACTCACCTGCAGGCTTATCGGTCGTCGCGCCGTCTGCCGCGCGCCTCCACCTCGCGGGCGACGAACTGGTTGCGGGCGATCCGCCCGACGTGGTCGAAATCGTGAAGGATGGACCGCAGTTCCCGCCGAAATGCGATCCGGCGCTCGCCCAAGTCATCAGCGGGCTTGAGCAGGCCCTGATCGGCGACGACCTGGCGTGCGGTCGCAAACAGCAGCGTAGACACCGGCTCGCTGCTACGCACCCGGCCCTGCGCGACGTACTGGCGGCCAACACCGAGCGCCAACTTGGTGAGTTCCTTCTCGCCGATATCTGTCGGCGCATCACGCAGCACGTCCGCCACGATCTCGTAGGCCTCGAAGAACACCCGTAGCATCGCATCCGACATCAGCGGTCGCTTCGCGTACAGCATGGCATCGATTTCGGCGGCGCCCCCGGCGACGTGCGCTTCCCAATCCTCGTGCCACGCCATCTCTTCGGCGATGTTCTGCCGGAAAGAAGCCGAATCGGCGAAGTAGAAGTCGAATTTCAGAAGATCGCGCAGCCGCATGGCCTGATTCCAGAATGCCTTCAGCCGATCACCTTCGGCGTGCCCGGCGTGTGCCAGCGCCAGTTCGACGATGGCGGTCTCCAGAAATGCGTGGATCACCGAATTGCGGTAGAACGCCGCGGTGTGCTCATCCTCGGGAGCGATGCGCCACACCGGTTCTCGGCCACTGTCGATGCGGGTGATTGGATGGCCGTTGGACAGCGAATCCACCGCCGCACGGACGCCTTCGGATGTGCGCAGCCGCAACGCACTGGTCGACATCGGGGTCTGCTTGCGTTCGAGATAGTCCAGTGAGTCCTGCAGAGTGTGGTGCAGCTGCCCGAGCGTCAACGCCAACCCGTGGGTGGTCAGCAGCAGCGCCGACACCAAACCGGTGGCGTTCACCGGAGTGGATTGCAGGATCCGCCAGGCGACTTCGAACGATATCTTCTGCAGCGCAAGCCGTTTGGCGGCTTCGTCCTCAGCGATCGAGCCATGCGGCGGGCCAAGATATTCTCGCATCGACACGGCTTCGGGGAAGCGGACATAGATTTTGCCGTAGTTGCGTTCGCCCTGGGCCTTGATGAAGCGGTACATCCAGCTCAAACCCTCAGGACGCTTCTCGCCGCCGCGGGCGTAGGCGGCGTACTCGGCGGTTTCATGCAGCTGGTCGAAGCTGATCGAAACCCCTTGCAGCAGAATGTCGTCGCTGCGGCCGTCCAAATAGGCATCGGCCACGTAACTCATCAGTCCGAGCTTGGGCGGCAACATCTTCCCGGTACGCGAGCGGGTACCCTCGATGGACCAGCTCAGGTTGAAGCGCTTCTCCACCACATAGCCGACGTACTCCTTGAGCACGTACTTGTACAGGGGGTCGTTGCCGATATTGCGTCGGATGAAGATGGTACCGGCGCGACGCATCAGCGGTCCCATCACACCGAATGCCAAGTTGACGCCCGCGAAGACATGCACCGGCGGCAGCCGGTTTTCTTGCATCGCCACCGGCATCACCGCGCCGTCGATGTAGGACCGGTGCGAGAACAGCAATACCGCGGGATGAGCTTCCAGCGCGGTGCGCAGCGCCGCCACCTGGTACTCGTCGTAGTCGATTTCCCGGTCGAATCCCCGGCTGAACAGTCTGCCCAGAACAGAGACCAGGTCGACGGAAACTCGGCTCCACCCGCTGGCGAGTTCGTCGAGCATCTCTCCGGCTTGCTCGACGGTGGCACCCGGGATCTTCTCCAGGCCGGCGCGAAATCGCGCGGACGCCAAAATCTCCGGCCGCACCAGTCGCGGCGACTTGTAATGCGGTCCAAGGATTCGATATTCGGCGCGTTCCATTGCCAGCAGCGCTCGGCGGGTGACGAAATGCGCGAAGTCACGGGGGTTGTCGCCAACCGTGATGTCTCGCCATTGCTGACGAAGTTCGGACACCTTGGCCGATTCGCCCGCGACCACCTGGGCGCGCGAGGGATCAGCGCGCAGAATGCGGCGTTGCTGACGTTCGCTGGGCTGGTAGGGATTTCGGCCCGGGAGCAATGCCGCCACCCGGTTCAATGCCGATGCGTCGGCCTGCGGCATCCAGAAGACCCGGACCGGCACGATCGACCGGTCCTCGTCCGACTCGAGCTGTTCGACCAGCTGTGCCAGCGCGGCGGGCGGAGAATCCTGTGCCGGCAGTGGCAGCACCTCGAGCTTGGTCTCAGGATGTCGATCACGTTGCTGATCAAGCCATTTCGCGAGCAGTTCCGATTCCACCGCCGAGGATGCAGACGCCAATACCAACGTGTCGTCGGTCGTGGTGAAGGTGCCGGCGTCGGCGGCCGATTTGGTCACGATCGGCCTCTCGGCCGAGGCGTAGCCGGCTGGGCCTTTTTCGTGGCCTTCGCTGCCACGGCCTTCGACGCCGTGGATTTCGCCGCTGTGGACTTGGCCGGCTTGCTCGCGGCTTTTCGTGGCGCCTTTTTCGGCGCCGCTTGCTTTTCACGCCGATGGAGGCCGATTTCGGGCAGCTCGTCGACCGGCCAGTCGGCCAACGTGTCCACATAGAGTTGGCGGACCTCGGCGATCCGATCCGACAGCGTCTCCAGCGTCCAATCGCTGACCGAGATCGGCGGGAACACAGCGACATCCACCGTGCCGGGATTCATCGTGGTGGAGTTGCGCGCGGCGATTATCTCCGCGTTGCGTATCACGATCGGAACGATCGGGATTCCTGCCGCCATCGCGATGCGGAATGGCCCCTTCTTGAACGGCCCGACGCTAGTGGTGTCCAATCGGGTGCCCTCGGGCGCAATCATGATGGATAGCCCTTGTCGGGCGCGTTCCTCGACCTGATGCAGGGACTCCACTGCCGCGGTCAGGTCGTCGCGGTCGATGAAGACGGAGTCCAACACCTTGCCGAGCGTGCCCATGATCGGATCGCTTTCCAGCTCCTTTTTGCCCACGGCAACCCAGTTATCGCGGATCAGCGCGCCGACGATCACCGGGTCGGCCTGGTTGCGATGGTTGAAGATGAACACCGCCGGCCGCTCGGCGGTCAGATTCTCGCCGCCGATCACGTTGAGATTGACGCCGCTGGCGGCCAGCAGCAGCTGCGACCAGGTTGCCGTGAAAAAGTTGACACCACGACGCCTGCTGCGGGTCAGAAGTCCAATCCCGACTGCGCCGGCGGCGATCGGGACCACCGAACCCACACCGGCAAGCGTGCGCAGCTGAGCGCCGATGCCGCCGCCGCTTCGGCTGGTGAACCGCAGGATCGGCCAGCCGCGCCGGCGGGCGACGGCAGCCATCTTGCCTTCGGGATTGGTCGGTCGCGGGTTGCCGACCAGGTACATCAACGCGACATCTTCGTCGCCGTCCGCGTAGAAGTAGCTGTCCTTCAGGTCGATGTCGTTCTCGGCGGCGAACTTCTGGACCGCGGCGGCCTTCCCCGGTCCCCACAGGATTGGCTTCAGTACATCTCCGGTGAGGCTGCCGTCCTCGTTGGTCTCGAACTTGTTGGTGAGCGTGTTGATGATGCCCAGGAAGCGGGCCACCGGGCCGACCTGAATGGTCAGCGCCGACGAACTCAGCACCACAGTGTGACCGCGAGCCAGATGGGCGCGGACCAGCTCGCGCATCTCCGGGTAAATCCGTGACTCGATCTTCTGGTTGAACAGCCGCTCGCCGATCTCCTCCAGATCGCTCAACGCGCGTCCGGCCAGCGCACCCGCGGCCTTGCCGATCAGTTCTTCGAACTCGATGCGCCCAAGCTGGTGGTTGAGGCCTGCAGTGACCATGCTGAACAGCTCCCCCACGCCCATGTCGCGTCGACGCAGCCGCTCCTGCGTGAGGATGACCGCAGTGAAGCCGGCCACCAGAGTGCCGTCCAGGTCGAAGAACGCGCCGATCTTGGGGCCGGGCGGGCTGGCCATGATTTCGGCGACCGACCCCGGCAACCGGAGATCACGCAACGCCTTCCGCGACTGGCGTTCCTCTGCGTCGTCGCCGTCGCGGGTCATGAGCCCGATGCCGATTGTTGCGGCGAGCGCGACGGCTCGGGGTCGAATGAGGCGGGCATCGCATGCAGGGCGGGTTCGCCGGTCAGCGCGAGAATCTCGTCGAAGCCCTCCAAAAGGCACCGGGCCCATAGCTTCTCATCCCGCACCGCGGCGCGGTCGTAACGCGAGGTGATGGTGCAGCAACCGCCCCGCGATATCAGCACGACCATCATCGCAACGCCGGGCAATGGGCCAATACCATACTGCCGCAATACCTTTGCACCGGCCAGGAAGGTGTCGCCCGGGAAGACCGGAACGTTGCTGGCCTGCACGTCGGAGCCGACGATCGAGCCGGTCATCGACTCCAGCAATGGCGTCGGCAGGACGCTCAGTACCGGGGCGATGGATCCGATGATGTCCATGGCGGGCTCGTCGCGGCGCTGGGTCATCTGGTTGCGGATCTTCTTCATGCGGGCTATCGGATCGGCAGTACCGATCGGCGCGGCCAGGTTGACGCCGGTGAAGCGGTTGCCGCCAGCCGGATCGGATTCGGCACGCAAATTGACCGGCACCGCCATCGGCAGTGTGGCGATCGGCACGCCGAGCGCCTCGTGGTAGCGACCCAGCGCGCCGCACAAACCGGCCAGGTACGCATCGTTGATCGACCCCCCGCCCGCCTTTGCGGCCCGGTGTAAGTCGGCGAGCGGGATGTCGAGTGCTTCGCTGCGGGTGGCCAGGCTACGGCGACTAAGTAGCGGCGACGGTTCGGCGGCCCGGCTGACCACCCGCACGCCGGAGCGCGCGTAGTCGAACGCACCCGCCATTGCCGCCCCGGGGTTGAGCACCGCCCGCCCGACCATCGATACGGCTCCCGACACCGCGCCCAGAATCCCACCGACGACATTGGCGGGCAGGTGGTTGAAGCCTTCGCGCATCAAGTCGTTGGCCGAGAGATCTTGCGGAATAGGCTGCGCCGGCGTCGGCTGGGGCGGCGCATCCCGCTCGAGATCGTAGATCTGGGCGAACATCTCCACACTGCCGACACCGTCGGTGACGGCATGGGACAGGTGCAGCAGCGTCGCAGCCTTGCCGCCGGCGAGGCCCTCGATCAGGGTGGCCGTCCACAGCGGCCGGGCGATGTCGAGCGGCGACTGCAGCATCACCTCGGCCAGATCGAATACCTGCCTCAGCGAGCCTGGTTCGGCGACACGCATCCTGCGCACGTGAAAATCCAGGTTGAAATCGGGATCAACCACCCAGCGTGGCGCGGCCGTTGGCAAGGTCGGCACGACCACCTTCTGCCGCAGCCGCAACACGCGACGGGACGCGTTCTCAAATCGGGTCCGGAAGCGGTCCCAGTCCGGAGTGCTGTCGAGGATTTCCAACGCCATGATGCCGGAGCGGGTCCGCGGGTTGGCCTCCCCGCGGTGCAGGAGGTAATCGACCGGACCCAGCGCCGCGGGCAATCCGGCCGCGTCGACCGTCTCAGCCACCGGCACTCCTCCGTCCTGTCACGGCGCCCACTACTCGACGCGCCCATACGCTTTGCCAAGGCCCAGCGCTGCGCCGTCGGCCACTCCAACGCTAGCCCGGTTGGCGCGGTGACGGTAGCCGATTGTGCGGATCAGAACACCAGGTTAAGCGTGTCCGCGAGACCCTGCGAATTACCCTGTTGGGCTGCCGGATTGGAACTCGACGGCCAACTGTGCTCCGGACAGTTCAGCTGGCCGGTGTTGCTCGACTTTGCAAAGCCGCCGATCGCGAGCGGAGATATCTTCCGTAAACGACGCCGAAAAAGTCGGCTACGGCGTCGGCAGCCAGTCGGGACCGGATCGTGGCGAACATGTCGAAGGCGTGGTGCGCGTTGGGTAGCTCGGCGTAGCACACGCTGGGGGCCCCGGCCTCGCGCAGCGCGGCGCAAAAGGACCGCGCCTGCACGCTGGGAATCACCGAATCGTTCTCGCCGTGCAGCACAAAGAACGGTGGTGCGTGGCGGTGCACGTGCGACACCGGTGACGCCGACTCGAACAGTTCAGGCTGGTCGTTGTAGCGCGCTTGCATCACGAAATGCTCGAGAAACGGAAGCATCATTTCGTGCATTTTCTTGACATCGGTCAGGTCGTAGACACCGTAGTAGGGTGCCGCCGCCTGGACGGAGGTGTCGGCATCCTCGAAGCCGGGCTGTAGTCGCTTGTCGTTCGCGGTGAGCGCCGCCAAAGAGGCCAAGTGTCCGCCGGCGGAGCCGCCCGTCACCGCGATGAAGTCCGGGTCGCCACCGTACTCGGCGATATTGTCGCGAACCCAGGCCAGAGCCCGCTTGACGTCGATGATGTGTGCCGGCCACGCGCTGCGCGGGCTCTTGCTGTAGTCAATGGACACGCAGATCCAGCCGAGTTCAGCCATCCGGCCCATCAGCGGATATGCCTGAGGCCGTTTGCCGTTGACAGTCCATGCACCGCCTGGGATCTGCACCAGCACCGGCGCCTGACCGCCCGCCTTCATGTCGGGATGGCGCCAGACGTCCAGCAGGTGGTCGCGCCCATCTGGGCCATAGGCGATATCAGACGTCTGCGCCGCGTACCGGCGGCGATGCCCCGTTGCCTGCAGCAGGCCGCCGCGACGGGCGCACGCCGGGTCCTCGCTGATCGGATGACGGGCCTTTTCGCGGTATTTCGGTCCGAAGGAGTCCGCCAGCGCGGCGGTGAGGATGTGGTCGGCCCGTTGCGCCGCCCAGCCCGTCGCAACACGGCCGACCGACAGCGGCGTCACCCCGGACAGGGCATGCCCGGTGACCACGTGCGGGGGAAATTCGGCCGATAGCCATTCGGCCACAAAGCGCACGACCGTCGGCGAGCCGCGGAGAAGCAGCGAGCCGGTGCGGTAAGCACCGATCGGCCCGGACGCCAGCTGCAGTCCGTGTCGCAGCATCTCGGCGCTGGCCCGCGAGTATCGGGCCCCTATGGCTACCGTCATGCCCTGCCACTCCTCAACGTTGAGCACACGCAGCCGGTAGCGTACGTGTGTGGCGGGCCTCAGACTAGCCGAATCACTGTTCCTCCCAAGGACATTTCTTTCGGCGTTGCGCACCGAGAGTTCACCTGCAGCGCTGTTGGCTAGACTGACCTGGGCTTAGTAGTTTCTGGCCCCCGTAGCTCAGCTGGACAGAGCACATGACTTCTAATCTTGTGGTCGCAGGTTCGAGTCCTGCCGGGGGCGCACAACTGTCGGAAGCCACTGTGGCCAGCGAGGTTTATGTGGCAGATGTCCTCGGATGGTGCGTCATGTGCTGCCCGCGACGAATCAGCGGAGGTGTCCGATGTCCCGGTCCGACCTGGTCTTGTTCAGCGTCGACAGTCATGTCGCGCTGATCACCGTCAATGACCCCGATCGACGCAACGCCGTCACCGACGAGATGTCGAGGCAGCTGCGGGCCGCTGTGGAACGGGCCGAGGCCGATCAGGACGTACACGCCCTCGTGGTCACCGGCGCCGGCAAAGCATTCTGCGCGGGCGCCGACCTGAGCGCCCTGGGCAGCGCCGCCGAGGAGGGACTGCTGCGGATCTACGACGGCTTCATGGCCGTCGGCAAGTGCACGCTGCCCACCATCGCCGCGGTCAACGGCCCGGCCGTCGGGGCAGGCCTGAACTTGGCGCTGGCGGCCGATGTGCGCATCGCCGGGCCGAACGCGGTATTCGACGCGCGTTTTCAGAAGCTGGGTCTGCATCCGGGCGGCGGAGCGACGTGGATGCTGCAGCGCGCGGTCGGGCCGCAAGTGGCCCGCGCGGCCTTGCTGTTCGGCATGCGCTTCGATGCCGAATCGGCAGCGCGGCATGGGCTGGCGCTCTGCGTCGCCGACGAGCCCGTGGCTACTGCGTTGGAGCTGGCAGCCGGACCCGCGGCCGCCCCCCGCGAGGTCGTGCTCGCGACGAAGGCCACCATGCGCGCGACGGCCAGCCCCGGATCGCTCGACAGCGAGCAGCACGAATCCGCCAAGAACATCGAACTCAAGCCTCAGGCCACCTCGATCCAGTCACCAGAGTTCGTCGCTCGGCTGGCCGCGGCGCAGCGCAAGTAAGCGCGACCGCGCTACAAATCGAGCAGCGCGGTCTCCGGTGATTCGATCAGCCGGCGCAGCTCCCCCAGAAACTGGGCCACGTTGGCGCCGTCGGCGACCCGGTGGTCGAACACGCAGGTCAGGGTCATCTGAGGACGTACGACGACGGTGTCGTCGAGCACCATGGGCCGCGGTTTGAGAGCGCCCATGCCCAGGATCGCCGCCTCCGGGTAGTTGATCACTGGCACCCCGTCATCGAGTCCGAGCGCCCCGAAGTTCGACACGGTGAACGTCGAGCCCGCAAGCTCGGCCGGTTTCAGGGTGCCCGCGCGGGCGTCCCGAATCAGCCGCGTGACGCATTCGGCGAGTTCGCGCGTGGTCTTGTCCTGCGCGTCAGCGACCACTGGGACCAGCAGACCGCGAGGCGTGGCGACCGCGAAACCCAGATGGATCGCGTGATGGGAGTGCACCTGTGGGCCGTCCGGGCCGTCCACCCAGGTGGAGTTGAGAATCTTGTTGTGCCCCAACGCGATTATCAGCAGCCGCAGAGTGAGGATGAACGGTGAGATGGCATCGTCGCCAAGTCGTACCAAGGCAATGCAATCAACCTGGACGCTGGCGTGTGCGTCGGGAATGTTGCTGCGCGACAATGTCATCCGCTCTGCCATGTGAGCGTGGACCCCGCGGACCGGCAACACGTCGTATGACACTCCGGGCCGCTCGGCGCCGACTCCCGCGGCCGCCAGCACAGCCTCCCGGCTGATCAGGCCGTCTGGGCCCGGTGGGACATCGTCCAAATCGACGAGCAACTCGGCGGCCAGTTTCCGCACGGAGGGCTTGGCTTTCGGACGCCGTCGGCTGGTGTCCAGTGCATCATCGGCCCCGTATCCGACCAGTACTGGCTTGCACGTTGATAATTCACCGTTCGGCGCGGCGGCTTCCTGCGTCGCACCCGGCACGGTATCGATACGTACCAGCAGCGCGCCGACGGCAAGCACATCACCTTCGGCCCCCCGGAGTTCTACGATCTGGCCTGCGTATGGGCTGGGGATCTCGACTTCGGCCTTGGCGGTCTCCACCGAGCACAACGGTTGGTTGAGTTCGACGTCGTCACCGACCGCGACACGCCAGCAGGACAGCGTCACTTCTTCGAGGCCCTCGCCGAGGTCGGGAACGATGAACTCCTTGACGCTCACGGAAGCTCCAGCACGCGCTCAACGCAATCGAGTAGTCGATCGGGACCGGGCAGCCACAACTTCTCGAGTCGGGCCGGCGGATAAGGAGTGTCAAACCCGCAGGCGCGCAACACCGGTGCCTCGAGTTCATAGAACAGCTCTTCTTGGATGCGGGCAGCCAGGCCTGCGCCGTAGCCCAGGCTCCGTGGCCCCTCGTGCAGCACCACGCAGCGACCGGTGCGGCGGATCGATGCGGCCACGGTGTCGAAATCCAGCGGGACCAGCGACCGCAGGTCGACGACCTCGAGGCTCCAATCATGTTGCTGGGCAGCTATTTCAGCGGCTGACAACGCGGTGCCCACCAGGCCGCCGTAGGTCAGCACGGTGACGTCGGTACCGGCGCGGCGCACCGCCGCGTGCCCGATCGGAAGTTCGGGCTTCACGGTGTCGACGACCTCACGCCCCCAGTAGCGTCGCTTGGGCTCTAAGAACATCACCGGGTCCGGACAGGCGATGGCATGGCGCAGCAGCCAGTAGGCGTCTGAGGGTGTGGACGGCACCACAACCTTCAGGCCTGCGGTGTGCGCCCAGTAGGACTCGGTGGATTCCGAATGATGTTCGACCGCACCGATACCCCCGAACGACGGTATCCGCACGGTGACCGCCATGTTGATTTCGCCGCGGGTACGGGTTCGATACTTCGCCAGATGGCTGACCACCTGATCGAAGGCGGGATAGGAGAATCCGTCGAATTGGATCTCGGGCACCGGCACGAAGCCCCGTAACGCCAAGCCGACGGCGATGCCGATCACCGCGGATTCAGCCAGCGGGGTGTCGAAACAGCGCTGCGGGCCGAATGTCGCGGTAAGTCCTTCGGTGACTCGGAAGACGCCGCCGAGCGTCGCCACATCCTCACCGAAAACCAGCACCCGGTCGTCGCCGGCCATCGCGTCGTGCAGGGCCCGGTTGAGCGCTTGGACCATCGTCAGCGGTGTAGCGGTGAACACCTCTGCCGTTGCGTGGGTGGGCGGTTCGGCGATCTGGGTCATCACACCTCCCGGCGGATTTCTGCGCGTAACTGCTGGCGCTGCGCTTCGAGTCCCGGCGTCATTTCGGCGTACACCGAAGTGAAGACCTCGTCGATGTCGATGTCGGGGGCCGCAAACACCGCATCGCGCAGGTCGGCGCGCAGCCGCTTGCACCGGGCGAAGACTCGGTCTTCGAGCCGCTCCGACCACAGTCCCTGGTACTCCAGATAGGTCCGGTAGCGCGGAATCGGGTCCAGCATCTGCCACCGATCCAGTTCTTCCTGGCTGCGGTACCGCGTCGGATCATCCGATGTGGTGTGCGGGCCAAGCCGGTAGGTGATCGCCTCGATCAGCGTCGGGCCGCCGCCTGCTCTGGCCCGGGCGGCCGCTTCGGCCGTCACCGCGTAGCACGCCAGCACGTCGTTGCCGTCCACCCGAACACCGGGCATGCCGTACCCGATCGCCTTGTGCGCAATAGACGGAGCGGCCGTCTGGCTGCTCAGCGGCACCGAAATCGCCCATTGATTGTTCTGCACATAAAACACGCACGGCGCCTTGAATACCGCCGCGAAGTTCAGCGCCTCGTGCACGTCACCCTCGCTGGTGGCGCCATCGCCGAGAAATGCCACCGTCATCGAGTCCTCGCCAAGCCGCTGGGCCGCCATCGCCGCGCCGACGGCATGCAACGTCTGCGTGCCGATCGGAACCGATATCGGGGCGCAGCATTTCTTGGTGAAATCCAGCCCGCCATGCCATGTTCCGCGCCATGCCGCACCGACGTGGCCGGGCGGAATGCCGCGGACGAGATAGACGCCCAATTCGCGGTATTGGGGAAACAACCAGTCAGTCTTGCGCAAGCAGGCCGTTGCACCGACCTGCGCCGCCTCTTGGCCGCAGCACGACGCGAATAGCGCTAGTTCACCCTGCCGCTGCAGGTTGACGAATTCGGCGTCCACATCGCGGGTGACGGCCATCATCTCGTACAGCCAGCACAGTGTCTCCGCCGGAAGCTCGCGGCTGTAACGGACCTCTGCGGTCGCTGTCCCGTCGGCGGCGACGAGTTGCACCGGCTCGAGGTCGACCGTCATCGGCGTTAGAGCAGCTTCAGTCATACCGCCTCCAACCACCGGCCGGCGCGGGCGTACGGCGGGTCGGAGCAAACCCGAAAACCGAGCGGCTAGTCAGCCGCCAGCTGCACAATTCGTTCGGCTCGCCGCAACACGGGCGCATCCACCATTATGCCTTCGAATGCGAAGACACCGCGCTCATCGGCGGCTGCGGCGAGAACGTGTCGCGCCCACTGCAGCTGGTCGGCGGACGGCGCGTAACCGGCCCGGATCACGGGCAGCTGGCTGGGATGGATAGCAACCTTCGCGTCGAAGCCCACCGCAACCGCGTCGTCGACCTCGGCGCGCAGCCCGTCCACGTTCTTGATGTCGAGGTAGACCGAATCCAAGGCGAGGCGACCATAGGCCTTGGCGGCCAGTAGGGATTGCGAGCGGACGTGGCGGGCCACCTCGCGGTATGTGCCGTCCGGGTAGCGGTTCGCGGTGCCGCCGAGCACCGCGAACAAGTCTTCGGCGCCCCACATCACCGCGACGGCGTTGTCCACCGCCACCGTCTCGGTGACGGCGAGCGCACCCATCGGCGATTCGACCAGCACGATCACACTCAGCGGCGCCAACGCGCTAACCTGTTCGGGCGAATCGCATTTGGGCAGCATGACGGTGTCATAGCCGGTGCGTTCCAGGGCCGCCAGGTCGAGTTGTTGGTCGGCGGTGCCGAACTGGTTGACGCGCACCACGGTCCGGCCCGGATCGAGCTGGACGTCGATGAGCGATTCGCGGGCAGCAGGCCGGTCGGCGGCGGCGCATCCGTCCTCGAGGTCGAGGATGACGATATCGGCTGCGGCAGCGGCCTTTTGGTAGCGCTCCGGACGGTCGGCCGGGCAGAAAAGCCATGCCGGCCCGGGATTGTGCAGGCCCATCAGTCGACGTTCTCCGCCGGGTGCATACGCACCAGGGTCTTGCGGCTCGCGGTGGCAACCACATCGCCGTGCTGATTTCGACCGGTGTGCGCGAACGTCACGATACCTTCGCCGGGACGGCTCTTCGATGCTCGCTTCTCGGTGATGACGGTCTCGGCATAGAGCGTGTCGCCGTGGAACAGCGGTTTCGGGAAGGCGATTTCGGAGAAGCCGAGATTGCCGACAATGGTGCCCTGGGTCAGCTGCGCGACCGACAACCCGACCAGGGTCGACAGGGTGAACATCGAGTTCACCAATCGCTGGTTGAACGGCGGCAACGCGTCGGAGAACGCGGCGTCCAGATGCAGGGCTTGGGTATTCATGGTCAACGTGGTGAACAAAACGTTGTCGGCTTCGGTGATGGTCCGCCCCGGGCGATGCAGATACCGCACACCGGTTTCGAATTCTTCGAACCACAACCCGCGCTGGATGACCGTCTTGACGGGCTGCTCGCCGTTCTCTGAAGTCACAGGCCCGCCTCTCGCGCGATCAGCATCAACTGCACTTCGGTGGTGCCCTCGCCGATCTCCAGGATCTTGCTGTCCCGGTAGTGGCGGGCCACCGCGAATTCATTCATAAACCCATAGCCGCCGTGGATTTGGGTGGCATCGCGCGCGTTGTCCATCGCGGCCTCACTGGCCACCAACTTGGCGATCGCCGCCTGCTTCTTGAACGGCTTGCCGGCCAGCATCAGCGCTGCGGCGTCGTAATACGCGGTGCGAGCGGTGTGCGCACGAGCCTCCATCCGCGCGATCGTGAATGCGATGGACTGATATCGGCCGATCGGTTGACCAAACGCTTCGCGTTCCTTTGCGTACTTGACGCTTTCGTCAACGCAGCCCTGCGCGGCCCCGGTGGACAGTGCCGCGATCGCGATGCGGCCCTCGTCGAGGATGCGCAGGAAATTGGCATACCCGCGACCGCGTTCGCCTAGCAGATTCTCCTCAGACACCCGCACGTCGTCGAAGCTCAGCGGATGGGTGTCCGAGGCGTTCCAGCCCACCTTGTTGTAGGCCGGCTCGACAGTGAATCCCGGCGTGGGTACCGGCACCAGGATCGACGAAATCTCCTTTTTGCCGTCCTGCTCGCCGGTCACCGCCGTAACGGTGACCAGCTTGGTGATGTCGGTGCCGGAGTTGGTGATGAACTGCTTGGATCCGTTGATCACCCAATGGCCGTCGTCGAGGTGCGCGGTGGTTTTGGTGGCGCCCGCATCGGTGCCGCCACCGGGCTCGGTCAGCCCGAACGCGCCCAGGGCAGCACCACTTGCCAGCTGCGGCAGCCATTCCCGCTTCTGCGCCTCGGTGCCGAACCGGTACACCGGCATGGCGCCCAGCGAGACACCGGCCTCCAGCGTGATGGCGACGCTTTGGTCGACCTTGCCCAATTCCTCCAGGGCCAGGCACAGGGCGAAGTAGTCGCCGCCCATCCCGCCGAACTCTTCCGGGAAGGGCAGACCAAACAGGCCCATATTGGCCATGCCGGCGACCACCTCGTAGGGGAACGAGTGCTCGGCGTCGTGCTGCGCGGCTACCGGTGCGACGACGCTCTGGGCGAAGTCGCGGACCGTCTTGGCCAGCTGTTGGTATTCGTCCGGGAGGGTCCCGGTGGAAAGGAAGTCAGTCATAACGCTTTGTCCTCTACTGTTGCGTTGCTATTAGCGGTTATTCGGGCAAGGGGCTGGCCCACCTTGACCTGGTCGCCCGCAGCGACGAGAAGTTCGACCACACCGTCGACGGGTGCCGCCAGTGCGTGCTCCATCTTCATCGCCTCGACCGTTACGACTACGGTTCCGGCCTCGACTTGCGCCCCGTCGTCGACGCTCACCGCGACGACCGCACCGGGCATCGGGCTGGTCAATTCGGCGTCGCCGGTGTGCTCGTCGTCCGGACGCACCGGCGCTTCCCGAACCTCCTCGAGGACCGCGCTGGCCCCGCCGCCGGCCAACCAGATCTTGCCGTCAGCCGTAGCGACGGTGTACTCGCGGCGCAGCCCGTCCAGTGTCACGATGAGCCGGTCACCGGTGAGATCGGCTTGGAGCGAACGGGATTCACCATGTTCGATGCGGACTTCGGCAGAACCCGAGACGCCGGTGATGTGGACGTGATCGGTGCGTTCGCCGGCGCGCAGCCGGACGCTCACCGGTGCTCTGGCCCCGACGCGCCAACCGGAGGGCACCTCCCACAGATCGGCACCCGGCCCGGGAAAGAGCCGCAACCAGTGGAAGGCCGCGGCAGCGATGAACATTTCGTCGCCAGCCGGCGTCGCGACGAAATCCCCGGCCCGTCGGTCTAAAAGCCCGGTGTCGAGCCGACCGGCGCTGACGTCGGGATCGGCCAGCAGGAACCGGGCGAATTCGACGTTGGTGACGACACCGAGAACAGCGGTGTCCGCCAAAGCCCGGTCGAGGCTACGCAGCGCCGCCGCCCGATCCGGGCCATGCGCAACCACTTTCGCCAGCATCGGGTCGTAATCGCTGCCGACCGTCATCCCGGCGGACAGGCCCGAATCGACTCGTACACCGGCCGCATGCGGTTCCACCACCGCGAGCACATCGCCGCCGGTGGGCAGGAAGCCGCGCGCAGGGTCCTCGGCGTAGACGCGCGCTTCAATTGCATGTCCGTGCAAGGCGATATCGGCTTGACCGACGGTCAGCTTCTCCCCCGCAGCGATCCGCACTTGCCATTCCACCAGATCCCAGCCCGTCACCATCTCGGTGACCGGGTGCTCCACCTGCAGCCGGGTATTCATCTCCATGAAGAAGAACTCATCGGGCCGGTCAGCCGACACGATGAACTCCACCGTGCCGGCACCGGTGTAATCCACGCTGCGGGCGGTATCGCATGCGGCGGAGCCGATGCGGGCACGCGTCGCGGCGTCCAGCAGCGGCGACGGCGCCTCTTCGATGACCTTCTGGTGTCGGCGCTGCAGGCTGCACTCCCGTTCACCGAGATGCACGACATTGCCGTACGTGTCGGCCAGCACCTGGACTTCGATATGCCTGGGGCGCAACACGAATCGCTCAAGGAACAGTGTGTCGTCACCGAACGCGGCGGCCGATTCCCTGCGGGCGCTGACCAGCGCGACGGGCAGGTCGGCGGGCTGCTCGACCATCCGCATACCCTTGCCGCCACCGCCGGCGGACGGCTTGACCAGCACGGGGTAGCCGATCTGGTCGGCGGCCTCGATCAACTCGTGGTCGGTGAGTCCGGGCCGTGCGATGCCGGGAACCACCGGTACGCCGAACGCCGACACAGTGTCCTTGGCGGCGATCTTGTCGCCCATGGTTTGGATCGCGCCCACCGGCGGACCGATGAACGTCACCCCCGCTGATGCCAGCGCGGCCGCGAAATCAGCATTCTCCGAAAGAAATCCGTAACCCGGGTGCACGGCCTGCGCTCCGGTGCGCACCGCCGCGTCGACGACCGCGGCGATGTTGAGGTAGCTGTCACGCGCGGGCGCCGGACCGATCGCGACCGCCAGGTCGGCCACGGCGACATGGCGGGCCGTGGCGTCGGCATCGCTGTAGACGGCCACCGACCGGATGCCCATCGCCGCCAGGGTCCGAATCACCCGGACGGCGATCTCCCCTCGGTTGGCGACCAGAACAGTATCGAAGCCCATCGCACTCACATTCTGAAGACGCCGTAGGAGACCGGTTCGACCGGCGCATTCGCCACAACCGAAAGCGCCAGACCGATAACCGTTCTGGTATCAGCGGGATCGATCACACCGTCGTCCCACAGCCGGGCTGTCGAATAGTACGGGTTACCCTGCTCTTCGTACTGTGCGCGGATCGGGGCCTTGAACGCCTGTTCCTCTTCGGCCGTCATCTCCCCACCCACCGTCGCCAGCACCGAGGCCGCCTGCTCACCACCCATCACCGAGATTCGGGCATTGGGCCACATCCACAGGAAGCGCGGCGAATACGCCCGTCCGCACATCGAGTAGTTGCCCGCGCCGTAAGACCCGCCGATCACCACGGTGAGCTTGGGCACTCGAGCGCATGCCACCGCGGTCACCATCTTGGCGCCGTTCTTGGCGATGCCGCCGGCCTCGTAGTCGCGACCGACCATGAACCCCGAAATGTTCTGCAAGAACAACAATGGCACCAACCGCTTGTCGCATAGCTCGATGAAATGTGCACCCTTGAGCGCGGATTCGGAAAACAGCACGCCGTTGTTGGCGACGATGCCGACTGGGTGGCCGTGGATGTGCGCGAATCCAGTGACCAGCGTGCTGCCATATTCGGCTTTGAATTCGGCGAATTCGCCGCCGTCGACAAGCCGGGTGATGACGTCGTGCACGTCGTAGGGAATTCGCGGGTCGACCGGGACCACGTCGTAGAGCTCGGTTTGGTCGGCAATCGGATCCAAGCTGGGCCGTACATCCCAGGTGCGCGGGTCGCGCGGTCCCAGGGTCGAGACGATGCGGCGGATGATGTTCAGCGCGTCGCGGTCGTCGTGCGCGAGATGATCGGTGACGCCGGAGATCTTGGAGTGCAGTTCGCCGCCGCCAAGGTCCTCCGCGGAGACCACTTCTCCGGTGGCCGCCTTCACCAGCGGCGGTCCGCCGAGGAAGATGGTGCCCTGGTTGCGAACGATCACCGCCTCGTCGCTCATCGCTGGGACGTAGGCGCCGCCCGCGGTGCAGGAGCCCAGCACGGCAGCGATCTGCGGGATGCCCTGAGAGCTGAGATTGGCCTGGTTGTAGAAGATTCGGCCGAAGTGTTCGCGGTCCGGGAATACCTCGTCTTGACGCGGCAGGAAGGCACCGCCGGAGTCGACGAGGTAGATGCACGGCAGTCGATTCTGTCCGGCGATCTCCTGGGCGCGGAGGTGCTTTTTGACCGTAATCGGGTAGTAGGTACCGCCTTTGACCGTCGCGTCGTTGGCCACGATCATGCATTCGCGGCCGGAAATCCGGCCGATCCCGGTGATGATGCTTGCGCCGGGGCACTCGTTGTCGTACATGCCGTCGGCGGCCAGCGGGGCGATTTCAAGCAACGGGCTGCCCGGATCGAGCAGGCCGTCGACGCGGTCACGGGGCAGCAGTTTGCCCCGGTCAACGTGGCGTGTGCGAGCACGTTCCGGGCCACCCAGCGCGGCCGCAGCCAGCTTCTCGCGCAGCTGCGCGACCAGCGCGCGGTGCGCTTCGCGGTTTTCCGCCGGAGAGGTCATCGAGTGCGCCAATTTCGGTTAATGATCACTAACTCGTGATATGTTAGTGGCGATTAACCGAAGTGTCCAGCACGAGTTGGCGAGGGAGGCCACCATGGCAGTGTCTGCCCCGGCCAACCCGAGTGACGGCAGTGACGCCGGGGGGCACGCCCAGACGCCCAATCGCCGCACGCGACGCAAATCGGACCGGCGCTTGCAACTGCTGTCGGCCGCCGAGCGGCTGTTCGCCGAACGCGGATTCCTGGCCGTGCGGCTCGAAGACATCGGCGCCGCGGCAGGGGTCAGCGGCCCAGCGATCTACCGGCACTTCCCCAATAAGGAATCGCTGCTGGTGGAGTTGTTGGTCGGCATCAGCACGCGCCTGCTGGCCGGTGCGCGAGCGGTCATATCCCGCGAGGCCGACGCCGCCGCAGCGCTGGACGGATTGATCGACTTCCACCTCGACTTTGCGTTGGGCGAACCGGATCTCATCCGCATTCAGGACCGCGACCTCGCCCATCTGCCGGCCCCAGCCGAACGTCAGGTGCGCCGAGCGCAGCGCCAGTACGTGGAGGTCTGGGTGGGGGTACTGCGCGCACTCGACTCTGGGCTCGCCGAAGCTGACGCCCGGCTGATGGCGCACGCGGTGTTCGGGCTGCTCAACTCGACTCCGCACAGCCTCAAGCCTGCCGATGGCAAGGCGGCACAAGCGGCGCGTTCACGGGCGGTGATGCGCGCGATGACGGTTGCCGCCTTGACCGTTGGCGCTTCCTGCCAGTGACGCCTCGAGCCAACTGAGCACAGCCGCTCAGCCGATGTCCCGGCGCCGGGTGTCCTGCTGCAGGTACCCTGCAGCCATGAGGTGGGCATGAACGATCCGCGTCGGTCCGAGCACGCCCGTTCAGCTCAAGAGTGGACCGAGGAAACCCGACGAATACGTCAGCCTTATCCGCGGTATGTCGACCCGGCCTACAGCGGGCAGTCGTCTTACCCGCCCCCGTATTACCCCGGCTCGTCACTCGACGCGAACGCAAACCACCCGACCGAAAAACTGCCTCAGTACTGGCTGCACGGTCAGCCTCCGCCGGACCAGCAACCAGAAGAACCCACGATTGGGCGGCCGAAACCACCGCGCTGGTTATGGATCGCCGCTGCCGCGGCGGTGCTGCTGGTCTCCGCTCTGGTCATCGCACTGGTGATCGCGAATGGCACGGGGAGAAAGCAGAGCGCGGTGCCCGCGCTACCGGCGATGCCGAGTTCTTCAAATCCGCCGTCGTCCAATCCGGCGTCGCCCTCCCCGTCCGCGAGCGCGTCCGCGCCGCCCAGCACCGAGACCAGTGAGCCCGGCAACGCGAGCGCGATGCAGACCGTGGCCTACAACGTCAACGGCGAAGGCCGGGCCATCAGCATCACCTATGTGGCCGACGACGGGATGATGCAGACCGAATTCAACGTCCCGTTGCCGTGGAGCAAGGAAGTCAGCCTGCCGGCGTCGGGAAACGCGAAGGCCAGTATCACGATCATCAATATCGGCCACGATGTCACCTGTTCGCTGACCGTAGACGGGGTCGAGGTCAACGAACGCACCGGCGTTGGCCTGACGGTGTGCAACACAGCAAGCTGACCCGGCTCAACCTACATCGGCGGCGAGGGCTCGGTGCGGCGCACGCACCATCAGCAAGCCCAGCAGCCCGACGCCCATGACCAAACACAGCCCGCCCATGCCGGCGCGGACGGCCCCGAACACGTCGACGAACACCGAAAACAGCCAGGGCGCGACGAAAGACACCGCGCGACCGGTCATCGTGTAGAGGCCGAAAGCCACGCCTTCTTTTCCGTGGCTGGACATCCGCAGCAGCAGCGTGCGCGCCGACGCCTGCGCCGGACCGATGAACAAGCACAGCAGCAGTCCGCAGATCCAGAACGCGCGCGGACCCGACAGGACCATCATGGTGAGCCCGGACGCGATGATGCTCACCAATGATCCGATGATCACCGGCTTGGATCCGATCCGGTCGTCCAAGAACCCGCCGACGACGGCGCCCAGCGCCGCCACCACGCTTGCGGCCACTCCGAAGATCAGCACATCGGCCGGTGAGATCCCGTATGCGTTGACACCCAGCACGCCGCCGAACGTGAACACGCCTGCCAGGCCGTCCCGAAAAGTTGCCGCAGCCAGCAGGTAAAACACCAGGTTATGGTCTCGGTGCCACTCGGCGACCAGATCCGACCAGAGCTTGCGGTAACCGCCCAGCACGCGCCGCGCGGGACTGAGAGCTTCGGCGGGCGAGGGCAGCCGGTGCGCGGTCAGCAACAGCGGCGACGCAAACACCGCGAACCACCCGGCGGCTAGCAGCATCGCCATCCGCACGTTCATCCCGTCGCCGGCCGGTAGCTGCAAAAGCCCGCGGGTGGCGCCCTTGCCGGCGATAGCGCCGAAGTAGACGATCAGCAACAAGCCGACGCTGCCGACAAACGCCGCGGCCAGCCCGAGCCCGGAGATCCGGCCGGAGTTCTGCGGCGTCGCGAGCTGGCGCAGCATCGCGTTGTACGGAACGCTGGCCAGATCGCCACACGCCGCGGCCGCAGCGAGCAAGGCCAGTCCCGGCCACAGGAACTCCGGGCGGTCGCGGATCAGGCTCATAGTGCTCACCAGGCCCACCACCATGCCGGTCAGCACGGTCAGGACGACGCGGCGCCGCCGTGGATCCTCGACCCACACGCCGATCACCGGCGCCAGCACGGCGATCGACACGCCGGCGATCGCCAGCGCGCGACCCAGCCAACTCGCCGGCGTGGCACCACCGGGCAAACCCTTGCCGACGGTGCCGGTCAGGTAGACCGAGAAGACGAACGTCACCACGATCGAGCTCACACCGGCGGCACCGGTGTCCCACAGCGCCCATGCCAGCACCTGAGATCGCCCGGATGTTCGCGCGCGGTTACTGATGAAATCGGTCATTGTTGGTCTGTCTACCATTGGCGCATGCCGGTACCCGCCCCCAGTCCCGACGCTCGTGCCGTTGTCACCGGAGCCTCGCAAAATATCGGCGAGGCACTGGCCACTGAGCTGGCCGCCCGGGGCCACAGCCTGATCATCACTGCACGACGCGAGGAGGTTCTCACCACGCTCGCCGGCCGTCTGGTCGACGAATACGGGGTGGCCGTCGAAGTGCGCCCCGTTGACCTCGGCGATGCCGCGGAACGCCAAAAATTGGTCGACGAGTTAGCCACCCGCAATATCTCGATCCTGTGCGCCAATGCCGGCACGGCGACTTTCGGTCCGGTCTCCACACTCGACCCTGCGGTGGAACGGGCGCAGGTCCAGCTCAACGCGATCGCCGTACACGACCTCGTGCTCGCCGTGCTGCCGGGAATGATCGAGCGTAAGGCCGGCGGCATCTTGATTTCCGGTTCGGCGGCAGGCAATTCACCGATCCCCTACAACGCGACGTATGCGGCCACCAAGGCATTCGTGAACACCTTCAGCGAGTCGTTGCGCGGGGAACTGCGAAAGTCCGGTGTACACGTCACGCTGCTGGCTCCCGGTCCGGTACGCACCGAGCTACCCGACCCGGCCGAAGCGTCGATCGTCGAGAAGCTGGTGCCGGACTTTCTGTGGATCTCCACCGAGTACACCGCGAAGAAATCGCTAGATGCGTTGGTGCGCAACAAGATGCGTGTTGTACCCGGCGTGACGTCCAAGGCGATGTCGGTGGCAAGTCAGTACGCGCCGCGCGCCATCGTTGCGCCGATCGTCGGAAGTTTCTACAAAAAGATGGGCGGCTGACCTATCGGCCCTATCGCCGGCGGCGACCGCTGCCGCCGAACATACTGCGGATGAGCTCAGTACCAAGCGCTTTGAGAAATGTCTGGAAGCCCCGGCTATTGACGAAACGCTTCCACCAGCCCGGTTTCTTCTCGACTGCGGGCGCATTCTTCGATCCCGCCTCCGCCGGCGGGCCGGCCTGCGCTTTCAATTTTTGGATCTTCTCGTACGCGGATTCACGGTCGACGGTTTGACCATAGGTCGCCTGCAGCGGGCTAGACTTCGCCGCGGTGGCGATCGCGTCGTCGCCAATGGCGGCCATCAACGACCGCGGCGAGCGCAGCCCGGTCCAGGCGACCGGCGTCGGGGCGCCCCGCTCGGACAACACCGTGACCACAGCCTCACCGATACCCAGCGACGTCAACGCCGAAGCGAGGTCGTAGACATCGGTTTTCGGATAGGTGCGAACGGTTTTCGTCAACGCCTTCTGGTCATCGGGAGTGAATGCGCGCAGGGCGTGCTGGATACGCGCACCCAACTGCGACAGCACTTCGTTGGGCACGTCGGTGGGCAACTGGGTACAGAAGAACACGCCGACACCCCTAGAACGGATCAGCTTCACGGTCTGCTCGACCTGTTCCAGGAACGCCTTGGACGCGTCGGTGAACAACAGGTGGGCCTCGTCGAAGAAGAACACCAGCTTGGGCTTGTCGACGTCGCCGATCTCGGGCAGCGACCTGAAGAGATCGGACAGCACCCACATCAAGAAGGTGGAGAACAGCACTGGGCGAGCGGCCTGGTCACCCAGTTCCAGCAGCGAGATGACCCCATGGCCTTTGTCGTCAAAACGCAAGAGGTCCTTGGGTTTTAGTTCGGGCTCGCCGAAAAAGGTGTCGGCGCCTTCGGCTTCCAAGTTGACCAGGGCACGCAAAATGACGCCGGCCGTTTGCGCGGACACACCGCCCAGCGTCTTCAACTCCGCCTTGCCCTCGTCGCTGGTGAGGTAGCTGATCACCTCGCGCAGATCTTTCAGGTCCAGCAGTTCGTACGTCTTCTGCTCAGCCCAGTGAAAGATCAGTCCCAGCGTGGACTCTTGAGTAGCGTTGAGCCCCAATACTTTCGACAGCAGGATAGGGCCGAAGCTGGCAATGGTGGCACGCACCGGAACGCCAATGCCCTTGGTGCCCAACGACAGAAAATCCACCGGAAAGGCGCTCGCCTCCCAGTTGTCGCCGGTTTCCTTGGCGCGCTCGGTGATTTTGTCACCGCTCTGCCCGGGCCGCGACAGGCCGGACAGGTCGCCCTTGACGTCGGCCATCAGCACCGGCACGCCCGCCGCCGATAGCTGTTCCGCAATCAACTGCAGCGTCTTTGTCTTACCGGTGCCGGTCGCTCCGGCCACCAAGCCGTGCCGGTTGACAGTGGACAACGGGATCCGGATTTGCGCGGCCGGGTCTGTCTTGCCGTCGACGACGACCGTGCCCAACTCCAGAGCCTGGCCCTTGACCTCGTAGCCGGCGGCGATCTGCTGCGCCGGAGTCGCTGGAGTTCCTGCCGATGCGCTGCTCGGTGTCGAGTCTGAGCTCATCGTGACGTCTGCCTCTCCGCTGTTCGTGGTCCGGCGACGATGCGGGCCGCCTCGGCCCGCTGAGGAGCGGACCTAGTACCGATCACGCACGACCTTACTTGCTGCCGCTCCCGGTCGGGGTGGCTGCGGGCCTGGCCGCTAACTTTGCCTACTGTGAACGCTGTGCGGGACGAACTGGTGTGGATCGACTGTGAGATGACCGGCCTGGATCTGAGCTCCGACAAGTTGATCGAAATCGCCGTCCTGGTCACCGACGCCGACCTGAACGTCCTCGGCGATGGCGTCGACCTGGTGATCCACGCCGACGATGCGGCGTTGTCGTCGATGATCGACGTGGTCGCTCAGATGCACACTCGCTCAGGCCTCATCGAGGAAGTGCGTACCTCCACCGTGGATGTGGCGACGGCGGAGACGATGGTCCTCGACTACATCCGTGAGCACGTCAAACAGGCCAAAACGGCACCGCTGGCAGGTAACTCGATCGCCACCGACCGCGGATTCATCGCCCGCGACATGCCTGCCCTCGACTCGTTTCTGCACTACCGGATGATCGATGTCAGCTCCATCAAGGAGCTCTGCCGCCGCTGGTTTCCGCGCATCTATTACGGCCAGCCGGCGAAGGGTCTCGCCCACCGTGCGCTGGCCGATATTCACGAATCGATCCGCGAACTGCAGTACTACCGGCGCACCGCGTTCGTCCCGCCGCCAGGGCCTGCCACCAGCGATATTGCCGCGGTAGCCGAAGAGCTGGGCGGTGAAGCGCCCCGGCCGGAGGATATTGATTCGGCCGCCGAGGGCCCGAACCGCTAGTATCGACGCTGCTGCATGTCGTCTCGCGATCGCGTGATCGGCCGGCAGCAATGGTGGGTGTAGTTCAGCTGGTAGAGCGTCAGGTTGTGATCCTGAATGTCGCGGGTTCGAGTCCCGTCACTCACCCCAACGGGTCAGGGCATGCTTTCGCCCCTGGCTAGTGCTGGCGGCGGTGCATCTCGTTGAGTTCGCGGTTGTGTTGGTGCGTCCAAACGGACTCTTCACCAAAACTAGGCAGGATCATCCCGGCTTCCATGGTGGAATCGAATTCCACCTCGTTCAGGCTCACGAAGATCTGATGCGATTGATGGCCGGTGACCGAGGACCAGGAAGCGGATATCCCGGTCAAGAGTTCGCCCCGCACCGTGCTCTCATGTCCAGCACGCAGGGTTCCTTGTATCACCGACACCGCGTTGGGCCGTCCTGCGGTATAAAACGCGGTCGGGTCGTACTCGGTGAAGACGACATTGACGTATTCGCGTGGAAGGCCAATGACGGCGGAATGAACGGTCGTGATCGCCTGGGCTGCCGCGGCCCTGGTGTCAGCGTCGAGAGATCCGACGGGGACGAGGCAGTCATAGAAAGCCATGGGTCGCCTTCGACTGTGCCGACCCGGCCAGACTAAGCCGACAGCTCACAGAACGTCAGTACCAGCCCTCGGTGAAATCCCGCCACGAAGTCGTTAAGCGAGGAAGTCCGGCAGCCGAAATCGCTCCTGTCCGCTGCCGGGTCGGCAGGGTGTTTTCGCCTTCTGACTTTTTGCATAGGGCATAAGCTGAACCCACCAATGGTCGAGAACGGGTGCCTGGGAGGCCTACGATGACAAGTTTCGCTGGCCGCTTCGTCGCTCACCTCGTCGCGATCACGTTGGTTCCGATGGCGGCCGTCACCGTCGCAGCGCCCGGAGTCAGTTCGGCGCAGTGCGACCCGAACGTGACCACACATTGCGTGACCAGTTCGGCGCAGTGCGACCCGAACTGGTCACGCAATGTGTGGACGAACGAATGCAAACCGCAACCGGCGCCCCCGGCGTGGTGGACACCCCGGCCGGCGTACGCGCCGCCGTACGCGCCGGCGGACATCCCGCCGCCCCCTGCACCGCCGCCCTGGGCGCAGCAGCTGCGCCCGGTATGGGATGAGGGTGGCCAACACTGGGTCTGGATAAGGATCTAGCCGCGCCGGGCAGCCGCGTCACGCTTTGGCATTACCGGCGTGCCACTGATCCCACGGAATGTTCCAGTCGCCAAGACCTTCCGTGCCCGACAGCGGCGGGCCGATGGTGTTGAGCACTTGCACGATGTCGCCTCGCTTGGTGTGCTCGAAGAACCATTGCGCGTTGCTGGGGCTAACGTTCAGGCAGCCGTGGCTGGTGTTGGTATGACCCTGGGCGCCCACCGACCACGGCGCCGAATGTACGAAGACACCGCTGTAGGACATCTGGGTCGCGAAATCCACCTCTGTGCGGTATCCGTTGGGCGAGTTGACCGGTACGCCGTACGTCGACGAGTCCATGATCATGTGCGCGAATCGCAGGCCGAGGATGTAGGTGCCGCTGGCGGTCGGGGTGCTGTCCTTGCCCATCGACGTCGGCATGGTCTTGACGACCTCGCCGTTGACCCGCACGGTCACCATCTTGGTGGTGTCATCGGCGGTCGCGATTACCTCATCACCGATGGTGAAGTGGGTGTGCAGGTTGTCCTCGCCGAAAACGCCGTCACCCAGGTCGACGCCATAGGTGTTGACCGCGACGTTCACCTCGGTGCCGGGCTTCCAGAAATGCTCAGGGCGCCAACGCACTTCACGGTTGTTCAGCCAGTAGAACGCACCCTCGACGGGCGGATCGGTGGTCACCACGATCGCCTTTTCGGCCGCCTCCCGGTTGGCGATGTTCTCATCGAACTGGATCGCCACCGGCTCGCCCACGCCCACGACCTCGCCGTCGTGCGGCACGGCATATGGCATCGCCAGGTTCTGCGGCGAATGGGTCTGGAATGTCAGTTCGCGGGTGGCCACGCCGCCCAGCCCACGCGCTTTGGCGGTCAGCGTGTAGCTCCTGTTGTAGCCCAGCGGCTCAGTGGTCGACCAGCGCACGCCGTCGGGGCTGAGCTGGCCGCCCAGCGTCCGCCCGTTTTCGTTGACCATCTCGACGGAGGCCAGCACCCCGTCGTCGGCGGTCACCGTCACCGGCCTGTCCACCGCGACGCCCACGGCGCCGTCGGTCACCGAAGCGCTGATCTTGGGGACGAGCAGGTCACCGTATGGCGTGGCCTTGTCCATGATGGCTTTGGGCGGCGGGTTGCCGCCGCCGTTGCCGCTGCAGGCCCCCGCGCCGAAAACGGCAAGCGGGATCACCAGCGCGGCCACCCATCGGCGGCACACGCGCTGACGCATCATCAAGCGACCTGCCACGTACTTTGCTTCCCCTCGCGCCCCGCAACACTGTGTTACTGGCGAGTATTCTAAGCGGTAGATGACTGTCAACAGTGACCACTAGTCAATCTCGGACTCGGCGATTTCGTCTGCCGGCGGAATGGCTGTTATTGTCGCAAACGCAGTCCAGCAGGATGCACGCGCCGTTAGCTCAGTTGGTAGAGCAGCTGACTCTTAATCAGCGGGTCCGGGGTTCGAAACCCTGACGGCGCACTCCAACGGCGCACTCCAACGGTTTTTTTGTATTACCTCGGCTGACGGTTGACATTTTGTCGTCGGGTGATGCCTGACAGTGTTCGGCTGATGGTTGTCTAAAACTGACGGACATCGTTGACAGTCTGGGTCTTCTAGCACTAGGAGACCTGCATGAGTGAACCGCAGCTGCCACGAGAAGTCCGTCGCCGGTTGGCGATCATTCAGCACGCTGAGGA
>Ga0335075_10002113_pt1 | contig 32159 bp, 28 predicted proteins | sample Lox_Sample_24_FD_206723 | JGI IMG/M metagenome (GOLD analysis project Ga0335075, IMG submission 206723) | Soil microbial communities from Loxahatchee National Wildlife Refuge, Florida, United States - Lox_Sample_2.4 | ecosystem: Environmental > Terrestrial > Soil > Wetlands | place: USA...
TTCCATCCTCACGTGTTGCGCACTCACGACTACGGCAAGACCTGGACGGAAGTCGATACGGGATTGCCGGCCGGGGAGGTCGTGGCGGTGGTTCGCGCCGATACCGTGCGCAGCGGCCTGCTCTATGGCGGCACGTCGGAAGGGGCATACGTGTCGCTCGATGACGGCGATCACTGGCAATCGCTGCAGCTCGATCTGCCGAAGGCGCAGGTCAACGATCTTCTGGTGCACGGCAACGATCTCATCGCCGCAACGCAGGGCCGGGCGATCTGGATATTGGACGATGTGACCCCGTTGCGCCAGCTCTCGGCCGGCGTGCTCGGGGCGCCCGCGCATCTCTTCGCGCCGCAGGTCGCGTGGCGCGTCCATCCCAACAACAACAAGGACACGCCGCTGCCGCCCGAGACCCCGGAGGGGCAAAACCCGCCGGCCGGAGCGGTGATCGACTACTGGCTGGGCCAGGACACCCGTGGCCCCGTGACGCTCGAGGTCTACAACTTCACCGGCCAACTGGTACGGCGGTTCGCTTCCGACGAGGCGCCGCAGCACATACAGGCGGACAGGTATTTCGACGAGCAGTGGCTGCGGCCGGCCGAGCGGCTCTCGGCCGCACCGGGCATGCATCGCTTCGTGTGGGATCTGCGGTACGCACGTCCGCAGGCGATCTCATACGACTACAGCATCGCCGCGGTATTCGGCGAGGACACGCCGACCGCGGTGGAGGGACCCTTCGTGCTGCCGGGCATCTACAGCATCGTGCTGACCGTGGGTGACCAGCGATATCGTGCGCCGCTCGTGGTCCAGCTCGATCCCCGGGTCCACACGAGCAACGCCGATCTGCGCGCTCAGCTCACCTTCAGCGAGTCGCTGTGCGCGGCCCTCGAGCAGGCGAGCACGGCATACGGCGAAGAAAAGTCGGCGCACGATCAGCTCGATGCGCTGGCCCGGCGTCTATCGACCACTCATGGAGACAGCGCGCTGCTGCGCGGCGTGGAGAAGCTGCGTGACGACACCGCGGAGCACGATGACGACAGGGATCTCGGCGCGATCAGCGGCCGGATCGGCTCCATCGAGGCGGACATCGAGTCTGCCGACCTGGCGCCGACGCCCGCCGATCAGGAGGTCTTCGACAACGAATCCAAGCTGTTGAACCAGACCGTGCGCGCCTGGCACCAGAGCCAGTCCGCCATTCGCAAGCTGAACGTGCGCCTGCGGCACGCCCGCCTGCCCGCGATCGACGTCTCCGGCTGATGAATCAGTACGCGAAAAAGGGGCCTTCGCCACCGGAGGTGTTGGCCCCCTGGATGGCGACGAAAACATTCCTGCCGAAGAAAAACGGCAGGCCAAAATCGAAGTAGCAATCGCCGCTGCCGGTGGTGTCGAAAGTGCTTTGGCAAAAGCTCGCCTGCGAGCCGGTGTCCGCGCCCAGGTCGTCGAAAGCGGTATAGGCGCCGCCGTCTTCCTCGAACAGCGTATTGGCATTGTAGATCTTGATGCTCACGCTGGACATCGTGCCCGAGCCCGTGCCGTCGGCGCTCTGGTTCGTCAGGTTGATCGTCTGCTCGGAGGTCGGGCAGAGCCACGAGGCGCTGAAGGTGCCGGAGCTGCCGGAGCCCGAGCCAGATCCCGAGCCGGATCCGGAGCAGTCCATAATCGTGGTCGTGTTGGCGGCGTCGAAGTAATAGGCGTTGGAGCCGGTGTCCAGGTAGGAAAACGGCAGGGTATTGGTGCCGTTCGTGCCGGTGTAGGTCGTGGTGATATCGCCGGAGTCGGGATCGGCTTTCAGGACGGTGGCGCCGCCGAGGGCGTTGTTGCTCTCAGTGCCGATGCCGAATATGAGCGATCCGGTCGCGCTCGCGGCGCCCGCGGGGTCGGCTACGGAAGGCAGCTCGACGATGACGCCGTTGTCGTCCCCGGTCGCGGTGAAGCCCACCACGGGGTTGGTCACCTGCTGGCTCAGCGTGGGGCTGGTGGCGGTACAGTCGCTGGTCGATTGGCCGCCGGCGGGGCAGGCGTAGTACCACGGGTCAGCCGCGTAAGCGCTGTTGGCGAGTACACAGCCGCTGCCGCAGTCCTGCGCGAAAGGTCCTACGCCGATGATGCCATTGGCGCCGAACGCGGTGACGGTATCCTCCACGCTGCCGTTGCTCGAACAGCCGGACGGAATCTCGTTCTCGAAGCTCGAGTCACCCATGATCTGGACCGGCACGCTGCTGGCCGACTCGCCGCCGACCTTCACGTCCGCGAGCACTACCGGGCCCCAGCTGACACCGTCCACGAACTGCGTGCACTCCACCAGTGGGCTGCCATTCGAGGCGTTTTCCTGGGTCAGCGACGCGACCAGGGGCGAGACGGTGGAGGTATCGATGAGGCGCAGACCGTAAGAGCCCGTATCGACCTCCACGTTGGGGACTTGCACACAGTTGGTGCTGCTGCCGGGCGCGCAGACCGTGACCGTGATGAACGGCGTATCAGCATCCGGGTTCGAAGGGTCGGGCCCCGCGTTGACGCTCATCGCGACCACGTTGTTGGGGGTGGTCGTGCCTGTGCCTGTGCCTGTGCCACCGCCGCTGGTGGAGTTGTTGCTCAGGCCGCCGCCGCCGCCACCACCGCAGCCGGCGAGGAGGAGCAGGATCTGAATGAGGCCGATGAATGTGAGCTTGCGCACCGTTCCCTCGCTGGAGCTAGTGAAGGTCGGAGGGGGAGAGATTCTGAGGCATGAGCGAGGGCACGTATGCGAAGCCGAAGTACTGGCGCATATGCCCGCCCGCGTGAACGATCAAGGAGGAAGTATGGATCTGCAGATGGTTGTGGCCGCGGTCCGGCATCCCTTTGGCGCGCTGCGCCTGCACGGCGTCCTGGTACTGGGCGAAGTAGCTACCGAAGGTCTGCGGCAGGTTCGGCATCGCAGGGCCGTTCCAGCTCACCGCGAACACGATCCCCGAGGACGAGACGTACTCCCGGATCACGGTTCCGCTGGCGGCCGTGATTTCCTCGACCGAATAGCCGGCCCCCGATCTCTCCCGCAGCTGGCCCTTCATACTGATGCGGTCGGACTGGACGGACGCCACGGTGTCCCCGAGGCCCGCCTTGGCAGGTGCCGTCGCTTCGCCCGCGAGCAGGACCACCCCGACCGCTAGCGCAATGAACAGGCTGGAGCGGATTGCTTTCATCGACGTCCTCGAATTGGCCTGCAGGAAATCATTCCCGAATTCCATCTCAGCGCACCGACGCGCCCCAGGTTGACGCGCGGTCAGCGCAGCCCTCAAGAGCCACGCTCGCGGACGCTAGCACGCCGCCTGCCTGCCGCAGTGGTCATGGGTCACAGACTGCTCGTCCGGACCCCCGCGCCCCGGGGGCCAAGGTGCTTTACTCTCGTGGACAGCAGCCGGGCCGTCCTATAGCATTCCGCCCCCCAAGTCGGAGCGGTAGTTCAGCTGGTTAGAATACCGGCCTGTCACGCCGGGGGTCGCGGGTTCGAGTCCCGTCCGCTCCGCCACCCCTTCCCGGGGGGGCCTGCTGATTCGATCATGCTGCAGAAAATTACCGATACCATCGAGACGCACAAGTGGCTGTGGTACAGCATTCTGGGTGCGCTCGCCCTCGTTTTCGCCGCCTGGGGCGCCTACGGCATCGTCAACCTGAACTTCAGCACGTCCAGCTATGCGGCCGAGGCCGGCGGCCAGACGATCTCCCTCGATCAGGCCCGCAACCAATGGCTGCAGGCGCAGGGTGAGCTGGAGCAGCAATACGGCGGCAGCGTCCCCGCCAGCGTCCAGAAATCCGTCCAGGACCAGATACTGGAGGGTCTGATCAGCGAGGCGCTGGTGGCGCAGCACACCGAGAAGCTCGGCTATCGGGTCAGCGAGGACGAGGTCATCGCGAGCATCCGGACGCTGCCCCGCTTCCAGGTCGACGGTCAGTATTCGCCCGAGATGGCCAAGGAAGTCCTGGCGGAAAACCACATGACGATCGATCAATTCGACGACTACATCCGCAGCAGCCTGCGGCGCGCGCAACTTCTCGGCGGCATCGCCTCCTCGGATTTCGTGACGCCCGCGGAAGCCGCCCGCATGCAGGCGCTGCAGGATCAGGAGCGGGAGATTCAGTACGCGATCCTGCCCGCCGCCAACTATAAGAGCGATGCCCCGGTCGATCCGGCGGCCATCGAGGCGTACTACAAGGCCCACCAGGACGACTATCGCGTCCCCGAATCAGTGGATCTGCGCTACGCGCAGCTGACATTGGGGCAGGTCGCCAGCACCGAGACGGTGTCCGACGCCGATGTGCAGAAGGCCTACGACAAGGAAAAGAGCCGCTTCGTCGTGCCGGAGCGGCGCGAGGCCAGTCATATCCTCATCCCGTTCGGCAAGGATCCCGCCGCGGCGCTGAAGCAGGCGGACAGGATCCTGGCGCTCGCCAAATCGGGGCAGGATTTCGCCGCGCTCGCCAAGAAGTATTCGCAGGATCCCGGCTCGGCCCGCAACGGCGGCAGCCTCGGCTGGATGGAGCTCGGCAACAACCCGGTCTCTCCCGAGTTCGCCGATGCGCTATTCAACCTGAAAGCGGTCGGCGACATCGCGGGCCCGGTGAAGACGCAGTACGGCTACCACATCGTGCGGCTCGATGGCATTCAGGCCGGCAGGGTCAAAACCCTGGCGGAGGCGCGCCCGCAGCTCGAGGCGCAGCTGAAGCAGAGCGAGGCCAGCAACCGCTTCGGTGACATCGAGGACAAGCTGCAGGACGCCCTCCAGGATCCGGGTGCGAGCATCGCGACGCTGGCGAAGGAATTCAACCTGACCACCGGCGAGGTGCCGCAGTTCATCCAGGGCACCGGGGGCGCGCCGCTCGGAGTGGCAAAGCCGGTGCAAAACCAGGTCTTCGGCGGCAATGCGATTGCCGACGGTACGCTCGGCGGCCCGTTGATCCTGGACAATGACAAGATGGCCATCTTCCAGGTCGTGGCCCGCCACCCGCCGCACGTCAAACCGCTGGCCGATGTGCGTGACAGTATCGTCGCCGCCCTGCAGAAACAGCGTGCGACGGACGCCGCGCTGGCAGCCGCGAAAGCAGCCCGCAGCCAGTTGCAGTCCGGGATGTCCTTCGAGCAGCTCGCCAAGAGTCTCAAGGTCAGCGTCGACCCGGCGAAGTTCGTCGGCCGTGGCGATCCGTCCGTGCCGGCGCAGATCCTGTCCGTGGCCTTCGAATCGGCGAAGCCGGTCCACGGCCCGGTATACGAGGCGGTGTCGCTGAAGGACGGCGGCGCGGCGCTGATCGCCGTGACTCAGATCCGCAGCGGCACGCAGCAAACCAACAAGTATCTCGAGCAGGCTCTGCAGCAGGAGCAGTTGCAGAGCGCGGGTCAGGCCGATGCAATGGCCTATCTCGCGCAGCTGCGCGCGACGGCGAAGGTGCGCAAGAACCCCGACGCCTTCCAATAGCGACCCACGGCCGCCGGCAGCCGTTGCGCCGGCGGCCTCTCGATCTCAGCCCTCCGCTTCCTGCGGAAAGCTCATGCCCACTGTGTTGAAGCCGCTGTCGACATACAGGATCTCGCCAGTGATCCCGGCGGCGAGGTCGGAGCAGAGGAACGCGGCGGCATTGCCGACATCCTCCTGAGTGACGTTGCGCCGCAGCGGCGCCACTTCGGCGACCCGGTTCAGCATCTTGCGAAAGCCCGTAATCCCCGCCGCCGCGAGTGTCTTGATGGGACCCGCGGAAATGGCGTTGACGCGGATTCCCCGCGGGCCCAGGTCCGCGGCGAGAAAGCGGACGTTGGCTTCGAGACTCGCCTTGGCGAGGCCCATGACGTTGTAGCTCGGGATGGAGCGCACGGCGCCGAGATAGGAAAGGGTCAGCAGGGCCCCCGCTCTGCCCGCCATGAGCGGGGCCGCGCCGCGGGCGAGGGCGGTGAGACTGTAGCTGGAGACGTCATGGGCGATCCGGAAGGCCTCGCGGGTCGTGCTCTCCACGAAGCCGCCGCCCGCCAAGGCTTCGCGGGGCGCGAATGCCACGGCATGGCTCACGATGTCCAGGCTGCCCCACTCCCGCTTCAGCAAGTCGAACGCCGCATCGATCTGGCTGTCGACCGTCACGTCGAGCGGCATCGTCAGGCGGGAACCTACCGACTGAGCCAGGGGCTCGACGCGCTCCTTCATCTTGTCGTTGACGTAGGAGAAGGCGAGCTCGGCGCCTTCGCGCTGCATCGCCTGCGCGATGCCCCATGCGATCGAGCGGTCGGTCGCGACCCCGACGATGAACGCGCGCTTGCCGGAGAGAAATCCCATGCCTGAGCCTGCCGATGATGTGGAATCGGCAGTGTAGACGAATCCGGAAGGCGTTATCCGCCCGAGGCGACCCGAATGGTCAGCTTCTGGCCCGCGAGGATGTGCGCGTGCGAGCTCATGGCGTTCCAGGCGAGGATCTGCGCCACCCGCACCTGGAAGAGCCGGGCGATGCGCCACAGTGTGTCACCGGAGCGGACGGTGTAGACCACGCGTCGGGCGCTCCCATCCAAGGTGGCCGAAGCGTAGTGGTGGTGTCGGTAATAGCGTCGGGAATGCCGCGCGAGAGCAGCGCCAGGCACCAGGCGCAGCCGCTGGCCCGGACGCAGCGTTTGCCCAGGAGAGAGGCCGTTCAGTCGCGCGAGCGTATGCACGTTCATGCGATTCCGGCGCGCGATCGCCCACAGCGAATCACCGCGGCGCACGACCTGGAAGCGGAAGTGTCGGGTCCAGCGGAAGCGGCCATCGACGCGCTCCGCGGCCAACCGTACGTTCTCCGGCAGCGTATACACCGTCGCGGGGACGTCGAGCTCCGTGCCGACGGCCAGGCGTCCTTTGGGAAGCGTATTGAGCTTGCTCAGGATCTCGGGAGTCGTCTTGAAGTGCCGCGCGATCGAGTACACGGTGTCGTGGCGGCGGACTTCGTAGTGCTCGATGCCCATGCGCTCATCGAGCGTGAGATCGGCGATGTTCTGCTGGAATACAGGCGCCGCGTCGACCGGCATCAGCAGGTAGAAGGGGCCGGTCGGGTCGGTAGCCCAGCGGTGGAAGGCGGGGTTGAGCTCGTAGACCTCATCCGCGGTGATGCCGGCGATCTGTGCGGCCACCTGCAGATTGATCTGGCCCTGGGTGTTCACCCGCGAGAAATAAGGCTGATTGGGGATGGCGGTGAAGACGAGCCCGTACTTCGCCGGATCCTCCACCAGACGCTTCATGGCGAGAAGCTTCGGCACGTAAGCCTCGGTCTCGCGCGGCAGGCGCAGGTGCCAGAAGTCGATCGGCCGGCCCTCCGCCTGATTCACCTGTACGGCATGCTCGACGGCGAGCTCGCCGCAGTTGTACGCGGCGACCGCCAGCAGCCAGTCGCCATTGAACTCGTCATGCAGGGCCTGCAGGTAATCGAGCGCGGCATTGGTCTCGGCCACCACGTCGCGGCGGCCGTCGTACCACCAGTCCTGCTTCAGACCGAAGCGCGACCCGGTGCCGGGAATGAACTGCCACAGGCCCGCGGCACGCGCCCGGGAATAGGCGTAGGGCTGGAAGGCGCTCTCGATGACCGGCAGGAGCGCGAGCTCGAGCGGCATGTGGCGCGCCTCGAGCTGCGTGACGATGTAATAGAGGTACATGTCCGCGCGGCCGAAGGCACGCTGCAGATAATCCGGATTGGATGCGTACCAGTTGAGCTGCTGGTCGATCGGACTCTCGTCCGGATCGGCCAAAACGAAGCCGCCGCGAATCCGGGCGAAGAGATCGGCATACTGCACGGGCGCCGCCGCCTGCGGCGGGGGCGGGGGCGGCGGGGGAGTCGGAGCCTCGGCCGGGGGACTCGCGGCGGCTGGGGGAGCCACGGGCTGCTGCTGCGGCTGTGGACGCAAAGGCTGGCGGGCTGCGCAGGCGGCAAGCGCCGCGAGCGCAACGATCAGCAGTACAAGACGAGTGGCTCGAAGTGATTCCGTCGCCAATTTCCCGACCCTCTGAAGGCATGTTAACTTCTTCCGGCGCCGGAGCGAGAGGCGCCAGAATTCCGACATTACTTATTCGGACGCGGAAATTTAACCGGTAACTTCACACTATTGCCAGCACTTCATGGCATCCGCGCACAAATCCCAATTCCAGGACCCGCACGCCGCCCGCATGGGCTGGTGGTCGAGCCCCCTCGGCGGCGCGCTCATCGCGGCGGAATCGCAGCTGCTCGGCGAAGCTCTGGAAGACGTGTTTGGCTGGGAGCTGCTGCAGATCGGCGCCTGGGGCGGCGGGCGCGAGTTGTTGGCCGGCGCGCGCACGCGCCATCAGGCGATCGTGGCCCCGGCAGGCCTGTCGGCCGGCGCCGACATCCGCGCGCGGCCCACCCAGCTGCCCATCATCAGCGATTCGATCGATGCGGTCCTGCTGCCGCACATTCTCGAGTTCGCCACCGATCCCTATGCCATCGTTCGCGAGGCGGATCGCGTGCTCGTCGGTGAAGGGCGGCTGCTGGTGCTCGGATTTCGGCCATGGAGCCTCTGGGGGGTGCGCGCGCGCTGGAGCCGCAGCGGCTTCCCGCCGGGCATGCGCCGCGTCCTCTCCGAGAGAAGGATCCGCGAATGGCTGGTGCTGCTCGGGTATGAGGTAGTATCGGCGCAGCATTATTTGTTCCGTGGACCCTGGAGCCGCGGGCTCGCCGCCGGGGAGGGTACGGGGCGGATGCTGCGGCGCGGACTCACGTATCCGCTGCCCGCGAACGCCTATCTGCTCAAGGCGCGCAAGCGCATCTACACCCTGACACCGATCCGGCCGCGATTCCGCGAGCGGCCCGCGGTGCTCGGCGGCCTGGTCAAACCCTCGCCGCATTCGCGCGCGTGACGGTGCCCGGAGCGATCGCAAGAACGTGAATACAACGAGTGACGGAACCGTCGGCGTGGTCGACATTTATACCGACGGCGCGTGCCGCGGCAATCCGGGGCCCGGCGGCTGGGCGGCACTGCTGAGTTTCGCCGGGCGCGAAAAAGAACTGGCCGGCGCCGAAGCGCAGACGACCAACAATCGCATGGAGTTGACGGCCGTCATTCGCGCGCTCGAGGCATTGAAGCGACCGGTGCGCGTGCGGGTGTACACGGACTCCGAATACGTGCGGCGCGGCATCCTCGAGTGGATCAAGGCGTGGAAGGCGCGGGGTTGGCGCACTGCGGACCGCAAGCCGGTGAAGAACCAGGATCTGTGGCAGCGGCTCGATGAGCTCGCGGCCGGCCATTCCATAGAATGGCACTGGGTGCCGGGCCACGCGGGCGTGCCCGGCAACGAGCGGGTCGATCGGCTCGCCAACCAGGCCATCGATGCCATGGCCTCACAATGATCAGGCACAAGGATGTGGCCGCCGCCGCAGGCGGCGAGCGACAGGCAAAAGTCGCGCCTTTTGCCGGTCGCCGCGCGGGGACGGGCGGGATGACCGGCCCCAGCGCTTTCGAAAATGCTGATAGACTTTATTCATGCGACAGATCGTTCTCGACACCGAGACCACCGGTCTCGAGCCCTCGCTCGGACACCGCATCATCGAGATCGGCTGCGTCGAGCTGCTGAACCGGCGGGTCACGGGCCGCACCTTCCACCGCTACTTGAATCCGGAGCGCGACATCGACCTCGGCGCGGAGGCGGTCCACGGACTGCAGCGCCAGGATCTGGCCCGTCAGCCGCGGTTCGTGGAAGTCGCGGACGATCTCCTGGACTTCATCGGCGGCTCGGAGCTCGTGATTCACAACGCCGAGTTCGACATCGCTTTCCTGGATACGGAGTTGCGTCGCGCCGGGCGCGCCGTCGTCATGAGCGAGCTCTGCCGCGTCCTCGACACCCTGGTCCTCGCGCGGGAGATGCATCCGGGACAGCGCAACAACCTGGACGCGCTCTGCAAGCGCTACAACGTCGACAACTCCCGCCGGGAGCTGCACGGCGCGCTCCTCGATGCGCGCATCCTCGCGGACGTCTATCTCGCGATGACGGGCGGCCAGGTGACGCTCGCTCTGGCGGAGAGTGGCGCCGGCACCGGCGCCCTCGCCGCAGGGCAGGTTCGTGCCCTGGTGCGTCCGCCTGCGCCATTGCGGGTGATCTGCGCAACCGAGCAGGAGCTGCGTGCCCACCGTGACATGTTGGCGTTGATTGCCAAGGCGAGCGGCGGACGCTGTCTCTGGCCTGCCGCCGGCGATGATCCAGCCGCGGCCGCGAATCGCGCCTGAGTCGTGTTTCACTTGCGCAAGTGCCGCATCGGCATCGTCGGCCTGGGCTATGTCGGCCTGCCGCTCGCCGTGGAGTTCGGCAAGCATTTCGATACCGTCGGCTTCGACATCAAGGCCCACCGCATCGCTGAGCTCACGGCCGGCCATGACAGCACGCTCGAGGTTTCGCGGGCGGAGCTCAAGTCCGCCACCCGCCTCTCCTTCAGCACCGACATCGATAGCCTCAGGCGCTGCCGCGTCCTCATCGTGACGGTGCCCACGCCCATCGATGAGTACAAGCGACCCGATCTGACGCCGCTGGTGAAGGCGAGCGAGACGGTCGGCAAGGCGCTCAGCAAGGGTGCCGTGGTCATCTACGAGTCGACCGTCTATCCCGGCTGCACCGAGGAGATCTGCGTACCGATCCTGGAGCGCGAGTCGGGCCTGAAGTTGAACCGCGACTTCTTCGTCGGCTACAGCCCGGAGCGGATCAATCCCGGCGACAAGGAGCACCGGCTCACCACCATCAGGAAGGTGACCTCGGGCTCGACCCCGGAAGCCGCGGAATTCATCGACAAGCTCTACGGCACCATCGTCACGGCGGGCACCCACAAAGCCTCCAGCATCAAGGTGGCCGAGGCCGCCAAGGTCATCGAGAACACCCAGCGGGATGTCAACATCGCGCTCATCAACGAGCTGGCGCTGATCTTCAACCGGCTGGGACTGGATACCGAGGAAGTGCTGAACGCCGCCGGCAGCAAGTGGAACTTCCTGCCTTTCAAGCCCGGGCTGGTCGGCGGCCACTGCATCGGCGTCGATCCCTACTATCTCACCCACAAGGCGCAGGCGATCGGCTACCACCCGGAGATGATACTCGCCGGGCGGCGTGTCAACGATAACATGGGCCTGTACGTGGCCGGCGAGATCATCAAGCTGATGACCGAAAAGCGCATCCACGTGAAGGGGGCGCGCACGCTGGTGCTCGGCATGACGTTCAAGGAGAACTGCCCCGATATCCGCAATTCCAAGGTCATCGACGTGGTGCGGGAGCTGGCGAAGTACGGCGCCGAGGTCGACATCTACGACCCCTGGGCGGATGCCAAGGAGTGTCGCCATGAATACGGCCTGCGGCCCATCAGGACGCTGGCACCGCGCCGTTACGACACCGCGGTGATCGCGGTGGCGCACCGGGAATTTCGCGAGATGGGCGCCGAGGGAGTGCGGCGCCTCTGCAGGAAGAACCACGTGCTCTACGACATCAAGCACGTCTTTCGCGCCACGGAGGTCGACGGCCGCCTATGAAGATTCTCGTGACCGGGGCGGCCGGATTCATAGGCTCTCATACCGCGCACAATCTGCTGGCGCGCGGCCACGAAATCGTCGGACTGGACAATCTCAACGATTACTACGACGTCACTCTCAAGAAGGCCAGGCTCGACCGGCTGACCGGCAAGCCCGGATTCCGCTTCGTGAAGCTGGACCTCGCCGACGACGGCGGCATGAAGGACCTCTTCGCGCGCGAGAAATTCCAGCGCGTCGTGCATCTCGCCGCCCAGGCAGGCGTGCGTTACTCGCTGCAGGACCCGCACAGTTACGTGCGCAGCAACGTCACGGGCACGCTGAACGTCCTCGAGGGCTGCCGCTATAACAACGTCGAGCATCTGGTGTATGCCTCGACCAGCTCCGTTTACGGCGCCAACACGGATATGCCGTTCTCACCGCATCGGATCGCGGATCATCCGCTGACGATCTATGCCGCCACCAAGCGATCCAACGAGCTGATGGCGCATACCTATTCCTCTCTCTTCGGCCTGCCGACCACCGGCCTGCGGTTTTTCACGGTGTATGGTCCCTGGGGGCGCCCGGACATGGCGCTCTTTCTCTTCACGCGCAACATCCTCGAGGGACGGCCGATCGACGTATTCAACAACGGCCACCACCGGCGGGACTTCACCTACGTGGAGGACATCGCCGAGGGCGTCGCCCGGGCGTGTGAGCGCGTGGCGCAGCCCTCGCCCACGTGGGACAGCACGGCGCCCGATCCGGCGACCAGCCGCGTGCCTTTCCGGCTCTACAACATCGGCAATCACCAGCCGGTGGAGCTGATGCGCTATATCGAGGTGATCGAGGAGTGCCTCGGCAAGAAGGCCGAGAAGAACTTCCTGCCGCTGCAGCCCGGGGATGTGCCGGAGACCTTCGCCGACATCGAGGACCTGGCCCGGGACGTGGGCTACCGGCCGGCGACGCCGATCGAGGTCGGGGTACGGCAGTTCGTGAATTGGTTCTGCCAATACTACGGCTACAAAAGCTAAAAGCGCCTCATTACCTGCGCCGGGTACAATGTGGGTTTCTTCCCGCAGGTATGCCCGTGACGACACAGTCTCCGCCCGCCATGAAGGTCCCGCTGCTCGATCTCACGCAGCAATACGGGCAGATCGCGGCCGAGGCTCGCGCGGCCATCGATCGCGTGTGCCGCAGCCAGCAGTTCATCCTCGGCACCGAGGTGCGGGAGCTCGAGCTGCGCCTTGCCCAGTACAGCGGCTGCACGCATGGCATCGGGGTCTCTTCCGGCACGGACGCGCTGCTTCTCGCGCTGATGGCGCTCGGCATCGGCCAGAGCGACGCGGTGATCACCTCGCCCTTCACATTCTTCGCCACGGCCGGAACGATCGCGCGTCTCGGCGCGCGCCCGGTCTTTTGCGACATCGATGCCCCGACCTTCAATCTCGCGCCCGCCCGGCTGGAAGAGCTTCTCGCCCGGGAATGCGAGGTCCGTGGTGAAGGCGCCGCCCGCCAGGTGATTCATCGCCGGACCGGCGCCCGCGTGAAGGCGATCATGCCCGTGCACCTCTATGGGCAGCTCTGCGAGATGGACCCGATCATGGATATCGCGAATCGTCTCGGCCTCTTCGTCATCGAGGACGCCGCGCAGGCCATCGGCGCGCAGGACCAGAAGGGCCGGACGGCGGGCAGCATCGGGCACATCGGCTGTCTCTCGTTCTTCCCGACGAAGAACCTGGGTGCGTTCGGGGATGCCGGAATGTGCACGACCAGCGATCCGGCACTGGCCGAGCGCATGCGGGTGCTGCGGGTCCACGGGGCGGAGCCCAAGTACCACCACAGCCTGATCGGCGGCAATTTTCGCCTGGACGAGATCCAGGCGGCCGTGCTCAACGTAAAGCTCAAGTTCCTCGATGAATGGCGGCAGGCGCGGGAAGCCCATGCGCGCCAGTACACGGAGCGGCTGCAGGCAAAGGCGCTGGCGGGTGCGGTCGTGCCGCCAGTCCGGACCCAGGGCGTGCGGCACGTGTGGAATCAGTATGTGATCCGTGTGCCGCGGCGCGATGAGCTGCGGCAGTATCTGGCATCGGCCGGCATCGGGACGGAGATCTACTACCCGATTCCGCTGCATCTGCAGCAGTGCTTCGCCTACCTGGCCCATCGGCCCGGCGATTTCCCGGAGTCCGAGCGGGCCGCCCGCGAGGTGCTGGCGCTGCCGGTCTTCCCGGAGCTCTCGCCGGCGCAAATCGACCATGTGGCCGGTACAATCCAGCGCTTCCATACGTCCGCAATGGCCACATCCCAGCAGTCCGCCTGAGGAGCTCTCCATGCCGAAGGCCGCAGGTCCCCGCACCCCCCTCTGGCCGGAGCTGGCCACCCACGCAGCGCGGCTGAACAAGGTCGCGACGCGCGAGCTGTTCGCGCGCGACCCCGGACGCTTCGAGCGCTTCTCGCGCCAGGGTGCGGGCGTCCTCATGGACTTCTCGCGCCAGCACCTCGATGAGATGGTGCTGGGTAAGCTGCTGGATCTCGCCGAGGCGGTGGGCCTCAAGGATTACCGCGATGCGATGTGGCGCGGCGAGAAGATCAATTCCACCGAAGGGCGCGCCGTCCTGCACGTAGCCCTGCGCCAGCCGCCCGGGGCCAACATCGGCGGCGCCGACATCGCGCGCGTGGTGATGGCGGAGCGCGAGCACATGCTCGGGTTCGCGGAGGACGTTCGTGCGGGCCGTATCGTCGGTACCTCCGGCAAGCCCTTCACTCGCGTGGTGAACATCGGTATCGGCGGCTCCGACCTCGGGCCGGCGATGGCCGTGCAGGCGCTGCGGCCTTACACCGTCGATGCGCCGAAGTGCGACTTCGTATCCAACATCGACGGCTGTCACCTCGAGGACATCCTGGAGAGCGCCGATCCGCGGGCGACGCTCTTCATCGTTTCCTCCAAGACCTTCACGACGCTGGAGACGCTGACCAACGCGCACACCGCACGCGCGTGGGTGAAGGAGAAGCTGGGTGAGGAGGCCGTGCCGCAGCACTTCGCGGCGGTGTCGGTGAACCACCGCGCGATGGACGAATTCGGCGTGCACCCGCAGTATCGCTTCAAGATGTGGGACTGGGTCGGCGGCCGTTACTCGCTCTGGTCGTCCATCGGCGTGTCGCTGGCGATTGCCATCGGCAAGGAGCAGTTCCTCGCGTTCCTCGCGGGCGGCCACGAGATGGACGAGCACTTCCGCAAGACGCCCTGGGCGGACAACCTGCCGGCGCTGATGGGCCTTCTCGGGGTGTGGAACATCAACTTCGAGGGACTGCCGACGCTCGCGGTGCTGCCGTACGACGATCGCCTGAAGCGCTTCCCGGCCTATCTGCAGCAGCTCGAGATGGAGAGCAACGGCAAGTCGGTGACCCTGGAGGGACGGCGGGTCGACTGGCAGACGGCGGCGGTGATCTGGGGGGAGCCGGGCAATAACGCCCAGCACTCGTTTTTCCAGCTGCTGCACCAGGGTACGCCGCGCGCGGCGCTCGATTTCCTGCTGCCGGCGCGCTCCTCCTGCGGCAATCAGGCGCAGCAGGATCTCGCCATCGCGAGCTGTCTCGCGCAGGCCGAGGCCTTCATGAACGGGCAGTCGGCGGAGACAGTGCGCGCGGACCTGACGCAGCAGCAGCTGCCGAAGGAGCGGATCGAGGAGCTGATTCCGCACAAGGTGCATCCGGGGTGCCGGCCGAGCACGCTGGTGGCCGTGCAGCGGCTGGATCCCGCGACGCTCGGCAAGCTGATCGCGCTCTACGAGCACAAGGTATTCACCCAGGGAGTGGTGTGGGGAATCAACTCCTTCGATCAGTGGGGCGTGGAGCTGGGCAAGAAGCTCACCGATCAGCTGGCGCCGGCGGTGCACGATCCGGCGGGCGGGCATACCGTGGCCCCGGGGGTGGGCAAGATCATCGCGCAGCTCACCGAGTGGAAGCAGGGCGACTAGGGAGAGCGATTGGCCGACATCTTTCAGCGGGGTCTGCTCGAGCATCTGGGCCTGTTTCAGAGCCTGGCGCCCTTGTCACCGGACATCGGGCGCGCGGCGAGCCTGATCTGCGAAGCGCTGCGCGGCGGCCGCAAGCTCATGTTGTGCGGCAACGGCGGCTCGGCGGCGGACAGTCAGCACATCGCGGCGGAGCTGTCGGGGCGGTTCGTCAACGATCGGCGGCCGCTCGCCGCGGTGGCGCTGTCCACCGATACCTCGACGATGACGTGCATCGCCAATGATTACACCTTCGATGAGGTGTTTTCGCGTCAGGTCATGGGCTTGGGCATGCGAGGCGACTGCCTGCTCGCGATCTCGACGTCGGGCAACTCCAGGAACGTCATTCGCGCGGTCGAGGCAGCACGGGCTGCCGGGGTCCACGCCATTGGATTGCTCGGTAAGGGCGGCGGCACGCTGCGGGAGCTGTGCGACGTCGCGATCGTGGTGCCGAGTCAGACGACGGCACGGATTCAGGAGGCGCACATCTTCATCGGACACACGCTGTGCGCTCTCGTGGAAGAGGCGCTGGGACTGGCATGAGCGGCAGGACACCGGGCACGGATCTCAAGGCGCGGCTGCGCAAAGCGCGGCTGCTGGTCGTGGGCGATGCGATGCTCGACCGGTATCTGTTCGGGGAAGTCGAGCGGATCTCCCCGGAGGCGCCGGTCCCCGTCGTGCGGGTCACCCGGGAAGAGCATCGGCTGGGCGGAGCGGCCAACGTGGCGCTGAACGTCAAGGCTCTCGGGCCGGTCGTCACGCTGATCACCGTGGTAGGGCAGGATGAGCCGGCACGCACACTCGAGGGCTTGTTGAAGACGCAGGCGGTCGAAGTGATCCTGGGAAAGGACCCGAAGCTCTTCACGTGTGTGAAGCTGCGCGTCATCGGGCGGGCGCAGCAGTTGGTGCGGGTGGATTTCGAGAATCAGCCCGACCACGAGGTGCTGGCGGACATGCTGTCGGACTTCGCCCGCGTGCTGCCGCAATATGATGCGGTCCTCTTTTCCGACTACGGCAAAGGGGGGCTCACGCACATTCCACGGATGATCGAGCTGGCGCGGGCCGCGCGCAAGCCGGTGCTGGTGGATCCCAAGGGCGAGGACTACAGCCGCTATGCGGGCGCCACCGTGATCACTCCCAATCGCGCGGAGCTCGCCCAGGTCATCGGCGCCTGGAAGACCGAGGCGCAGCTCGAAGAGCGGGCGCAGCGGCTACGGCAGAGCAATCGCTTCGATGCCGTGCTCCTCACGCGCAGTGAGGAGGGCATGTCGCTCTTCGACGGGTCCGGTCATCTGCAGGTGCCGGCGCAAGCGCGGGAAGTGTTCGACGTGACGGGCGCGGGGGACACGGTGATCGCCACCCTCGCCGCAATGTTGGCGTGCGGCATGGGCCTGCGGGAAGCGATGCCCATCGCCAACCGCGCCGCCGGCATAGTGGTCGGCAAGTTCGGCACCGCCACGGTAAGCTACGAAGAGCTGTTCGGATGAGAGTCGTCGTGACCGGCGCCGCCGGGATGGTGGGCAGCAACCTGGTGCACGGGCTGAATGCCATGGGCATCGACGATGTGATCGCCGTCGATGACCTGACGGAAGGCGCCAAATTCCGCAACCTCCTGGGCGCCAGGCTGAGCGACTACTTCGATCGCAACGAGTTCTACGACCGCTTCGCCCTCGGCGAGCTGGGGCGCATCGACGTCGTCCTGCACCAAGGCGCCTGCTCCGACACCATGGAGCACGACGGGCGGTACATGATGGAGACCAACTACCGTCGGTCGAAGGACCTGCTCGACGTCTGCCAGAGCCGGGGAACACGGCTGCTGTATGCGTCGTCCGGCGCGACCTACGGCGGCAGCACGGTGTTTCGCGAAGTGGCGGAGAACGAGCGGCCGCTCAATGTGTACGGTTATTCGAAACTCCTCTTCGACAACATCGTGCGACGGGCATTGCCCACCGCGCGCGGCCAGGTGGCCGGCTTCCGTTACTTCAACGTCTACGGACCACGCGAGCAGCACAAGGGAAGAATGGCCTCGGTGGCCTGTCATCACTTTGGCCAGCTGCGCGAGAGCGGCAAGGTGAAGCTCTTCGGCGAGTATGGCGGTTACGGTGCCGGGCAGCACACGCGCGACTTCGTGTTCGTCGACGATGTCGTCGCCGTGAATCTCTGGTTCCTGCGCCATCCGGAGCGCAGTGGAATCTTCAACGTCGGCACGGGGAGGGCGCAACCCTTCAATGACGTGGCCCACGCGACCATCAATGCGTCGCGCGCGCTGCGCGGTGAAGCGCCGCTCACTCTGGAGCAGCAGGTCGCCGGCGGCCTCATCGAGTACGTTCCGTTCCCGCAGGCGCTGGTCGGAAAGTATCAGTGCCATACCGAGGCGGACCTGACTTCACTCCGTGCGTCCGGTTGCGACGTCGAGTTCGCTGACGTGGCCGCCGGGGTACGAAAATACGCGGAGTGGCTGGCCGGGCAGCGGGAGGCCTGATTGGGCGAATACCCCGCATCACTGGCTCGCAAGGTCGTGCCGGCCGAGGAGGTCGGCGGCCGGGAGTGGCCGCGGCCGCTGGTGTTCACCAATGGTGTGTTCGACGTTCTGCATCGCGGCCATGCCGTATACCTGGCCGCCGCTCGCGAGCTCGGTGCCGCGCTGCTGGTAGCAGTCAACAGCGACTCGTCCGCCAGACAGCTGGGGAAGGGGCCGGACCGGCCGCTCAACCGGGCGGTCGATCGCTTGCTCGTGCTCGCCGCGCTGGAGAGCGTTTCCTTCGTCACCCCCTTCGACGAGTCGACTCCCTGCGAGCTGCTGCGGCGCTGCCGGCCCGACGTGTACGTCAAGGGCGGCGACTACGACATGGAAGCCCTGGAGGAGACCCGCTTGGTGCAAAGCTGGGGCGGCCGCTCGGTCGCGATACCTTACGTGGACGGCTACTCCACCAGCGCTCTCGTCAGACGCATTCGCGACGGCTCATGAGCCGCCGCGCGGCGTTCATCGACCGGGACGGAGTGCTCAACGAGGAGCGCGCCTTCGTCCATCGCATCGAGGACTTCGCCCTCGTGCCGGGAGCCGTCGAGGCTTTGCTGGCCCTGCAGGCCGCGGGATACCTGCTGGTGGTCGTCACCAATCAGTCGGGGATCGCGCGCGGGCTCTACTCGGAGGCCGACTACCTGGAATTCATGGCACAGGTGCGCGAGCGCCTGCAGGCGGTCGGGGTCAGGCTCGATGCGGTGGAGTACTGCCCGCATCTCGCCGACGCCCCCGTGGAGCGCTATCGCGTCGCATGCGATTGCCGCAAGCCCAAGCCAGGCATGCTGAATCGCGCCATTAGGGCGCTCGATATCGATCCGGCGGCCTCCTTCCTGGTGGGCGACCGGCTCTCGGACATCGAGGCGGGTCGCGCCGCTGGGGTCGGGCGGTGCTTCCTGGTGCGTACTGGGTATCCGCTGTCGGCCAGGGCGTTGGCGCAGGCGGACGCGGTGTACGACCATTTGCTCGCCTGCGTGAGTTCCGTACTGTCGCAAGCCGCATGACCGTGGCAAGCTCTCGCCAATGTCACCTGAGGAATCAAGAACTTGAAAGGCATCGTTCTGGCCGGCGGCGCGGGTACCCGATTGCACCCGGTCACCCTCAGCATCAGCAAGCAGCTGCTGCCGATCTACGACAAGCCGATGGTGTACTACCCCCTGGCGGCGCTCATGCTGGCGGGTATCCGGGACATCCTGCTCATCTCGACGCCGGAGGATCTGCCGCTCTTTCGCCGGCTCCTGGGGGACGGAGCCAAGTGGGGGATCTCCCTTTCCTATGCCGAGCAGCCGCGGCCGGAGGGACTGGCCCAGGCGTTCATCATCGGGCGGCGGTTCGTCGGCAACGATCGCGTCGCGCTGGTCCTCGGAGACAATATCTTTTATGGCCACGGCCTGCCCGAACAGCTCGAGGCGGCCGCCGAGCACGGTGACGGCGCGACAGTATTCGCCTATCGGGTGCGCGACCCCGAGCGTTATGGCGTCGTGCATTTCGATGCGGCGGGCCGCGCGCTCGACATCGAGGAGAAGCCCGCGAGTCCCAAATCTCATTTCGCGGTGACCGGGCTTTATTTCTATGACAACCAGGTGCTCGACATCGCCGCGGGCCTCAAGCCCTCGCCACGCGGTGAGCTCGAGATCACCGATGTCAACCGCAGGTACCTCGAGCGCCGCGCCCTGCGGGTCGAGCAGCTCGGCCGCGGAGTCGCCTGGCTTGACACCGGCACGCACGAGTCGCTGCTGCAGGCTTCCATGTTCATCGAAGCCATCGAGACCCGGCAGGGATTGAAGGTCTGCTGCCCCGAGGAAATCGCGTATCGCAGGCGTTATATCTCTGCCGAGCAGCTGGAGGCGCTGGCGCGGCCGCTCGCCAGGACGGGATATGGCACGTATCTTCTGGAAATACTGAAGGGACAGCCCTGATATGGAATTCGTGGCGACCGAAATCCCCGAGGTGGTGCTCATCCGTCCGAAGGTCTTCGGCGATGAGCGCGGCTATTTCCTGGAGTCCTGGGAGCAGCGCAAGTTCGCCGCCGCGGGACTCGACCTGAAGTTCGTACAGGACAATCACAGCCACTCCGCGCGCCATATCCTGCGTGGCCTGCACTATCAGATACAGCAGCCGCAGGGAAAGCTGGTGCGCGTCGTGACGGGCACCGTCTACGACGTCGCGGTGGACATTCGCCGCAGCTCGCCCACTTTCGGCAAGTGGGTGGGCGTGGTGCTCTCCGCGGAAAATCATCACATGCTGTGGGTTCCGCCCGGCTTCGCGCACGGCTATCTCGTGCTCAGCGACTTCGCGGATTTTCTCTACAAGGTCACCGATTCCTGGGCGCCGGCCCATGAGCGCGCGATCCGCTGGAACGATCCTGACATCGGTGTGAAGTGGCCGTTACCCACTGGCGCCGAGCCGGTCCTTTCAGGCAAGGATGCTGCGGCCGCTGCATTCCGCGACGCGGAGGTCTACCCGTGACGCGGCCCGGAGCGGTATTGAAAGTCCTCATCACCGGGGCCGGAGGGCAGGTCGGACGCATGCTCATGGAGACTCGGCCCGACAGCGTCGATGCGATTGCGTGCCCGCACGCAGATCTGGACATTGGTGAAGGCGCGGCAGTGCGCGATTACGTACGGGTCCATCGCCCGGCGGTGATCATCAATGCAGCTGCGTACACGGCAGTTGACAGGGCTGAATCCGAACCTGACGCTGCCAAGCGCATCAATGCGGACGGTCCCGGGTACCTGGCCTCGGCGGCGCGGGAATGCGGCGCCAGGCTCATTCACATCTCCACCGATTTCGTATTTGACGGCGCGGCATCGAGTCCCTACCGCCCGGAGTCCGAAACGCGGCCCTTGAGTGTCTATGGCAGCACCAAGCGCGACGGGGAGCGGGCCGTCCTCGAGGCGCTCGGGGAGCAAGCCGCGATCGTGAGAACCGCCTGGGTCTACGCCGCGACCGGCGCGAACTTCGTGCGCACCATGCTGCGCATCATGCGGGCCAATGGGGCGGTGCGCGTGGTGGCCGACCAGGTTGGAACGCCCACGGCGGCGCGCCCGTTTGCCGAGACTCTGTGGCGCATCGCGGCCAATCCCGAGATTCGCGGCCTTCATCACTGGACGGACGCGGGCGTGGCCAGCTGGTATGACTTCGCGGTGGCGATCGCCGAGGAGGGCGCTGAGATCGGGCTGCTCCCGCCCGATATCGCCGTCACGCCCATAGCCACGGTGGACTACCCGACCCCCGCCTGCCGACCTTCCTACAGCGTGCTCGACAAGCGCTCGCTGGCTCCTTACGGCCTTTCTCCCCTTCACTGGCGCAAGCGCTTGCGCGCCGTCCTGAAAGAGATCCCCAGTGCCTAGGCTTCTCGTCACCGGCGGCGCCGGCTTCATCGGCGCCAACTTCGTGCACTACTGGCTGAACGCGCATCCGGGCGAGCACCTGGTGGTGCTCGACGCTCTCACCTATGCAGGCAATCTTGCCAACCTCGATCCGGTGAAGGAGCGACCGGAGCTGAAGTTCGTGCGGGGCAACATCTGCGATACGGCGGTCGTCGAGCGGCTGCTGCGCGAGGAGGGGATCGACACGATAGTGCACTTCGCGGCGGAGTCGCACGTGGACCGCTCCATCCATGGGCCGGACGCGTTCATCGAGACGAACGTGCAGGGTAGCCACTCGATGCTGAAGGCCGCCCGCAAGGTATGGCTCGAGGAGAAAACGGTCGCAACGCACCGCTTTCACCACGTCTCGACGGACGAAGTCTACGGCTCGTTGGGGCCCGAAGACCCGGCATTCCACGAGCGCACCCCGTACGCGCCGAACTCGCCCTATTCGGCGAGCAAGGCCGCCTCCGATCACCTGGTCAGGGCCTATCACCACACCTATGGCCTGCAGGTCACGACCAGCAACTGCTCGAACAACTACGGTCCGTTCCATTTCCCCGAGAAGCTGATTCCGTTGATGATCGTGAACCTGCTGCACGGGCGGGCGTTGCCGATCTACGGCGACGGCCGCAACGTACGGGACTGGCTGCACGTGAGCGACCACTGCCGCGGTATCGATCTGATCCTGAAGAAGGGCAAGCCCGGCGAGGTGTACAACATAGGCGGCGGCGTCGAGAGCGAGAACCTGAAGCTGGTGGAGACGCTGTGCGCCGTGGCCGACGAGGCGTTCGCGAGCCGCCAGGACCTTTGCTCCCGCTTCCATGGCTGCCCGGCCGCGCGGGGCGGAAAGTCCGCGAGCCTCGTCCAGTTCGTCAAGGACCGTCCCGGCCACGACCGCCGCTACGCGATCGATTGCGGCAAGGTCGAGCGGGAGCTGGGATACCGTGCGCAGGTGACACTGGCCGCAGGGCTGCGGAGTACCTTCGACTGGTACGTCCAGAACGAGTGGTGGTGGCGTGCGGTCATGGACGGCAGCTATCAGCGTTGGATCGAGACTCACTACCGGTAGTCAGCCGGCGGCGCTCCGTCCCACGGTGTCGCGCCCTCTCGGGTATCGCAGCGTCTGATGTGCCAACTCCCGAGACTCTGACCGAGCATCCGCTCGAGCTCGGTGATTTCCCGCTCGTAGCGGTTGATCACCTCGCTCGGGAACTCGAACAGGAGTTCCTTCCATCCCTGCGTCTGCTCGTGCTCCGAATACAGCGCCGCCTGCACCAGGCGACGCAGCGGACGGACCCGTTTGATCCTTCCGATTGCGTTGGAAAGCACCCGCGAGGTTCCCCAGGAGTGCTCATGCATGTCGTGCACCAGCCGCGCGAGCAGCGCTGACCGCGGCTGGCCGTTGCCGTTGATCCGGCGGCGGAGCGATTTCGGGACGAAGTCCGGATCGACGCCGATGAAGCCATAGAGCCGGCGCGCCACGGCATGCGGATCGCTCGCAATGTCCTCGAAGAAGAACGTCAGGATCTGTGCGCGCGCGAAGTGTTCATGAGCGACCCGAAGATGGCTGGCGTAATCACCGCCCGCGATGACGGCGGGGAAGCGTCGGCTCTGTGCCAGGAGCGAATCCTCACCCGCACCGTTGCGCGCGAAAAAGCGCCACGCGGAGATGGCGCGCTCGTACGGATTTCTGAGGCAGCAGATGAGGCGCATGTCGGGGGCGTATTCCCTTATGCGCGCGAACACCTGCGGATTCTGCAGATAGTCCTCGCAGATCTCGCCGCCGACCTGCTGGCCGATGTTGTCAAAGAACCTCTCGTACCAGGCGGCTCCCAGCCCGTAGTGCCTGCTGAAGAAGAACGTACCCTTGTTCGGCGGCACGAACACATCCGGATGCTCGCGAAGTATCTCCGCGAACCAGCTGCTGCCGGCTCTGGGCGGCCCGACGAAGAGGAAACTCGGGCGATGGTTGCCGGGGCGGCCGCGCTTGCCGCCAGGGCGCGTTGGTAACAAATTGTGTTGGCGCATGTGGGGTGGCAAACACCGAAGCTAAAACACTTCGTTCTGGTGCGCAATCGGCCCGGACTCATTCCGGGAGTCCTGCCGGGCTCGCGTTCCGCCCTTGGGCCCGGTACGGCGCCGGGCACGCGCGCGCCCTCCCCGGATGGATAACGCTCAGCACCCGATTTCGCTCCAAATCGGCACCGCTCCCGCTACAATCGCCATTTTGCATGGGCCGCGCGCGATGAGGCCTCGAGAATCCGGCGGACAGCCGGACGGAGGCGTCGCCGGGCACTGCTTCGTGCACTGGGGATAAAGGTTGGTAATGCGCGCGATGCGACGTCCGTTCGGCCCCCTGGCCGGATTGCTGTTCACGTTCCTGGGTTTCTGGCTTCTGGCCGTCTCGGCCCACGCGCAGACTGCGGGCGGGGGAGCCATGGACCTCTTCCAGGGGCTGACCTCGGAGGAGCAGCAGGCCATCCTCAGCCGGCTCGGCGCCGGTAATCTGGGCGGCGGCACCAGCACCCTGAACGAGCTTCCCGGGCAGCTCGGCGGAACCGGGTCTCTCAACCAATCGCAATCGCAGGAATTCCAGCAGGAGATGGCGGTTCGGCGGCGCCGGGCGGAAGAGCAGCAGCAGCCGCTCATTCCGGTGCTCAAGGGCGGCGACTGGGTCATCCTTCAGATAGGTTTCCAGCTGCCGCCAGCCATCAGCAACGAGTCGGCGCAAGCGCTGCAGCGGCTTTACGCGTCACAGGGGTCGGCGCCGTCCGCCCAGAGCCTGCAGGAACTGCAGGCTCTGCAGAGCGGCCAGTCGCAGAACCCGTCGCAATTGGCCCAGGCCGCCGCCAGCGCCAACCTGCCGGCCGCGCATCTGACGTCCGAAGAGAAGCAACGGCTCACCGCGCTCATCGATCTCATCAAGGCGCGCGATCCCTATCAGCTCTCCGCCGATGGAGTGCTGACATTGCCGGGGTTCGCGCCGATTCCGCTCCTCGGGCTGACTGAGCAGCAGGCGACGCTGCGATTGCAGGTCGTGCCCGACTTCTCGGACCTTCAGGTCAGACTGACGCTGCTACCTCTCGAGAAAACGGGGGAGCAGGCGCTCAAGCCCTTCGGCTACGATCTTTTCGCCGAGTATCCATCGACGTTCGAGCCGCTGACCAACGTGCCGGTCCCGTCCAACTACGTCGTCGGTCCGGGCGATGTGCTCGATGTGCTGCTTTACGGAAGTCAGAACCATGCCTACCAGATGGTGGTCGGCCGGGATGGGCGCATCAACCTGCCGCAGCTGGGACCCATCGACGTCGGGGGACAGCTTTTCAGCACGATACAATCGGAAATCGAGGCCCGCGTCTCGCACCAGATGATCGGCGTGCACGCCAGCATCGGCATGGCCGAGACCCGTTCCATCCAGGTTTTCGTCATGGGCAGCGCCTTCGAGCCCGGCGCGTACACCATCAGCGGCTTGGGAACGATCACCTCCGCGCTGTACGCAGCGGGCGGCGTCCTCAAGACAGGGTCTTTACGCAACATCGAGCTCAAGCGCGGTGGCGTAACCGTGCGCAATCTGGACCTCTACGACCTGTTGATCCATGGCGATACCGCCGACGACGCGAAGCTGCTGCAAGGCGACGTCGTGTTGGTTCCGCCCGTGGGCCCGACGGTCGCGATCGACGGGCAGGTGAAGAGGCCCGCGATCTATGAGATCAGGAGCGAAAACACGCCGGCGCAGATCCTCGCGCTGGCGGGCGGCCTCACCGCCGAGGCGGATACCGCCAAGGCCACTCTGACCCGGATCATGCCCAATGGGGAACGAGTGGTTCTGCCGCTCGATCTGAGCAATGCGGGCTCGACGGAAGGCCTGCGCAACGGCGATCTCATCCATATCCCGGTGCTGCGGCCGACGTTGGATGCCGCGGTGGAGCTGCAAGGACACGTCTATACGGGGGGCGCTTACTTCTATCGGCCGGGGATGCGCCTGACGGACGTGATCCGCTCCGTGGACGATCTGAAGCCGAACGCGGATCTTCACTACGTACTGATCCGCCGGGAGCTGCCGCCCGACAGGCACGTGGTCGCTCTCTCGGCCAACCTCGCCGCAGCGCTCGCCGCCCCGGGAGGCAGCGCGGATATCCCGTTGATGCCGCGGGATCAGATTACCGTGTTCGACCTGTCCTCCAGCCGCGACCGGATCGTGCAACCGATCCTGGAAGATCTGCGCATGGAATCGACGGCCGAGCAGCCGGACCAGGTCGTGACGGTGGAGGGCCGGGTCAACGTTCCCGGCCATTACCCGCTCGAGCCGGGCATGACAGTCGCTGATCTGGTGCGCGCCGGCGGTGGGCTGGCGGATGCGGCGTACGCAGGCAAAGCCGAGCTGACGCGCTATGTGGTGGTCGCAGGCGGCACCCGCCGCACGGAACTGATCGACGTCGATCTGACCGCCGCGCTGAGCGGCAACGTGACGGCTGACGTCAAGCTGCAGCCTTACGACGTCCTCAGCGTCAAGGAGGTCTCGCAATGGGAGAATCAGGAGAGCGTCACCCTGAAGGGTGAGGTGCGATTCCCGGGCACGTATACGATCGCGCCGGGCGAGACGCTGAAATCCGTCATCGAGCGCGCGGGTGGACTCACACAGTATGCGTTCCCGCAGGGCGCGGCCTTTACTCGCGTGGAGCTCGAACACCGCGAGCAGCAGCAGATGGATGACCTCGCCCAGCGAATGAGGGTCGAGCTTGGAGTGCTCGCCCTGCGAGCCGTGGCCACGTCGGCGGGCAGCAACACTGGGAACGCGTCCAGCGCGCTCATCGTCGGACGCTCGCTCCTGCAGCAGCTTCAGGGCGAGAAGGCGGTGGGGCGGCTGGTGATCGACCTGCCGCGGATCGTCCGCGAGCCCGCCAGCTCGCCGTACGACGTGGTTCTGCGCGACGGTGATCAGTTGATCGTGCCCAAGTTCGAGCAGGAGGTGACGATCATCGGCGAGGTTCAGGATCCGACCTCCCACCTCTACAATCCCGACCTCTCCCGGGATGACTATATCCGGCTGAGCGGTGGATTCACCGCGCAGGCCGACCGCAAGCGCATCTACGTCGTGCGTGCAGACGGCAGCGTGGTGGCCAACGAGGGCAGCAGGTGGTTCAACGGCGGCTCCAACGTGGAGATGCAGCCGGGAGACACCATCGTGGTGCCGATCAATGCCGAGCAGATGCTGCCGTTGCCCTTCTGGGAGGCCGTGACCGGGATCATGTACAACGTCGCGATCGCTGCCGCAGCGGTACACGCGCTATGACGCCCAAACCCAAGAAGGCTCTGGTCACAGGCGTCACGGGTCAGGATGGCGCCTATCTGGCGGAGTTGTTGCTCGCGAAGAACTACGTCGTTTATGGATTGCGGCGTCGCGCCTCCATGTTCAATACCGCGCGCATCGATCATCTTTACAAGGATTCTCACGAGCCGGGCGCCAGGCTCTTCCTGCCGCACGGCGACATGACCGATACCAGCAGCCTGCTGCATGTCATCGAGCGGACGCAACCGGACGAGATCTACAATCTGGCCGCCCAGAGTCACGTGGCGGTGTCATTCGAGGAGCCGGAATACACCGCCAACTCGGACGCGCTCGGCGCACTTCGGCTGCTCGAGGCCATCCGCATCCTGCGTCTGGAGAAGAGCACGAAGTACTACCAGGCGTCGACCTCGGAAATGTACGGCATGGTGCGTGAGACCCCGCAGTCCGAGACCACGCCGTTCTATCCGCGATCCCCCTACGGGGTCGCGAAGCTCTACGCCTACTGGATCACGGTAAATTACCGGGAGGCGTACGGTATGTTCGCATGCAACGGAATCCTCTTCAATCACGAGTCGCCGATTCGCGGCGAGCTGTTCGTCACACGCAAGATCACCCGCGCGCTCGCCCGGATCAAGCTCGGCATGCAGGAGCGGTTATATCTGGGCAATCTGAACGCGCTGCGCGACTGGGGCCACGCCCGTGATTACGTGGAGGCTCAATGGTCGATGCTGCAGCAGGCCGAGCCGGACGACTACGTCATTGCCACCGGCGAGCAGCATAGCGTCAGGGAATTCGTCGAGCTGGCGGCGGCGGAACTGGGTATGCGCGTCCATTGGCGCGGGACCGGTCTCCAGGAGGAAGGCCTGGACGACTCCGGACGGTGCATCGTTGCCGTCGACCCGCAGTACTTTCGCCCGGCCGAGGTGAACACGCTGCTCGGCGATGCGAGCAAGGCGCGGGCGAAGCTCGGATGGCAGCCCAAGCGTACATTCCGCGATCTCGTGCGGGAAATGGCGCAGGCCGATTTCGAGCAGGCCGCGACTGAGCAGGGCGGTGGCGGCGCCACGGGCCGCAGGCGATCGACCTGAAGCCCGGCTGAGGCGCAGAAGAAACACCGTCGCCCGCGTGGTGGAAGCTTCAACGTGAGCAGGCTGAAGGCGAACATAGTCGCCAACCTGGCGGGGACGGGCTCGCAGGCGCTCGTGCAGCTCATCTGCGCGCCGCTGTATGTGAAGCTCTTGGGCATCGATGCGTACGGGCTCGTGGGCTTCTTCATGACCCTGCAGGCGTCGCTCAAGGTGTTGGACTTGGGGCTGAGCCCGACGATGAACCGGCAGATGGCACGTTATTCCGTGCAGCCGGAGAAATCGGAGGAGGCCCGCGACTTCGTCCGAACGCTGGAAGTCCTCTACTGGCTGCTCGGCATCGTGGTGGGGGCCGCGATCAGCATGGCGGCACCCCTGATCGCAACGCACTGGATCAAGCCCGGGCGCCTGCCGGTTGCGGAAGTGCAGCGTGCCGTGGTGCTGATGGGTGCCGTCGTGGCCGTGCAGTGGCCACTCAGCATTTACCAGGGCGGCCTGATGGGATTGCAACGACAGGTGGACGTCAACACCATCCGGATCATCGCCGCGACGGCGATCGGGGGCGGCGCGGCGCTCGTGCTGTGGTGGGTATCGCCGACCGTCTCGTGCTTTTTCATCTGGCAGGCTTTCACGACTCTCGCGTATGTCGTGGCCATGGGCGTTGCGCTGTGGCGGAATCTCCCTCGGCAAACGCGCCGCGCGCGCTTCGATCTGCGATGTGTGCGCATCGTGATGAAGTTCGCCGGCGGAATGAGCGTCATCGCCGTGGCCGGTGCGACCCTGGCGCAGATGGACAAGATCATCCTGAGCAGGCTGCTGCCGCTCGATCTCTTCGGCTACTACACGCTCGCCGCGCTGATCGCGAGCAGCCTGCAGCTCTTCAGCGCGCCGCTGTTCAACGCCCTGTTTCCGCGGGTTTCAGCGCTCGTTGCACAGGGGGCTGAAGGCAGTGTCAGCCGGGTGTACCATGAGTGCAGCCAGCTGATGGCCGTCCTGATCTTCCCCCTGGCGTTGGAGCTCTGCCTGTTCGCGCCGGAAGTGTTGCGGGTATGGACGGGCAGCGACGCGCTCGCCCTGCACGGCGCGCCGATTGTCCAGTTTCTCGTCGCCGGCACGGCGATCAACGGGATCATGTTCCTGCCCTACTCGATTCAGCTGGCCAACGGCTGGACCAGCCTGCCGCTGACGGTCAGCGTCGGCATGTGCGTGGTCATGGTGCCCGCCGTGTACTTCATGGCCGCGCATTTCGGCGGTCCCGGAGCGGCGTCGGTGTGGCTGGCCGTCAACGTCCTCAACCTGGCCATCGCATTCCCACTGACTCACCGGCGATTCCTTCGCGGCGAGGCAGGCCGCTGGCTGGGAGTGGATATGTTTCGGCCGCTGGCAGGGGCGGCGGCGATCACGCTCCTCGCCCACGCATTCCTGCCGACGATGGTGGGCAGGATTCCGACCGCGCTCGAGCTTCTCGTGGTATTGGCGGCGGCATACCTGGCGGCAATGGTGTGCGCGCCGCGAATCCGCGGCTGGAGCTTCGAGCAGCTGCGTCTGATGACCAGTTGGCCGCGCTGAGAAAGCGACCCAAATGAACGACGAACAACTCGAAAGCGTCTGCCTGCGATATCCCGCGGATCCGCCCGAGCGCAGGCTCGCGACCGATCTGGCTTACGGGCTCGCCGGGCTGGTGCTTTCACCGGCGTTCCTGCTGTTGGCGGCAGTCCATGGCGCACCGGGTCTCGCGTTCCGCAGGCGATGCGCGGCGCTGGCCGTGCGCCAGCTCTTTTCGCCGCAGCGGCGGCTGCCGCTGCATGACCTCTACAAGCTGGTTGTTTTCCCGATGGACTCCGTGCGGTACTTCGAATTCCAGTACGTCTGGGACCGTGTGGGGACAGGCCCGGTACGCAGTTACCTCGACGTTTCTTCGCCGCGACTTCTGCCATTGCTGCTGGTGCGCAGCCGGCCGGATATCGAGCCGCTGCTGCTGAACCCGGACCGGGCGGACCTGCCGGTCACGAGGCAACTCGCCGAGGCGATGGGCATAGACGGTCGCTGTACTTTCTCCGATCGTGTCATCGACGAGGCGCCGATTCCCGGGGGATCGGTGGAGCTCATCACCTGCGTCTCGGTGCTCGAGCACATTCCCGAGGACAGGCAGGCCGTGCGCAAGATGTGGTCGTTGCTGAAGCCCGGCGGCCGCCTGCTGCTGACGGTACCCTGCGCCGCCAAAGCGGCCGTGGAGTACACGGACCGCGACAAATATGGTCTCTTGGGCACCGACGAGGCGGGCGTCGTATTCTGGCAGCGTTACTATGACTGGGATCTTCTATCCGAGCGCATCTTCGCCGAGATCGGTCAGCCCGCCCACTTCGAGATCTACGGCGAGCGGGTCCGCGGCGTATATGCGCGCAACGTCCAGGAGAAAATGAGCACCGGCTGGCGATATCCTGGCTGGCGGGAGCCGTACCTGATGAGCCGGCAGTTCCACCATTTCCAGTCGCTCGCCGTCCTGCCCGGGATGGGTGTGATCGGAATGGAATTCAGAAAGCCCTGACCTGGAGAATCATGTCAGCACAAATCACCATTCCGTGGGCGAAGCCCGACTTCTGGGGAAACGAGGAACGGTATGTGCTCGAGGCGTTGCGCTCGAGCTGGATATCGCACGGGCCGTTCGTGGACCGACTGCAGGCGCAGTTTGAGAGCCATTGCGGCATTGCGCATGCGGTCGCGACCTCGAACGGTACCACCGCCCTCCATCTCGCCTACATCGCACTCGGTCTGCGGCCGGGCGACGAGATCGTCGTGCCGGGATTCGCCTTCATGGCGGCCGCGAATATCGCTCTGCACGTCGGCGCGGTTCCGGTTTTCGCCGACGTCGATCCGGATACGTGGTGCCTGACCGCCGCTGCCGTCGCGCGCAAGTTGTCGCCGCGGACCCGCGCCATCGTCCCGGTGCATACTTACGGCAACATCTGTGACATGGATTCGATCAACCGGCTCGCCGCGGAGAAAGGCATCCCGGTCATCGAAGATGCGGCGGAAGCGTTCGGCTCGACGTATCGCGGCGCCCCGGCCGGCACGATGAGCCTGTTGGGTACCTTCAGCCTGCATGCGACCAAGACCGTCACCACGGGTGAAGGCGGCATGGTCGTGACGGCGGACGCCGGACTGGCCGAGAAGATGCGCCTCTACTGCAGTCATGGAGTCAAACGCCTGCGGTATTGGCACGAGGTGGCGGGCCACAACTTCCGCATGACGAACATGCAGGCGGCGATCGGCTGCGCGCAGATCGAGAAACTGGAGCAGATCGCCGCGGCGCGGCGGCGCATGTTCGCCACTTACGCGGCGCATCTCGGCGACACCCCGGGAGTCACGATGCAGCGGTTCGCACCGGAGGTGGACGCCATCCCCTGGGTGGTGGCCGTGCGACTCGGTCCGGCGGCCTTCCCGCAGGGCAGGGATGCCGTCATGGCGCGGATGGCCGCCGCGGGGATCGAAACGCGACCGGGGTTCTATACGCCCACCCGAATGACACACCTGTATTCCGCGACGGAAATCCCGGTCTCGGATCAGGTCAGCGACTCCGTGATCGCGCTGCCCTCGTTCGCCTCGCTGACCGAGGAGCAGATCGCCCGCGTCTGCCGCGAGCTGCGAAGTGCGCACCGATGAAACCGAGTCCATGAGCTCGCCGCCGCCCGGACATCCCTACATCGAATGCCGCAAGCTCGATCCGCAATGGCGGCACGGCCTCGGCGAGCTCTGTCGCGCTCTCGAAGCCGCGGGCGACAGCGCCGTGTTCCAACCGCATGCCTTCGATGACGCCGAGCTCGACAGGCTCGTCAACTACAAGGGCATGGACCTCTACTACGTGATGGTGTCCGGCCCGACCGTGCTCGGGTATGGGCTGCTGCGGGGCTGGGATGAGGGTTATGCCATTCCCAGCCTGGGAATCGCGATCCATCCGCAACGCAGGCGCAGCGGCCTCGGCATCGCACTGATGCATTTTCTGCATGCGGCCGCGCGTTGGCGCGGCGCGCCCAAGGTGCGGCTGCGGGTGAGGCAGGACAATGCGGCGGCCAAGGCGCTCTATCAGCGGCTCGGGTATTCGTTCGTCGCCACCGAGGGGGAATATGCTGTCGGATTCATCGAGCTGGGGAAGTGAGGCGGCATGGGTGACCTGCAACTGACCGAAGCGCCACCGTTCAAGCTCACCATCGCCATCACCACGCGTAACCGTGCGGACTATATCGGGAGAACTCTCGACAGCATCATACCGCAGCTCACGACCGAGACCGAGCTGCTGGTTCTGGACGGAGCCTCGACCGACGGCACACCGCAGGTGATGGCCGAGTACGCTCGGCGATATCCGCCTCTGCACTATATCCGCCTCACGACCAACGACGGCCCGGACCGGG
>Ga0335075_10002114_pt1 | contig 32148 bp, 20 predicted proteins | sample Lox_Sample_24_FD_206723 | JGI IMG/M metagenome (GOLD analysis project Ga0335075, IMG submission 206723) | Soil microbial communities from Loxahatchee National Wildlife Refuge, Florida, United States - Lox_Sample_2.4 | ecosystem: Environmental > Terrestrial > Soil > Wetlands | place: USA...
AACGTCACTTTGTTCATTGTAAGCCTCTGTCCGGCGAAGTCCAGTCATCGACTTTCTTGATATCGAAATCCCGCGGGTGGAGACTTGCTTTCCCGTGAGACCGCGGGGATAATGGCGGTGTTTGGAAAGCATGAGCTGAAATGGAAAGGGAGCCAATCTTTTCGACCTCGTCCCTCCCGAAACACACCTTGGGAGCCGACGAGGGGGTATCCGGATCACTCAATGCTGAGGATCAGCATGGAACCTCACAAAAGGCCGCAACCGATAGGGCAAGAGAACCCGGCCGTCTCCGTCGCGATCACGCTGGACGATCCGGCGGATAAATCGGATGGTCTATCCGCGCGCTCGGGTGAGCTGTTGGAAGTCGCCTCCGTCGTTCCGGTGCTCCCTCTCCTTCAGGAGACGCCGCCCGAGGAGCCCAGAGACCCCAACGGCGTTCCCACGGTCGCGGCGGGGGCAGGGGAGACGGCGCCGCCTTTCCAGGTTCCCGGCTACGAGCTCTTGGGGAGCCTCGGGCGCGGCGGCATGGGCATCGTCTACAAGGCCCGGCAGGTCTCTCTCAATCGTGTCGTGGCCCTGAAGATGATTCTGAGCGGTGAACATGCTAATCGCGATGCGCTGAACCGTTTTTCCAGAGAAGCCAAGGCGGTCGCGCGGTTGCAGCACCCCAACATCGTCCAGATCTACGAGATCGGCCATAGCGGCGCTCATCCGTACTTTTCCCTGGAGTATCTGGAAGGCGGCAGCTTACAGGAACAAATCGCGCGCGTTTCGCAAACCCCGCGTCAGGCGGCGGAGCTCGTGGAGACGCTGGCTCGCGCCGTCTATTACGCCCATCGACAGGGAATCATCCACCGTGATCTCAAGCCGGCCAACATTCTGCTGGCGGCGGACGGCACTCCCAAGATCGCCGACTTCGGCTTGGCCAAACAGGTCGCGGACGACAGCGGCCAGACGCGAACCGGGACCATCCTGGGAACGCCGGCGTACATGGCCCCGGAACAGGCGCGGGGCTGGGGCCTGATCGGCCCGGCGGCGGACATCTACGCCTTGGGGGCTGTCCTCTACGACTTGCTGACGGGCCGACCTCCCTTCGAGGGGACCACGGTACTGGACACCTTGGAGATGGTTCAGCTCCACGATCCGGTGCCGCCTCAACGTCACCAGCCCTCCATCCCCACCGATTTGCAGACCATCTGCCTGAAGTGTTTGCACAAGACCCCGGCTGGCCGTTATCTCACGGCCCAGAACCTGGCCGACGACCTGCGCCGTTTCCTCGACGGCCAGCCGATCCAGGCCCGCCCCACGCCTTTGTGGGAGCGCGTGCTCAAATGGGTCCGGCGACGCCCGGCGCAGGCCGCCCTTTTCGCCGCCGGCGCGGCGGTCCTCATCACCTTGATTGTCGCCCTCGCCCGCGAGGCGAAAAACCAGCACCATCTGGCGGAGCTGGCCCAGGCCGAAAGCTCGCGCGAGAAAAAGCACGTCGAGGAGATGCGCGCCAGCCGCGACAAGGCGTGGCGTCAGAAGGAGATCGCCGAGGCGAACCAGCGTCAGGCTCAGCTGCAAGCCGCCCGCGCTTCCCGACTCACGGGCGACATCCAGGAAGATCGCGGTATGCATGAGGAAGCCCGGCGAGCGTACCACAAGGCCATCGCCCTTTACGAGAGGCTCCTTCAGGGGCCGTCCCGGCCCGCTTCCTTGCCGGCCGAGGTCGCCGGCGTTTACCTCAATCTCTGGATCGTGCAGGCCGCCGCTAATTCGTTCGTCGATGCCGAGAAAACCCTCGACCGCGCCTGCGAGCTTCTCGAACCCCTCGTCCACCAATCCGGCGGGGACGACGTTTCCAAAGGAGAGCTGGCCCGGTGTTACAACAATCGCGGCATCCATTTCCAGATTCAGGGGCAGCCAACCAAGGCCAGGGACAGTTATGAGCAGGCATTGGCCCTGTTCCGCCGCATGCGTCCCGAAACGCGGGAACGTCCCGCCTACCTGCTGGAAATGGCGCGCGTCGAAAAGAACCTTGGCGTCCTCCATCAACAGAGCAACGCCCCACAACGAGCCGAGCGCTGCTACCGCGACGCCTTGACAATTCTGCGCCGGCTGGTTCAGCAAGCGCCGGAAGCTGTCGTCTACAGCAATGAGCTGGGGCAAGTGTTCCTCGATCTGACGGGCTTGCTGGCCGGCCGCGGGGATGCTGAAGCGGAAGCGTTTTACGATGAGTCGGTACGGTTTTTCGACGCCCTGGCGCGAAAGTCCGACGCCATCCCGGACTACCGCTTTCTGCTGGCCCTGGCCCGGACCAACCGCGCCGACGTCTGCCGTCGAAGCGGCGACCTGGCGAGAGCGCGGGAAGACCTTTTAGAAGCATGCCGCCTCCTGAAGCGGTTGCACGACGATTTCCCCAGCCGCGCGGACTTTGCGGTCGAGCTGGCCCGGACTCTGAACCGTCTCGCTGCCGTCCAGGAGTCCAGTGGTCGCCAAGACGAAGCCGGTCCGACACGTCAGGATGTGCTTGCCCTGTACGACGGCTTGCCGGCAAAGGCAGCCGGTTCGCTGGCCGTCCGCCGGGAATGCCAGCTCGTCTGCGACGCGCTCCTCACCTGGCACGATCGACAGGTTCGTCTGCTCGGACAGCGCGGGCACGTAGCGAAGGTTGCCGAACACCTTCGGCAACTGGCTGCTCTGCGGAAGCGGCGTTTGCAGCTTTTCCGGTCTGGTCCCGGTCCAATCGTCGAGGCCGCGTCGATGATCTCGGCCGGCCCCGTCCATTGGGTCTGTGAGGCGGCAGCTTGTATTCAGCGACATCACCAGGAGGAAATGCGCCGCGAAGAGCTGGCGCGCACCCGACTGGTCCTGGCGGAATTGCTCCTCCAGCAGAAACAGCACGAAGAGGCCGCTGACGTTCTCCGCGATGTTGCCGCCCCGCCGGACGCCCCCGCCAAGTGGGGGGAATACACCCGAGCGGCCATCTTGGCCGGTCGCTGTCTGAGACAGATGAGGACGGAGGAGGGCGTTTCCGAAGCGGGGCGGCGACGGCGTGTGCGCTCCTTCGCCGGGCCAGCTCTCGTCCTGCTCCGCCGCGCCGCCGCGCCGCATGACAGAGACTTGCCTGTCTTCCTGGCCAACGATGCCTTCGCACCCCTGCGAGCACTCGAAGGTTATGCGGCCCTGGTCGAGGAGCTGGGGCGAAAGCCACCGGGGCGTCCACCCCTCCTCCCCAAGCGTTGACGGCCGCTACGATTCCAAGCGTTCCCGACTGCTGACAGTTGGCGCCACATGCCACATCAAAAAAAATGACAAACTCATTGCTTTTTCATGTGGTTCTTGATATAGCTGTGTTGTTTAATTTTTAAGAATACGGGTGTCCTCTCTCTCTACAAATGTTTCTCGCTCTTTACCGTTCCTTAAGAGTGAGAATTGCTCGATGCTCGCTTGCGCTGGCGAGAGGAGGATCTCGTTGAGCGGACTCAATTTGGTTGTCGCCCCGTCTCCCTCCCCTGCCCAGGACAAGCCAGGAGCCGCGTTGTGTTACATGAATGCTCGCCGGTGACACGATCTCGTAGGTTGATTCTTCCTTCAACCTGCTTTTGCTCTCCTCATCGATTGCGAAAGCTCCTTACCCTGGTCTGGTTCGGTATCTTGATCGGGCTTTCCGGCTGCGGCTCGCCCGGAAAAGGGAAGCTCTATCCGGTCCAGGGAAAGGTGACCTTGGACGGAGCGCCCCTGGCCGGAGGGCAGATCGCGTTTCATCCGGATGGGGAGAAGGGGAACAAATCGCGTAGCGTCCCCACCGGGGCCATCGGCTCCGACGGGACTTACAAACTTAGCACTGACGGCAAACCGGGGGCTCCCCCCGGACCCTACAAGGTAACGGTGAACACCAACTTTCCCGGTGTGAAGGGAACTCCGGTGCCGATCGATTCTCAATATGGCAATCCGACGACGACCAAGCTGACCAGCGAGGTGGGAGCCAATTCCTCGGCTGGGGCTTACGATTTTAAGGTGACCAAGTAACGCGCCCGCTCCCGGCGGGCCGGCATTGACTCAGACTCGCTTCCTTTTTTCTTGTTCAGGAGAGTCATCATGCCTCGATTCCTTGTCTTCAAACGCTGGCGGCACTTCACCTTGATCGAGCTGTTGGTGGTCATCGCCATCATTGCCATCTTGATCGGTCTGCTCTTGCCAGCCGTGCAGAAGGTGCGCGACGCCGCCGCACGCTCGCAGTGCAGTAACAATCTCAAGCAGCTTGGTCTGGCGGTGCATAACTACAACGACACCTATACCAAGCTGCCCCCCATCTATTATCCCTCCAGCAACGCCACGGCCTCCCTGCATTATCTCTTGCTGCCGTTCATCGAACAGCAGAACGTGTACAACTTGGCAGCTGGGGTTGCCTACAATCAGCGAATGACCATCATCAAGCCGTTTCTCTGTCCCGCCGACCCCAGCAGTGCGCCGCGCGTCTCGAACAACATTTTTAATAGCTGGGGGGCCTCCACCAACTACGCGGGCAACGTGATGGTGTTCAACCCCAATCAGATCGGCTCCGTCGTGACCGCCATGCCGGACGGCACCTCGAACACGGTCATCTGGGGCGAGCGCTACAAGGAGTGTTCCCCGGGAAGCGGACACACCGAGCCTGTCTGGGCCGCCACGCCCTGGCAATCCCCGAACGGATGGTGGGCATGTGCCGGCTTTGGCTGGAGCTCGCTCCTCAATAATGGCATCTATCCGGATTTTCAGAGCCTCTTTCAGGTTCAGCCAACCCCCTCGGCCTGTAACTGGTACGTTCTCCAGGGACCGCACGGCGGCACCATGCAAATTGGAGTTGGCGACGGCAGCGTTCGCGGCGTCTCCCAAGGTTTGAGCCTCGCGACCTGGAAGCTCGCCTGTACGCCCAACGACGGCCTTCCGATGGGAAGCGACTGGTAAAGTTTTCGCAACGTTCGAGGCACGCACGTCAGGGACAAACTGTTGCCTATCGGAGCCTGAAGCCTAAGCGAAGAAACGCCTTCGCTTACGCTTCAGGCTCGGATGGGTCTTCTTGCTTGCCGAAATTCGCGCCTGTCTGAGCCATTTAGTTATGACCACCCTGGCAAGGACTTTCTCGCGCCGCCTCTTCCTCACCGGCCTTGGGGGGCTGGCGGCTTCCCTTGCCGGCGTCGCGGCCTATTCCTGGCGACCGTTCTTCCGGCGCTCCACGGATTCGAAGTCCCACGGCGGAGATCAAACCGAGTATACCCGCAGGAAGATCGAGGACACCAGCGGCTACGTCGCGGTTGTGTCATTGATGAACCCTTGGAGTCCCAACGCTTCCCTGGCTGAGATCGGCAAGGCCTGGCGCAGGCCGGGGTATCGCCATATCGCGCGGCTGGATCAGGTGTTGGCCTCGGAGCGAGCGTTCACCAACGATACGGCGAACCTCTATCTTCTGAAAGCGATGTTCTACAACTACGAAGGACAGCCGCGACGAGCCTACGACGTCCTGAAAGCGATGCGTTCCAGGGTGCAAGACAGCGCCCTTCTGTCACGCGAATGGCTGGACAGCATTCTTTTTTATCAAGGCGTGACGGCCTTGCGCTGTGGCGAGACGGAGAACTGCGTCCAGTGCCGGGGGCCGTGTTCGTGCATTCTGCCGATCGCGCCCGCCGCTTATCACCGCAACCCCGCCGGATCCCGTCTCGCCATCGAACACTTCCGCGAACACCTGCGGCTCTTTCCCGACGATCTGGAAGTACAATGGCTGTTGAACGTGGCGCACATGACCCTGGGCGAATATCCCGACCAGGTCGAAGCCGGCTACTTCTTCCCGATGGATGCCTATCTCCACAGCGAGCTCGACATCGGCCGCTTTTCGGACATCAGCGCCGAGGTGGGCGTCGATCGGTTCAACATGTCGGGCGGAGCCGTCCTCGACGACTTCGATAATGACGGACGGCTCGACTTGGTTGTCACCACCCGGGAACCTACCGAATCGATGGCGTATTACCACAACGTCGGCGATGGCACGTTCGAGGAGCGGACGGAGCAAGCAGAGTTGGGCGAACAGCTGGGCGGCTTCAATTGTGTTCAGGGCGATTACAACAACGACGGCAACCTGGACCTCTTCATCGTTCGCGGCGGCTGGTTGCCCTGGCCCGTCCGGCCGAGCTTACTTCGCAACAACGGCGACGGCACCTTCACCGACGTGACGGAGCAAGCGGAGCTGCTCGATCCAGTCAATTCGTTATCGGCTGCCTGGGCGGACTACGACAACGACGGCTTCCTCGACCTGTTCATCTGCTGCGAACGTCAACCCAATCGTCTGTACCACAACCGAGGCGATGGCACGTTCGAGGAAGTCGCCGCCAAGGCGGGTTTGCGCTGGGACGGCCGGCCTGCCGCCGGCGCGGCCTGGATCGACTACGATAACGATGGGTTCCCGGACCTGTTCATCTGCAATTCCGGCCAGGCTCCCTCGCAATTGTTCCACAACAACGGGGATGGCACTTTTACCGACGTCACCAACGCGATGGGCATCAACGGGCCAAACGTCGGCTTTTCCTGCTGGGCCTGGGATTACAATAACGACGGCTGGCTCGATCTCTTCGCCACCTCGTACGATCGCTCGCTGGAAGACGTGGTCAAGGGATTGCAAGGCAAAGCGCATGGACGGCGCGACACGAACAAGCTGTACCGCAACCGGGAAGGGAAAGGCTTCGAGGACGTAACGGCGGAGGCGGGTCTCGACATGGTTTTTGCCGCCATGGGCAGCAACTTCGCGGACTTCGATAACGACGGCTATCTGGACTTCTACCTGGGGACCGGCGATCCCAACTTGGGCATGCTTGTCCCCAATCGCTTGTTCAAGAACGTCAACGGCCAACGCTTCGCGGAGATTACGGCCTCGACCGGCACCGGCCATCTCCAGAAGGGACACGGCGTGGCCTGCGGCGATTGGCGGCGCTGCGGCATCGTGGATCTCTTCATCCAGATGGGCGGCGTCACCGAGGGCGACAAATATCACAACCTGCTATTTCTCAACCCCGGCCAGGGAAACAACTGGCTGACCGTGAAGTTGATCGGCAAAAAGACCAACCGCGCCGCCATCGGCGTGCGTATCAAGGTGGTCACGGACGCGGACAAGCCATTGACGATTCACCGTCACGTCTCTTCCGGCAGCAGTTTTGGCGGCAACCCGCTGCAACAGACCATCGGCTTGAGCAAGGCGCGCCGCGTCGCCGAGCTGGAAATCCGCTGGCCGACCAGCGGCACCACCCAGGTTTTCCACAATCTCGCCGTCGATCAAGCTATCGAGATAACCGAGTTCGCGTCCGACTATCGCCGACTGAGCTGGAAACCGATCGTACCTCCCAGGTAGGTCAGTTTTTCAGCCGCTTGCGGCTTAGCGCTAAGCCGCAAGCGGCTGAAAAACGGACCGACGAGAATACACGTCATGGTACGCCTTACCCTCGTTTTGCTTTGCTTGACAGTCTTTGGGATGGGATGTCAGCGCCTTGCCGAACCTCCATCGTCCGTTTCCGAGGCACAGGGGCCGGATTGGTTCGAGGATGTGACGGATGAGGTCGGTATCGACTTCGTTCACGATCCGGGGCCGCTGGATGGGACGTATCCCCTGCCGCAAACAACCGGCTCCGGCGTGGCCCTGTTCGACGCCGACGGCGATGGTTGGCTCGATATTTACCTTGTCAACAACGGCGGTTCGAGGGGGCGACCCAACCAGCTGTATTTGCAGCGCGACGGCAAGTTTATCAATGCCAGCAAGGGTTCGGGGCTGGACTTTTCCGGCTACGGCATGGGAGCGGCGGTCGGCGATGTCAACAACGACGGCCGGCCCGACCTCCTGGTGACGCTGGTTGGAAGCGCGCGGCTGTTCATCAACCAGGGCGGCGGCGTCTTCCGCGACGTGACCAAAGAGGCGGGGATCGACAATCCCGTTTGGGGCACCTCGACTGCCTTCGTCGATTACGACCGCGACGGCCGGCTCGATCTCGTGGTGGTCAACTATATCGATTTCGATCCGACCAAGCGCTGCGAATCGTCGCGCGGCCAGGCCGATTACTGCTCCCCCAACGTTTTTGCGCCGACCGCGTCGCGGCTGTTCCGCAACCTGGGAGAGAAGGACGGCATCCCGCGTTTCCAGGATGTAACCACCTCAAGCGGACTGGCACGGGCGCCCGGTCCCGGTCTGGGAGTCTATTGCGCGGACTTCGACGGCGATGGCTGGACGGACATCTTCGTGGCCAACGACGGCAGACCCAATCACCTGTGGATCAACCAGAAAAACGGCACTTTCAAGGAAGAGGCCGTGCCGCGCGGCCTGGCTTACGATGCGATGGGCCGAGCGCAGGCGGGCATGGGCGTGGCCTTCGCCGACGTGGACGGCGACGGCCTGCTCGACGTGTTCGTCACGCACCTGACGGAGGAGCAACACACGCTGTGGAAGCAGGGGCCGCGCGGCTTGTACCGCGACCGCTCGGCGCAGGCTCGCTTGAGTACGCCCGGTTGGCGCAGCACCGGCTTCGGCACGGCGCTGTTCGACATCGACAACGATGGATGGCCGGACCTGGTGATTGCCAATGGACGAGCGTCGCGCGGTCCGGCGGTCGGCTCGTCGCCCCTGGGAGAACATTGGGGACCGTATGGGGAACGCAACCAGGTCTTCGCCAACGACGGCAGCGGGCGCTTCAAGGACGTTTCGCGCTCCAATCCAGGCTTGTGCGGGCGGCCCAATGTGGCGCGCGGGCTGGCCGTGGGAGACCTGGACAAGGATGGTGGTCTGGACCTGGTGCTGACCACGGCGGGCAATCGCGCGCGGGTCTTCCGCAATAAGGCGCCCGACCGCGGACACTGGCTGAAAGTGCGGGCCAACGACTCGACCGGCAAGCGCGATGCCCTGGGAGCGGAGGTGACGGTTTGCACCGCCGGCCGCAAGCAAATTCGCGTGCTCCAGACGGCGGACAGCTATCTCAGCGCCTCGGAAGCAACGGTCCATTTTGGATTGGGCCAGCACACGCGCTACCTGGCCCTGGAAATCCTCTGGCCGGACGGCACCCAGGAGCGCTTCGAGGGCGGCGCGGCCGACTGCCTTCGATCCTTGCGGCAAGGCACCGGTACGCCGATTGAGATGCCGAGGATAAACCGTCCATGAAGCCCCGCACGATCTTTGTTGCTTTCCTCGCTCTGGCGCTGCTCTCCGCAGGCGGGGTGCTCGGTTTCCGCTGGTGGCGCGGCGGGGCCGACCCCACACCCCAGCCGCCGACCTTCGATCCGACGAGCGTGAACGATGCCGAGCTGGCCCAGGCGATCGAGAAGATGCGCCAGGGCGTGTTGCGCCAGCCGCGCTCCGCCGAAGCCTGGAGCCGGCTGGGCAAGGTCTTGCTGGCCAATGGCTATCACGACGAGGCCGTCCCCTGCTTCGAGCAAGCGGCACGGCTGGCTCCTAACGAGGCACGCTGGCTCTATTTCGCGGGACTGGCCCATCGGATGCACAATCTCGATGCCGCCCTGGGCTGCTTCCGGCAGGCGGCCCAGCTCGTTCCCGCCGCCGATCCCGCCGCTTTTGTCATGCGAGTCCGTTATGCTGAAGCGCTGTTGCTGGCCGGCCATGTCGAGGAAGCCGCTCCGCTTCTTCGGGAGCTGCTCGAACAGGAACCGGACAATCCGCGTCTGCATTTGGCCCTGGGCGCCCTGGATCTGGAGACGAATGACCTGCAAGCCGCTCGGACGCACCTGCTTCGCTGTGCCGATCACCCACTGACGCGGAAGCGCGCCGCGAACCACCTGGCCACCGTTTCGCTTCGTCAAGGAGACAGCGCCGCTGCCGAACGCTATCGCAAGCGTGCTCGCCGCCTGCCGCGCGATCCCGAGGCCCCGGACCCGTTCGTGGACGAATACGCCGCCCTGATGATTGGCCGCCAGGCGCTTTTCTTCCGCGGCGAGTATTTGCTCACCGGCGGGGAGATTCAACAAGCGATTGAGGTGTTTCAAACCCTGATCGCTGTCCACCCGGACGCCGTCGAAGCCTACATCAAGCTGGGGATGGCGTGGCTGGAGCGGAACAATTATGCCCAGGCGGAGCAGGTACTGCGGCGGGCGACGGCCGTCCAGCCCGAGAGCGTGCAGGCGCACTACTTCTTGTGTGTCGCTTTGTTTAACCAGGCGGAGCAGAGCGGCGCCGCGTCCGGCTTCGACGCAGCGGCCGCCGAAGCCCGCAAGACTCTGGCCAGAAAACCCGATCATGCCTTCGCGCATCTCTATCTTGGTTTAGTGCTGCGAAAACAGGGACAGTCGGCGAAAGCCCTGGAGGAGCTGCGGCAAGCGGTGCGTTTCAGTCCGGAAAGCACCGACCCGCATCTCCATTTCGGCGAAGCGTTGCTGGAGTCCGGCGAACGACAAGAAGGCTTGGCCCAGCTGGAAAAAGCCGTGGAAGTGGCCGGCGAGGATGATTCGCGTCCTCGCGAGGCATTGAAGAAATGGCGAAAAGCCGTGGAGGGTAAGCAGTAGCCGTTCACGGTCGATTGGGGTGAAGGTTGGCTCACGGCCTATGGGTTTTCCGCAGGCGGTCCAGGGCTTCACGCGGGCGGGGATCCTCGGCAGGCGCCAGCTCCACGGCATGCCGGAGATGAATCTCCGCCTCCGCTTCCTGGCCGTTGGCCGCCAGAGCCTCGCCGAGCTGAAAATGGGCGTTGGCCAGCTCCGGCCGGCAACGCACGGCAGCCCGGAAGGCATCCAGCGCCTGCGTTTTCTGGCCCAGGTGGTTTACAGCCATCCCGAGGACCAGATATGCCATGGCGTGATCCGGCTTGAGCTCCAGAACGCGTCGCTCGCTGTCCGCGGCGGCCCGAAACAGGGCCGCGGCAGCATCCGCAGGACCGTCTTGTTGTTGACGCTCGCCTTTGCGAAGAAGGACCACCCCCAGAGTGAAATGGGCGTTGATCTTGTCCGGCGCTTGTTGCAGGGCCTTCCGCAACACCTTTTCGGCGGCGGCGTAGTTTCCTATCTTGGCCAGCGCCACGCCCAGGGCCACGTACGATCGGTCGTCGGGGTATTCGACGGCCACCGTTTGGAGGATTTTCGCCTCCTCGGCCAGGCGCCCCTCTTGCTCCAGGCGTTCGGCGGTCAGGAAGTCTTGCTGTCTCCCCAACGCCAACTGTTGATAGCCGGCCGCGTAAGGATCTTCCCAGATAAGATCGGGTTTGGCCTGCTGGGCCTCGCGGCTGAAGGTCTCGGCCAGGGCGCGATCGCCGCGGCGCTGGTAGACGGCAGCCAGCTGGATGTACGCCTTGCGGCGCGCGTACGGACTGGCTGCCGCCCGTGTCAGATGCGTTACGCTCGCCTCCAGATCGTTTCGCGCCAGGGCGATGACCCCCAGGTTGAAATGAGCGCGCGGATTGTCGGGTTGCCGCTCGAGAGCTGTTCGACATAGCTGCTCAGCAGACTCCAGCTCGCCCTTTTCCAGGTAAACCTCCGCGAGCCGGAGGCGCGGCGTGGGGTTACTGGGATGGTGAAGCTCGCCCAGCTCCACGGCACGGCGCAGGTAAGGCACGGCCGCCTCGCGGTCTCGAACCAGCAAAGGCACGGCTTGCAAGTAGGGCCAGCGGGGATCGTTGGGCTGGAGCTTCTCGGCCTGTTGGAGAAACGCCCCTGCTTGCTCGGCGAAGCCGTTGGCCAGCAACAACATGCCCAGCCGCCCCCAGGTTGAGGCGTTGTTCGGCTGGCGCAGCACCGCTTGCCGCGCGGCCGCGATCGCCTCAACCAGAGACCGGTCCACCTCGTTCGACAGGAGCACCTCCGGCACGGGCGGCATCTGCCGTCGGTTATGCCGCCACAGCCAGGCCCCAAAACCGAGTGCAGCGAGGAACAAGACCAAACAGACCCCTCCCGCCAGCCGCTTTCGCGTCACTTCCCGTCTCCTTCCACCGGCGAGCCGTCTCCTTTGTGAAGCGTCGCCTCGCGATCTACGGGTGGGCCGGGGAACGACTCCCAGGAACCGTCCGGCCAGCGCACAGTCAGCACTTCGACGCGATCCACCGTTCCCAGCCCGAAGTGAGCGCGCCCGTCGCTGGAACACAGGTAGCTGCCGCCGGGGTCAGCCGTCGCCGCTCGCCATCGTCCTCCGGCCTTGATGCGCACCAACGCTCCCACGGCATCGCGGTGCAAGGCCGGCTCCCGGCAGCGCACGTACAGCCAGTGGCCGCGGTTGGGCGCGACGTTTCGCAACAAGCGAGCGCGGCCCGCGACGGTCGTCAGCAGCAAGTCGATGGCTCCGTCGCCATTCACATCGCCCGCAGCCAGGGCTCGTCCGACATTGCGAATGGCGCACAGCGTGGGGCTGGAAGAAGAGGCATCGCGGAAGCGCCCGGAGCCGAGGTTGACGAACAGTTGATTGCGCTCCGCGTAGCCCGACCAGTGCGTGCCCAGGTGTTGTGCCTCGGCAGGAGCGGAATGGCGCGAAACTCCGCCGTTGACGACAGCGAGGTCGGGCCAGCCATCCTGATCGAAGTCCGCGGCGACAACGCCGAAGCCGGTGGCCAGCCAGCGCGAGCTGGCAAGCCCCGACAGGCCGGTTTTATCGTGGAAGAGTCCGCGCGGGCCTTGCACCCAGAGATTGTTGGTTTCGCCGCGCAGGTGCGTGACGAAGAGATCGTGCAGCCCGTCTCCGTCGAAATCGGCGTGGGCGATTCCCATGCCGGCCCAGGCGTGGCCCATGCCGTTGTAGGCCACGCCGCGCCGCACTGCCTCCTCCTGGAAGGTGCCGTTGTGCTGATTGATCCACAGTCGATTGGGTTGGCCGTCGTTGGCCACGAAAATATCCGGCCAGCCATCGCCGTCAAAGTCGGCGCAGACGACGCCCAACCCCGGACCGGTCAGGCGTCCCAGCCCCGACTCCAGCGTCACGTCCTGGAAGCGGCTGGACAAGCTCTTGCCGCCCAGGTTGTGGAACAGGCAGCTGACGCGGCCGGCGAATACTTTCGGAACACAGTAATCCGCTTCGCCGTTGGGAGCGGTGCAGGGGTGGGTACGGTCGTAATCGACATAATTGACGACGACCAGGTCGAGCCAACCATCGCGGTCGTAATCGAAAAAGGCAGCAGAGGTGCCCCAGGCCGGGTTAATCAGCCCTGATTTCTCCGTGACATCGATAAACTTGCCGCCTCCGCGATTGAAAAACAGCTTGACGCAGCCGTACTGCGTAACAAGCACATCGGCTTTGCCGTCATTGTTGACGTCGCCGACAGCCACCCCCATGCTGTGGCCCGCCACATCCAGCCCGGAGCCGGCGCTGGCGTCGTGAAAACAACCGTCCTCTCCTTGCAGGAACAGACGATTGCGCGCGCCGTGCAGCCCACCATTGTGGAGCAGATAACAATCGAGCGTGCCGTCGCCGTTCGCGTCAAACAGGGCCGCCCCGGAGCCAACAATCTGCGGCATGAAATATTTGCCGTCCACGGGTCCGGCATCATGGACGAAATCGAGGCCGACCTGGTTCGTCGCGTCCTCGAACCAATCCGGGCCGGTGCTTTCTTCACCGCTTTCGGAAACAGGACCTTGCGAGCCAGCGCAGCCGGTCCCCGAAGCAACCAGGAGAAGCCCGAAGAGGAGCAATCGAGCGAAGGAGTTCATGACGGCTCATGCGGGTGGAGGATCGGATTCTCGTGAGAGGCGACGAAAAGATAAGTAGGATTGGACCAAATTTGTTGTGCGTGATTGTATTCTAATCGAGGGGTGGAAGAAACGCAACAAGCTCCGAAGCCGCTTCGCAAAGCGGCCGACGACGAGCAGGCCATTGACGAGGTTTCGATCGAGGTATTATGATTGAAACATCCGCAAAGGAGCTGGTCGATGGGCCGCAAAGCAAGCTTCTCGTTGGTCTTTTTCGCGCTGGCTGGCGTGCTGATCTATTACGTTCATCCCTGGTATGTAAAGCCTTCACGGTCTCAACGTCTGCCGCGCCGATTGCCCTCCGCCCCCCCGCCGCTCAATTTGTCGAAGCGGGTGCCGGTCGCGCTCAACCGCGGTCCGGATGTCCCGGATGGTTTTCGAGGGGACGTGCATCCTGTCTTTCCTCGACCCACCGAGCTGCAAGTGGCGGCGTATTGGGACATTAATCGGAATCAGGGCCGGGATGGCGCTTTCTTCAGCGGAGTTCTCCCTGAGATACGCGATCACTTCCTTGGCTTCGAGGTTTCCGTCCCAACCCACACGTACTCGGAGCGCGACTTTTCCCGACTGCTGCCGGCGGGAGAGCTTGACTCCGTGGGCCACATGTGGGCCCTCGACTTAAACAAGGTTTCCGGTTTCTTGAAACAGCTCCATCCCAACCCTTCGATGCGTCTGGTCGCAAAGGGTCGTCGTCCCGGCCCTGACGGCGGTTTTGGCATCTTGCGCGCTGTTTCTCCTGGGCACCTGGATATTCTCTTTCGGGTCCATGCGGAGTTTGATGTGAGGCCCGCTTATGTGGGGCAGGGAGCCGAGGCCTGGTATTCACCCGCCTGTTTCCTGGGAAGGATCGTGATCGACCGAAAAGCAGGGACGGTCGAATCTTTCCGGCTCGCCCTGCCAACGGACACCCACTACAACGTTCACGTCACCATCGCGGACAAAGGCGAATTGCACGGCTGGATGCATGTCGATCGCATGGAGCTGGTTGGCGGAAGCTGGGAGAACGCCGGCCGAATTCGCTGGGCAGAGCAGCTCGAGCCGAGTGAGGCATTCGACCGGCTGACGAAGGTGTTTTTCAAGTTCAAGGAGATCGACTGGGTTCCCTTCGAGAAGGTCCAGGGAATCGCGCGCGCGCGGAAGCAACCGATCCTGGCCGTGGTGGCCCTGGGGGCGCTCGACAACCAGACCTGCTGACCGGGCGGCATCGATTTGAGAGCAGGTCTGCTCTCCCAGCCGCAGGTGATTCAGCGAATCAACCAACAATTCGTCAGCACCACGATTTCCGCCGACGATTTGAGTAAGCTCGCCTACTTCAAGAACGAGCTGGCGCAGAAGGTGCTCCGCCACTGGGAGACCCCACTTGCCCTGGTCTTTCTATCGCCCGAAGGCGAGCTGATCACCAAGCTCACCTCACTCAAAGAGCTGAACAAAGTGCATCCCGATACGAGCATGCGTCCCGAAGCGCCGCAGATTCATTCCTGCACCAGCGACACGGAGAACGCCCAGGTTTTCCTGGAGCACATCAAGAAGCACTTTCCGGTAGACAATCATCCTTGATCTCAGTTGGCTATCGTTTGTGGCGTGAAGCGAACGAAGCGACACGACCGAAATGTTGCCTAATTGTTTGGTTGACGGCCGAATCCGCAGCTTTTATGTTATAATGAGTTCGTTGCGGAACCGACCGCGAATGCTCCCTGGCGGTCGGATGCCCTCTGGGGCCGAGAGTCAGCATGTGGTTTCGCTTCATCCTCCTCGCGGCCGGCCTCCTTTGGGCAACCGGCCCACAGATCCGCGCCGGCGACAGGGGCATGCCTTCTCCCCAAAAAGCCCCGACTTACGTAAAAGACGTACGGCCGCTCTTGGAAAAACACTGTTTCACGTGCCATGGCGCCGACAGGCCGCGCGGCGGCGTCAACCTGTCGGCCTTCGCCGGCGAGGAGCTGGTCCGGCGGCAACGGAAGGTGTGGCTGAAGGTCGTCGAGCAAATCGAGGCGCAGGAGATGCCGCCGGCCGGTCGGGCGCCGCTGTCGGACGGGCAGCGGACCTTCGTGACGCGCTGGATTCGGGAGACGCTGGAGAATATCGGGTGCGGCGATGCCGCCTCCCGCAACCCCGGTCCCGCTTGCATCCGCCGCCTGAGCCGGTCGGAATATAATCACACGAGCCGCGACCTGCTCGGCATCAACATTGATACGGCCACTGCGGTCGGAATGCCCGCCGACGCCGTCGGCGCGGGGTTCGATAACCTCGCCAACGCTCTTAACGTGGCCCCGACGCTGCTGGAAAAGTATTTCGCCGCCGCCGACAAGGCGCTGGAGGAGGTCAAGAAGAATCGGAAGGCCCATGACACTCTTTACCTTGCCCGGCCCGGCAATGATTTGCCCGCCCGCGAGGCGGCCCGCCGCATCCTTACCCGCTTCGTCCGCCGTGCCTACCGCCGGCCGCTGCGCGACGGGGAAATCGATCGTCTGCTGAGGTTGTTCGACCGCGCGGAGGCCGGTTCCGATCGCTTCGAGGACGCCCTGCGTTTGCCGCTGCGGGCGGTGCTCGTCTCGCCGCACTTTCTCTTCCGCATCGAGGAGGACCGCGCCCCGCCGGGTTCGGTGCAAAACTACCGTGTCAGCGATCACGAGCTGGCCGTGCGCCTGTCCTACTTCCTGTGGTCGAGCCTACCCGACTTCGAGCTGGCCCGGCTGGCCGACGAGGGCAAGCTGTCCGATCCGGAGGTTCGAGAACGTCAGGTGCGCCGCATGCTGGCCGACCCGAAGGCCCACGCTCTGACGGAGAATTTCGCCGCGCAGTGGCTGCAAATCCGCAAGCTGCCGGAGGCGCGGCCCAGCACCGAGTTTTTCCCGACCTTCACGCCGCAGCTGCGCCAGGCCATGTACGACGAGGCGGCCACGTTCTTCGACAAGCTCCGCGCCGAGGACCGCAGCCTTTTCGAGCTGCTGGACGCCGATTACACCTACGTCAACGAGGAGCTGGCGAAACATTACGGCCTCGCCGCCGTCAAGGGGCGCGAGCTTCGCCGGGTCGAGCTGAAGCCGGGCGACCATCGCGGCGGCGTGCTCGGCATGGGGGCGATGCTGGCACTGACGTCGCACACGTCGCGGACCAGCCCGACGCTGCGCGGCAAATGGGTGCTGGAGGTGATCTTCGGCACGCCACCGGATCCGCCGCCGCCGGACGCCGGCATGCTCAAGGAGGAACACAAGCCCGGCGCAGAGCCGAAGACGTTCCGCGAGCAAATGGCCTTGCACGCCCGCCGCGCCTCCTGCGCCGCCTGCCACAAGAAGATCGACCCGCTTGGCTTTGCCCTGGAGGACTTCGACGCCGTCGGCCGCTGGCGCGAGACGGCTGGCGGCCGGCCGGTGGACAATGCGGCCCAGCTTCTCGGCGGCGAAAAATTCGCCGGCTTTGCGGGGTTGAAGCGAATTGTCCTCCGCCGCAAGGACGACTTCGCCCGCAACTTCGTCGAACGCCTCATGACCTACGCCTTGGGACGCGAGCTGGGTTATGATGACGAATGCGCCATCCGCGAAGCGCTGGCCGTGCTGAAGAAGAACGATTACCGATTCTCGGCGCTGGTGCTGGGGGTCGTGAACAGTTTTCCGTTCCAGTATCGCCGCAACCCCGGTGCGCGCGCCGAGGGTCCCGATTAACTTGCCGAGGGTATTCATGACACACAATGGTCGGCTCCTTTCTCGACGGACGATGCTCCGCGGCGCCGGTGCCGTACTGGCGCTGCCGTTTTTGGAAGCGATGGTGCCGGCCCGTGCGTCGGCCGCAGCGACGGCGAAACCGCCGCTGCGCATGGGCATTTTCAGTGTCACCGGCGGCAGCGTGATCGAATCGTGGAAGCCGAAGGAGGTAGGGCCGCTGAAGCGCCTGCCGTCGATCCTGCGACCGCTGGAATTCGCCAAGACGGACATTCTCGTGCTGTCCGGCCTGTCGCAGGAGGGGCGGAGTGAGGGACTGAACGCCCACGAGCACTGCGCCTTGACGCACCTGACGGGGGCTGACGAGGTCAAGCGCGTCGGCGGCAAGCTGAGGGCGGCGATCTCGGTCGATCAGGCGGCGGCGCGCGTGGTCGGCGAACAGACGCACCTGCCGTCGATGGAGATCGGCTCGCCCAACCACGAAAATCAGTACAGCTTCGCGGCCGCCGACGCGCCGGTGCCGTTCGAGGGCAACCCGCGCCTGGTGTTCGAGCGTATGTTCCGCGGCCGCAAGCCGACCGTGCCGAATTGGCAGCGCCGCGCCGCCGCCCGTGCCGCCGCCGTCCGCGACACCGCGAGGCCCGACTCGCCGGAGCTGAGCCTTCTCGACCTCGTTCGCGAGGACGCCGACGACCTGCGGCGCAAGCTCGGCGGCGCCGACCGGCGCCGGCTCGACGAATACCTCGCCAGCGTCCGCGCCATCGAGAAGCGCGTCGAGAACGGCGAGCGCCGCCGCCGCGAGGAGATACTTGACGCCGCCCTGCCCGCCCGGTCGAAGCTGAACATCCCTAAAGATCTGCCGCCGGAAGGGACGCCCATTTGGAAGATCACCCAGCCGATGAACGAGGATCCGGAGAAACACGCCGGCTATATCCGGCTGATGGCCGACCTGATGATCCTGGCCTTCCAGACCGATACCACGCGCGTCGTGACGCTGGCGGCCGGCAGCGATGATTGCATGTTCCCCGGTGTGGTGACGGTCGGCTACGAGCGGCACTGCCACACGCTGGAGCACCTTGGCAACGCCGGCCGCGTCGAGGACGCCGACCCGATCGCCCGTGAGGCGTGCCGGCAGATCCACGCCTGGTACACGCGGCTATTCGCCGAGATGATCGCCAAGATGCGGCACGTCGACGAGGGCGGCTCGTCCCTGCTGGACAACTGCATGATGCTGTACACGTCGTACATGGCCGACGGCGGCCACGGCCGCGACGATTATCCGATCCTGCTGGCCGGCCACGCCGGCGGCACGCTGACACCGGGACGTCACCTCGCCTTCCCCAAGCACACGCCGGTGGCCAACCTCTACGTCGAGGTGCTCAACCGCATGGGCGTCCCGACCGTGCGTTTCGGCAACAGTCACACGGCCAAGCACCGCGCCTTCGGCGGGCGGCTGCCGGGCCTGCTTTGAAAGCGCTGGCAGTCAGACGGAGGAGTACATGGAGCCAACAGCTTCTACCCCCGCGAAGGGATTGTTCGTCGCCGTGGGGCACCACGGTTTACGCATGACCTCGCGCGACGGCGCCGACTGGAAGCACCTCCAGCTCGGCAAGCAGGGCGAGGTTTACCGCGCCGTTCGTTTCGGCAACGAGCGCTTCGTGGCCGTCGGCACCTATGGCGGCTCGAACATCTTCGCGGCTTCGACCGATGGCGCGAAGTGGAAGACGGCCCTGCGCGACGGCAAGTACGTCAAGTACGTCCGCGGCCTCGGCTTCGGCGACAGCCGGTTCGTCGGCGTCGGCGGCGATCCTGGCAGCGTCGGCAACGCCCAGCCTTTCGTTGTCACCTCGAAGGACGGCTTGCAATGGACGGATTACACGTCCATCAGCGGCAAGAAGATCCTCCGCCGCCTGGCTTTCGGCGACGGCCGGTTCGTCGGCGTCGGCGACCTCGGCCGCCGCGCCGCCTCGCGCGACGGGCTGAAGTGGGAGGACGCGCCGGGAGTTCGCGCCATCGACACCCTGATAGACGTCGCCTTCGGCAAGGGCGTGTTTGTCGGCGTCGGCTTGCATGGTCTGCGCATGACCAGCTCCGACGGGCTGAAGTGGACGCACCGGCAGCTCGGCGAGGAGGGCGAGCACCTCAACGCGGTTGTGTGGACCGGCGAGCGCTTCGTCGCCGTGGGAGCCGGGGCTACCTACCTGTCCGACGACGGCAGCAGCTGGCGGCGCGAGGCGAACCAGGACGCGCCGCAGGCTGTCGGCTATGGCGGCGGCGTCTTCGTCGGCGCTACCTGGAAGGGGCGCCTGCTCCGCTCGACCGATGCCATCCGCTGGGAGCAGGTCTACCGCGGCGAACACCATGTCGAGGCATTCGCCTGGAGTGCTGTTTGAGGGGGCGTGTTTCGCATGTCGTAAACATCCAGCGCAATCAGGGCGCGCACCAGACCGTTGGCGTTCTTGATGGGCGTCTTGACTGACGGGACCGGTATCGATTTCATTTTCGCACGAAGCTTACGCAGGCGTGCGAGGAAGATCCGGTCATCGCGCGGGAGGACCGCCAGGGTCAGCCTTAACGAGAAGAAGTATTGCGATTTCTGGGTGTCGGTGAGCTTGCGTTTGCGATCCTTCGCCGCAAGCATGGCGTCGAGCGCCAGACCGACGTTCAGCTCGGCCGCGGGAGGTGTCGTCACCTTGAACCCGTCGGCGGGGTTGAATTCCGGCCATCCCTCGGCATAGCGCAAACCGGAGTCGTGGAGCAGTTGATTCCCCCAATAGGTATTCAACGGTTGGTTGTCATTCGCTAGCATCCAGCCCACGTCCGCAGTGAGGAACCCGCCGCCGGCGGCGATGTGCTGTGTCACAGCCGATCGCGCGTCATCATTTTCGAGCTGCCAGCTGCCCGCGATCAAAACATCGATGTCGTGCAGACCCTTGAACCAATCCGGCCCCGTCAACACTTTTACATCCTGGTTGTGCGACTTCAGAAAAGCCAGGGGCTCGTCGGCACCAAAAAGGCCGACACGCACCTTGCTCTTTTTGCTGCCGGCGGACCAGGCCACCGCGTTGAGAAGCAACCGGCCTGAATCCCCGCGTGCGAGGGCATCCGGCGCGAGAAACCCCCAGTCCGCCCAGGCGACAATTCGTCCCTTCTGGAGATGAGAACAGCCGACAACGGCCACGCGTCTTCCGTCCGGGCCGGCAGTCACGCCCGCCCGCGCCAGTGGGCCGAAGGCGACGAGTGTTCCGGTGTTCGGGGGCGATGCAATCTCCTTGACGCCGCGGAGCAATTGGGCAACGTCGGCCTTCGGCGAGGCCGGGACTTTCGCGGGAGGGGTAGTGGGAGCCGGCAAGTCACTGGTCGCGCCGGGAACGTCATCCTTCCGTGAATCCGGAACTTCTTCGGGAGTGGTGGTAGGAGCTGGCGGGTCATTGGTTCCGTCGTGCTCGCGTTTGGTTGGCGCGGGCCCGGCCTTGACGGGTTCAGGCGCGGACGCGACATCGGACTCTTTGGCCAGGAAAATGCGGTATCCGTAGGCGCCGATCGCGATTCCTGCCAACAAAACGACAGTCAACACAGCCCCGATTGCCAGGAGTCTTCCACGCCCTTTCTTTTTCCGTTCCGGCGTCCGCAGCGGTGCTTTTCGCGCCGGAGGCTGGAACGACCCGGCAGGCCGTTGGGGGGACGGAGGGCGTGGCGGCTCCGGCTTCCGGACCGCTTGCTTCGCGGTTGCTGCCGTGCCCTTAATGTCGCACTCCCTGACGGCGACCCGTCTGAGGGTCCGCGGACAGGTCACGCCGATGCCCACATCATCCCGGCTGGCCGGGATCGGTAGATTGCAGCACGGACAGCGCACATACCCGCTCATTGTTGGGCCTCCCGTGAAGGTACTTGCACATCAGATTTAGGGTAATATCTCGACTACGGTTTTGCCAGCATAGAAATGTCACAAAACCAATGAAAAAGGTAGACTGTGTCCGTCAATGTGGTTCGTGTAGGTCCGTCGGCGGGGCGAGGAACGACCTCGCCAGCCAGGGCGCCCGCATCTCGAACAGGCTCATGAACCCCTCGCGGGCGACCACGATCACGGCGCGGGGGCACCCTTGAAGCGGAGGATGGTGAACGACAAGGGCGGGAAGGTGTATTTCACCCGCCCTCCCTTGGACCCGTGCCGCCACGCGCGCGTCCGCGGCACGACGCGTTCGGGCTCCTCGGAAGTGTTTTCGTCCTCCAGCTTGCCGGCCAGCTCGGTGACGGCGGCCGTCGGCGCGGAGGGCGCAAAGCCCTCCAGGGTGATGCGCGTGGCCACGGGGCGTCGGTCCAGGTTCACGACCTGGAGCTGCAGCACCTTGCCGTCGTCGCTGCGCTTGACGGTGACGTCGAGGGCATCGCCGGGGCTGGCCACCTCGGCCGCGACGCAGCGGGGCAGGTAGTGTCGCGCCACCATCCGCGTTACGTAATACGACGGCTGGCCCCACACGCGAGAGGGATTCAGGAAGAGCAGCCCCTGATCCCAGCCGTTGTCATTCTGGTGGTCGGGCTGGAGGCAGTTGGCGGCGCAAACGATGGGAACCAAGTCGCCGCTGCGCTCCAGCTCGTTGACGGCGTGGGCGTGGGCCAGGCCGCGGCGGAGCGTGTGGTTGCCGGCATTCTCCTCGAAGACGCACACCTTGAAGTCGGACCCTGGACAGAGGGTTTTCAGGGCCGCCCCGAAGTCGCGCAGGCCCAGGATGCCGCCGCCCGGCTCGTCGGGGTTGCGCGGGTCATTGTTCCACACGTGGACATCGAACCAGACCGCCCGGCCGCGGGCTTTCGCCAGCTCCAGGATCTTCTTGTGCGCCGCCAGGCTCTTGATGCGCGGCGCGCCGGGGAAGTCGAAGGGATCCTTGATCCGGGCGTTGTAGGCGAAATCGCCGACCACGAGGACGACGCTGGGATCGCGGGCCCAGATGGCCTCGGCCATCGGTTTGAAGCGCCGCCAGTACTCCTCGTCCACCGCCTCCTCGTTGCCCAGCTCCAGGTGCGTCAGACGATAGGGCTTCGGATGTCCGTCGGCGGCCCGCTTGCGGCCCCAGGGACTGTCGGCCGGGCCGTTGACGTACTCGATGAAGTCGGCCATATCCGCGGGCGTCTCGTCCATGTGGAAAGCCGGGATGGCCAATATGTCGGCCGCCTCGCAGAAGGCGAGGAAATCGACGACGCCCCAGCCGTTGGAGGAGTGGGGATACCACCAGCCGCGGTAAGGCGGCCGGCGGTCGCGCGGGCCGATCATCTTCTTCCAGCGATACTCCGGGGCGTTGACCATCGAGCCGCCGTAGCGGAGGACGGTCAGCCCACCGGCCAGCAGCTTCTCCGCCACGTCCTTGCGCACCGGCAGCTTCTTGAATCGCCCCCAGGCGCCCGGCTGCAGGAAGGCGTGGCCGACCCGCACGGAGCCTGGGGCCTGGAGCTTGAGGGCGAAGCGCCCGGCCCGGTCGGTCGCGCCTGGCGTGAGAGTGAAATCGACACGCTTCCAGGCCCCGGCCGGCACCGCGAGTTTTGCCTCCGCCAACACCTTGCCGTCCTGGCCTTCCAGGGCCGCGGCCACGGTGCAGACCTTGTCGGCCCGCAGCCAGGCGTAACCCTCATAGGGCTTGCCCTTCACGAAAGACATTCCCCAGCGGTTGAGTCCCTGATTCTCGACGCCGACCTCGCCCTCTCCTTTCTCGAAGACGATGCGCTGGCTCTGCCGGCCGACGAAGGGATCGCGGGTTTCCAGCGCGAATCGGCCGGCGGCCGAGCCGCGGCGCAGGCCCCGCCACATTCGGCTGACCCCCTCGTCCCAGCGCCGTTCCGGCTCGAAGGGCAGGTCCGTCACCTTCTCCCCGGTCTTGACCTGGAGGTTGCGAAAGCGGCACTCGCGGCCGAAGGTCCGCAGGCCGACGGCGCCGGCGTCGAGGGGATGGTCGCGGTCCTCGTGAGCCAGAACCTTCTTGCCGTCGAGCAGGATCTCCAGGGACGTTTTCTCCATACGCACGACCAGGGGGAGCCAGCGGTCGGCCGGGACGGCACAGGGCACGTCCTTGATCGGCTCCCAGTTGTTGCGGTGCCGCCCCAGCCGCACGAAGGCCGGCTCGGAAGAAAGGGAGATTTCGTAGCCGATGAAGCGGTCGGCCCCGGTTCGAGGCTCGCGGACCTTGACGACCAGCCCCGCCACCCCCCCGGCCTTGCCCGGCAGCAGCACCTCGACACGGACCTCGCCGGTGCCAAGGGGCGGATGCTCGGAGACCAGCTTGGGCCCCTCCCCGGCGGGAACGGACAGGACGCCGTCGCGCACCGCCCAGCTCCCGCCGTGCAGGGTAAAGTGCTTGATCGGCGGGGTGGGCGCCGCCTCCTGGAAGCTTTCGCCAAAGATCATCTGGCTGTAGATGCCCCCGTAGACTTCGTGGTTGACGTCTTCCAGGCACGCCCCGGTCATGTGGCGTGTCGTCCGTGCGACAAGGTCGTTGGCCCGCACCTGGATCATCGCTTCTTGAGCGGGCAGGTTGCCCCGGCCGAGGAGGAAGAGGAGGATGGCGAGTGGAACCGAGGGGTGGCGCATGGTGTGGGACTCCTTTACCACCAGGATATTCGCTCGGGACGAAAGTTCCAAACCGACCCGAGGAGTTCTTCGTTTCGGATAATACAGTTATCCCCCAGCGATACCTCTACCGGAAGCCCTTGCCCCCTCACCCGCCCCGGCAAGGTAGTGGTATAGTTTGACGTTTTTCTACTCGGATTTACAGGACGCCGATAGCAAACTATACCACTACCGAGGTCGGCCCATCGGCCGCTTCCTCCAGCAATTGCCTCTGCTCCTTCGCCGGAGTAACATGGGCTTGCTGAATCGAAACTGTAGCCCCAGGAGGCGGGTCAGTTTGCTCACCGCCGCCTGCCCGCCAACGCGGTCCTGCTCTGCGAGGAGAGGAGGGGGGATGAGCACGTGGCAAGCATGTTCTATGCGGATCACACCTGCTACGCGCTGCGGGCCTGGGGTGCGGACAGGTTGGCCCTTCCGAGTCTCAGGGCCGGAGGCATCCCCTACGTGGTGTCGCGCCGGAAGCTGCCCCTCGTCCCGTCTACGTGAGCGCTACGCGGAACCTGACGGTCTACCTGTGGCGGCAGCCTTCACCCCAGGCCGAGTGCCGTCCGCAGTGCCGCTCCACGATGCGTCGCGGAAGCGTTGCTTTTTCGCCGACCGGCGCGATAGATTATCAACTCTGCCCTGTAAACAGAGTGGAGAATGCGGGAATGCTCGAAGAGCCTGCAACCTCGTTCGTGCGGAGATGGGACTCATGAGCCGGATCGATGGTCCTCATGTCGTCGTAGACCGCACAAGGCCGCCGGGTTCCGGATCGCGCTCGGGGAGCGCCTGGTGGTTCCGGCGCCTTCTCGGTCTGGCCGCGCTCGTGCTGGCGGCGTTTCCGGGGATGGCAGTCTTCGCCGGGCTTGCCGGAGCGGACCCCTCCCTCGCCGCCTCGGAAGGATACGAGCAATCGTTCCGGGGGGGACCACAGGAGCCTCCGGATTGGCAGCGGTTCGGGCCGGGCGCGGAAGAGGAAGTCCAGTTCGAGCCGAACGGCCTCCGCATCACCTTGCCTGCCGGTTCGCCGAAGACCACAGGGACCGGAGTGCGAAGTACGTTTGGCGTCAAGGGCGACTTTGAAATAACGGTGACGTTCGAGATCCTGCAAGAGTCCGCGCCAGCTGTCCCGAACAAGAAGACGCGCTTCACCCTGGCGGCCCTTCTCGACAGACCGGGATTCAACATGGCAACCATCGCCCGCGCGGTGGGGCAAAAAGGGGAGATCAATGCTCTACCGAAGCCGAGAAGCGAGTTCCACACGTGGGTAACCCTGTGGAACGAGTCTACCGGCAACAGCAAGGAGAGGTTCAACCGTTTTCCCACGGAGGCCAGGATCGGGCGACTCCGTCTCGTGCGCAGCGGCTCCACGCTGACCTTCCATGCCGCGGAGGGTCGCGACGGCGAGTTCGTTCTCCTTCAGAAGTATCCCTTCGGAGACGAGGACTTGAAGGACGTCCGTCTCGCCGCGGCCACCGACGATAGCCGCCGGGGATCTCTGGACGTTCGCGTCAGCGACTTGCGGATCCGCGCCACGAACCTCCAGCCAGACTCCGCACCAGCAAGCGAACCGGGACACAAGTCCGGGTCGAAGAAATGGCTGGCGGCGCTGGCAATCATGGGTCTGTTGGCCGTCTCGATCCTCGTGGTCTGTCTGGTCGTGCGTCGTCGCCGTCGCCGGGACAATTCCCTGTCGCCGGCTCCGGTTCTCGAAGGAGAGGTTGAAGCGATAACAGTCGCGCCGCCTATTTCGTTGCGTTGCTCCGGCTGCGAGAAAACGCTGAAAGTCAAGGCGGAGATGGCCGGCAAGAAGATCAAATGTCCCCAGTGCGGCAAGGCGGTGGCCGTCCACGCCCCCTCGTAGCAAGGCGATCGTGGACAAATCGTCTGCTCGCGCGGTAGATTGGGAAAGCCGCTGGTACGGGGCGGCGGTTGCAACCGGGGGGCGATGCGCAGGTGCAGCGGTTGCGGGAACTTCAGCCGGCCAGCGCGCCGGAGGAGAGGCTACAATGAGAGCGCGCGTAGCGTCTTGGTTCGCTGGCCTGACTGACGGCGATTGGCTGCCGGCGCTGGTGGGCGCGGCGGTCTTGGGGTTGTCGCTTTTCCCCCTGGCCCAGGCCGCTCCGCCGGAGCAAGCGCCGCCCGCTCCGGAAGCGGCCCTGCGGCAGTTCTATCAGGATTTCCGGGGCAGCCAGCCTTTGCATCCCGCATTGCAACTGCGCGGCCCGGACGCCGAGGAAGTGAGCAAGTTCGAAGCCGAGGGTTTGCGAATCACGCTCCCCGCCACGCGGCCGGTCAACCACCCGGTGGAGGTGGTGACGACCTTCGCCCTCTCCGGCGACTTCGATGTCACCGCCACCTACGAATTGTTGTCCGCCAGTCGGCCGGACAAGGGATATGGCGTGGGGGTCGGCCTGAATATCGCCGACACCAATGCCCGAGACAAGTTTGCCAAGGTCTCCCGCTGCATGCTGGCCAGGGGAGGAAGCGTTTATCTGAGCGAATACTGGGACCATGCTTCCGCCAAGAGCTACCAGACGCGGACGAAGCCAACCACATCGCGGATCGGACAACTGCGCTTGGTGCGAAAGGGTTCGGCCCTCCACTGCCTGGCGGCCGACGGGATGGGGGGCGGCTTCCAGGAAATCTATTCACAACCCGAATTCGGTACGGAAGACATGGCCTATCTGCATTTCGCGGTTGTAGACAGCGGCCGTCCGGGCAACGCCGTGGATGCCCACTTGATCGACCTGAAGATCCGTGCCGCGAGCTTCGATCCAGACCCTGGCGCCGCGGACTTCATTCCAGACCCCAACCCCGACTCCGCACCAGCAAGCGAATCGGGACACAAGTCCGGGTCGAAGAAATGGCTGGCGGCGCTGGCAATCATGGGTCTGTTGGCCGTCTCGATCCTCGTGGTCTGTCTGGTCGTGCGTCGTCGCCGTCGTCCAGGCAATTCCCTGTCGCCGGCTCCGGTTCTCGAAGGAGAGGTTGAGGCGAAGACGGCCGAGCCGCCTATTTCGTTGCGTTGCTCCGGCTGCGAGAAAACGCTGAAAGTCAAGGCGGAGTTGGCCGGCAAGAAGATCAAGTGCCCCCAGTGCGGTCAGGTCGTGCTGGTGCCGGCGATAAATCACTCGGGCCGCTGACGCGGCCCCGCTCGCCCAAATCGGAGATTCTTCTCATGATCCAAGAAACCTGTCACGAGGGACGCCTCCTGCAAGGCCGGCCCGTGCCGCCAACCTTCTGGGCGGCAGCGCTGGTGCTTCTGGGGTTCGTGGGGGTGGAGTTGATCGCACGGCAGCTCGGCGCGGCTGCCGAGGAAACGAAGAAACCGGCGGAGGAACATTATTTCGATTTCCGAGGCCATCCGATTCCTGCGGAGCTGACGGCATTTGGGTTTGGGGACGAAGACGACCGGTTCCTCCGCGTCGAGCCGGAGGGCTTGCGCGTCACCCTCCCGCGGACCTGGATTCACCCCTGGGGGGGAGTAGGCTTCCAAACCGCGTTCGGCATTGGCGGCGACTTCGAGGTCACGGCGGCTCTTGAGATCCTTCATGCGGATAGCCCTCCTTCCGGTTACGGAGTCGGTGCGCGCCTGCGCGTCAAAAAGGCAAACCCTTCTCCGGAGGGGGCAACCTTCTGCCGGTCCGTGCGGGCTAGGGGCAAGCAAATCCTGCTGTGGGACCGGAGCGTTGGGCAGCCGGGGGAGAAACCTCGGACCACGGAAGGGAGCGTACCTTGCGCCGAAACGGTGGGCCGGCTGCGCTTGAAGCGGACAGGGACCACCCTGCACTACCTGTGGGCTGCGGGAACGAGGGGCGATGTTTTCCAGGAAATCCACCAGTGTGAATTCGGAGCCGAGGACATCCAGAACGTCCAGCTCGGTGTCATTACGGGGCTAAAACCCTGCGACGTGGATGTTCGCCTCATCGATTTACGGATCCGCAGTGTGGTGGGGGTTGATGGGGGAAGGCCGAACGAGCCGCCGGCACCGGAACAGCTTTCCTCCGGGCAATCCTCCCAACAGTCCAGGCCGAAAAAATGGTTGATCGCGCTGGCCCTCTGCGTTGTGATCTTCCTCTCGTTCGCTGCGCTGGGGTGGTGGCTCCGAGTACGGCGAAGCCGCCACGCCGCCAAGGAGCGTGACAGCGCGGGCGTTGCCGATCAGCAGGAAGCAGCCCCATCGGCCGCGCCTGCCCTTTCCTTCGCGTGTTCCAGTTGCGGCAAGCACCTCAAGGTCAGAGCGGAGATGGCCGGCAAGAAGATCAAATGTCCCCAGTGCGGCAAGACGGCGGTCGTCCCGGCCGCCGACACGTACAGGGCATAGAAACCCGAGCTGCGACCGTAAGGGAGCGGCGCCGACAAGCGCTCTCTGACGGTCGCGGCTCGTAAAGAAAGTTCGGAGACATGGGCATGAGTAAGCGGCCGACCGCACCTCCGCCGACGCCGAGCCGGATGAGCACGCTCGTCGTGCCGGTCGTCTTGGCCGTTGTCGTGTGCGGCTGCGCCGTCTACGCCAACCTCTCGTTCGCCGTCACCAACAAGGCCGACTACCGCTACTTCCCCCCGTTCGAGCGGAACGTCAACGAGAACAACAATCGCCATTTGGGAGCGGAGTATTTCAGCATCGCTCGGGCGATGATCCGCGGCCAGGGCTTCGCCAATCCGTTCCCTGGTCATACCGGCCCGACGGCGTGGATGCCGCCGCTGCTGCCCACCCTTCTGGCGGGACTCCTGTGGGCGTGCAATGGCGACCGCGATGCTGTCATGACCGTCATCATCTTCTTGCAGGTCTGGGTCCTGATCGGGACGGGCCTCCTGGTCCTGGCGCTGGTCCGGCAGACGAGCCGGCGGCTCGGCGCGGTCGTGGCGGCCGCGGTCTTCCTCATCGCTCTGTTGAGCCATTTTCACTTGTGTTTCCAGCTCACCCACGACTGCTGGCTGGTGTTGCTGGCCCTCGACCTGCTGATCGCTGGCCTGTGCTGGTTCGAGCCGCTGCACGGCTGGAAGACGGCTGTCGCTTGGGGCGTGTTCGGCGGACTGTGCGGCCTCATCAACCCGGTCGTCGCCTTCGCCTGGGGAACGTCCGCCGTGGTGATGGCGATTCGGCAGCGCGCCGGGAGCCGACTGGCTCTGGCCGGACTGGTCGCCGGGCTGACGCTGATGCCGTGGACCGTGCGCAACTACCTGGTCTTCGACCGACTGATCCCGGTCAAGTCGAACGCGGCGTATGAGCTGTACCAGTCGCAGTGTCTGCAAAAGGACGGACTGCTGCACCACACCACCTTCGCGAGCCATCCCTTCGCCTCCGGGGGCCGGGAGCGCCGGGAGTATAGAGCACTCGGCGAGATCGCCTTCCTGGAGCACAAAAAGGAACAGTTTTGCCGAGCCGTCGCGGCCGATCCCCTCGATTTCCTCGACCGCGCCGCCTGTCGGTTCCTCGGCGCGACGCTGTGGTACGAACCGTTCAACCCGGTCAAAGAGGCCAAGCGTCCCTGGAGCCTGTGGTTCAGTCGTTTGACCCATCCCCTTCCATTCGTGAGCTTGCTGGTCCTGCTCTTCGCGAATCTTTGGCGGCCCCTCCATCGCTGGCAGTGGATCGTGATCGGAGCCTATCTGCTCTATCTGCTGCCCTACGCCGCCATCAGCTACTACGAACGCTATGCCCTACCGCTGCTCGGGGCGAAAGTGTTGCTGGTGATCTGGGCGGCCGATCGGCTTTCGCTTTTCGCGGAAGCGCTGATGCGAAAACCGAAAACCGAAAACCGAAAATCGGCAGCCATCGAGCGACCCACCGGCAGGCTCGCCCCACGCTCCAAGGAGAACCTCATGCCTAGATCTGGCCGCCGGGCCTTCACCTTGATTGAGCTAGTCGTCGTCATCGCCATCGTCGTGGTGTTGCTGGCGCTGCTGTTGCCGGCGGTGCAACAGGCCCGAGCCGCGTCCCTGCGCATCCGCTGCGCCAACAACTTGAAGCAGATCGGACTGGCCCTGCACCAATTTTACGGTGTCTATCAGGTCTTCCCCAGCAACGGCGGCTGGGACGGCCAACAAACGATCCTGTCCGTGGATGGGACGCCGTTCACTCCCTCGACCTTGGACTACACGACCGGCCAGACCTTCTATTGGGGCGTCGGCGACCCCCTGCTGACGCCGCCCGAGCAGACCGGCAGCTGGGCCTTCAGTCTTTTGCCGTATGTCGAGCAAGGCCCGATGTACAACCAGCGGATCTGGACGAATGGGGTTGACGTCTACATCTGCCCGACTCGTCGTCTGGCCCTGGCGGAGCCGGTGGTTTCGGATGCCTACGGACAATACCAGGGCGGCGGCTGGACCTGGGGCAAGACCGACTATGCCGTGAACCTGCTCACCTTCGACAATCGTCCGGTGTGCGGGAACATGGCTGAAATCACCGATGGACTCTCCAACACCATCCTGGTCGGCGAGAAGGCGTTCAACCCGCGAGTGGAGCAGCCCCAGAGTTGGTACTGGGACGAACCGTTTTTCCTGGGCGGCTCCAAGGGAACCTCGCGTGGCGGCTTGGGACTGCTCCTCGATGGGCCGGGCCGCTGGCTCCAGGATGGCGTCTGGCAGGGCAACTGGGAAGACGATCCCTACAAGGAGAACTGGGGTTCGCCTCACCGCGGCGGCGTTCAGTTCCTCTTCGGCGATGGCTCCGTCCATCTGCTTCCCCGCGACCTCGATGCCGCGATCTTCGCGGCCCTCTTGACCCCGGACGGAGCGGAGGCCGTTTCCCTGCCATGAAATCGTCGCTCCCCCTCGCCGCGCTGGCCGTCCTCGCGCTCCTCGTCTCTCGGAGTGGCGCGTCCGAGATGCGCGACGAGCTGCGCGTGGATGCCGCCCATTACTCGGTAATGCGAGCGCTGTTTGGCACCTATGGCTATCGGCCGCGTCAGACCCTCTTCTGGGAGACGGCTGGCCTCCGCTTCCAGTTGCCCGGCGGCGCCGAGGGCGTCGGGCAGACCGGAGTGTACTCGTATTTCGCCCTGTCCGGGGATTGCGAAACGATACTCACGTACGACTTGCTCAACGTGCCGCCGCCGCGAGGAGGCTACGGCAGCGGAGTGGGCTTGGCCTTCGACTTCGGAGGCGGCGGCGGCCGCGGCGCCATCCAGCGCCTGATCCGGCCAATGGAAGGAGACGGTTACGTCCTGCAGACCGTTCCGGGCGAATTTGCTAAGAGCATGAAGGAGGTGGATCGTTTCGTGCCGGCGGCCTCCAGGCAAGGGCGAATCGGCTTACGGCGCGTGAAAAACGAGTTGATCTTTCTGAGCGCGGACGCTCTGGACGGCCCGCTCCAGGAGATCGACCGCTTGCCGTTCACCGAGCGGACCATACGCGCCGTGCGGGTGTTCGCCGACCCAGGAGGCTCGCCGACGGCCCTCGACACGCGGATGAGTAATATCGAGATCCGGGCCGAGGAGATCGCCTTGGGTGTTCCCCGGCGCGAGCAGACGACGCGGAGTTGGGGATGGGTGGGGACCATTGTGGTCGCGGTGGGCGGCGTGGTCGCGTTCTGGGCCTGGCGACGCAAGCGGAGAAAGTTTTATCAGCCCGAAGCGTAAGCGCGGGCGTCCGACAGCCCTCGCTTAGACACCGCGCGACTCTCTAGAGATCTTTATGCAGCAGGTTGAGGAGCGTCACGCGCGGGGATCCGTCAAGACGAGGCGGCCGTGCAGGCCGGCCTGAGCGATGCCTGGAGTAATGGGCCAGTCGAGGGCCACGTGAACCGGCTGAAGGTGATCAAGCGGACGATGTATGGCCGGGCCGGGTCAGAACTGCTGCGGGCGCGAGTACTGCACGCCGCCTGAGCGAAAAGTCCGCATCCCGCCGAGTGGCAGAACTGGCCTCGGTCACCAGAAGTGCGGGAGAACCCCATCCCGATGCCGATTACCAAACGTTTGGGAGTATCGATCACTGCCCTCTGCCAGGCACCGGCCGGTAGCCGGGCCAGGCGGCGGAGGATAGCTGCTCCCCGTCGTCGAATGGTCACGAAGCAGATACCACGCTGATTCAGCCGCGACAATTCCGGGTAGGTCATCACCTTGGAGTCGATGTACAACCACTGCGGGTCCGACCCGGTCAACTCGTGCCAGAAGTCCACGAAACGCATGGGCTCACCCGCCTGGTCGGCACGCGTCAGGTTGGCGTTGGCGTAGCAGAGTACCCGGCTGTCGTTCTCCAAGGCGAAGAAGGTCAAGA
>Ga0335075_10002116_pt1 | contig 32120 bp, 34 predicted proteins | sample Lox_Sample_24_FD_206723 | JGI IMG/M metagenome (GOLD analysis project Ga0335075, IMG submission 206723) | Soil microbial communities from Loxahatchee National Wildlife Refuge, Florida, United States - Lox_Sample_2.4 | ecosystem: Environmental > Terrestrial > Soil > Wetlands | place: USA...
GGTGACCATGTTGGCGAAGATCACCCTGGCGGCCTCAAGGTAGCGTGTCTCGCCGGTGAGGTCGTAGGCAGCGATCCAGGCCAGTGCCCACCAGCCATTGTCATCGAAGTAGCGCACCGTGAAATTCCGGTGCACCCGTCCAGCTGCGCGGAACGTTCGGCCGACGACAGAAGCGTGCCGGCGATCCCCGGTCCGCTGGATGTAGGCGATAACTGCAGTCAGCGCGTTGGCGGCGTTCCACCAGCCGGTCGTGCGCCACTGCCCGGTCCACCGGCTGTGCCACCGCTGCAGCGCCTCGATCCCGGCCGCAGCGCGCGCCTGGTAGTCGGGCTCGGATATCGAAACCATGGGCGGCGACCTCGCCTTCCTCGCCTCGCCTAATGCGCCTGCCTACTGCCGTACCTACCCTGCTGGCCGTTGAGGACCCGGTCTGATCCGCAAACTGCGGCGCGCAGTGCGCCGGACCTTTTGAAGGCCGGTCCGTTCTTGCGACAATGCTCATACGCGAGCACATGCCGATGGAGGGTGCGATGGCTGAAGCCCAGTACGGTGCGGCCACACCGCATCGGAGCACGGCAGCCCTACCGCATCTGGTCAAGCGGTCTATCAACAGGCCGGCGATCACGTCATTCGGCTGCGGAGTCATTGGGCTTACGGTTCAGCTGCCCCTGATGCTCTTCGTCCTCGCCCACCACCCGCTCCCAGGCAACGTCTGGTCGGAAAGCGTCCTGCTCAGCGTGCTTCCATTTGCTGGGATTTTCTTCGGGGCGACTGGCCTGGATCAGATCGCGAAGGGACAGCACGGACGGCGCTTTGCCGGCATAGGCCTGCTGATCGGCATTGCAGAGTTCGTGCCGATCTTGCTCTTCCTCTTAAGCCAGAGCTAACGCGCGGGGCGTTGTGCGGCCGCGGCCGCGTCGGCACTGCCACCATGGGCGCCGCCGTTCCCCTCTAGCCTGCCGTCACAATGTCAGAGCCAGCGCTTAGCCTCGAGGCATGGACAACGCATTCGCGGCGGCAGACCGCTTCCTACTCAGCCAGGCGCGCCTGCTTGAGCGGCGCCTGTTCGCGACAGCTTTCCTCGGCCAGCCTGCGGCGCGCGTGGTCGACGCGCTGCGCGGTTACCAGAACGACGACGGCGGGTTCGGCCAGGCGATGGAACCAGACACAAGGTGCCCGGCGAGCCTGCCCATCTACGTCGAGGTCGCGTTCCAGGCCCTGGCCGCGGCCGCCGGGGCCGGCCATGGCCCGGCTGGCCACGGAGCGGCTGAGTTCGGCGCTGCCTACGCCGGCATGGTGCAGCGCGCCTGTGATTTCCTGGCCCGGACGGCGAAGGACGCCGCGGCGGGGGGCGGTGTCCCGCCGGCCTTCCCAATCATCGAGTCCTTCCCGCACGCCGTGCACTGGACCGAGTGGACCTACCAGCCGAGCCTCAATCCGACAGCGGGACTGGTCGGACTGCTGTACAAGCTCGGGGTCGACCACCCGTGGCGAGCGCAGGGCGCAGCCTACTGCTGGCGCAAGCTGGACTCGGGCGAGCTGCCCGGCGATGCCCACGCGCTGTCCGAGACGCTCATCTTCCTTGAGCACGTTCCTGATCGCGACCGCGCTGATCAGCACGCCGCCGTCCTCGCGGCGACCCTGGCTGACGTCCCGATGTTCCACCTCGACCCGGACGCCACCGACTACGGGCTTTCCCCGCTGCACCTGGCACCAGAGCCCGGATCGCGCTGGCGAAGACTGTTCACCGACTCGCAGATCGACGCGCACCTTGATCGCCTGGAGAGAGACCAGCAGCCCGACGGGGGCTGGCCGATCAGCTGGGAGCCGCCCAGCGAGGCGGCCGTGTGCGAGTGGCGGGGCATGGTGACCCTGCAAGCGCTACGGACGCTGACGTCGTACGGGCGCCTCAGCCCGCCGGCATAAGACATCGCGCGCGCGTGATCAGAGGCCACCTGCGCTCGTGCAGGTGGCCTCTGATCGATCACGCCTCTGGAACCAACTGCTACCGGCGGTGCAGCCGCACAGAAATGTGCAGGTGTTTCACGTGCACGTGGATTTTCGCTTCCGGTGCCGGAGACGGGAGAACGACGTTAAATCCGCACTGACCCGTCGCCCGGCCGCCGACCCGGTTCGGGTGGCCGTCGCTGTCTCCGAACTGGATGGCCGGGCTGTTGCCGCGGCACGTGAGGCTGCCGCGGATGGTATTGGTCACGACCTCCATGGCGTCGGGGTCCGCCATGCTGTTCCTGGAAACGGTAGAGCTGCCATGGACAGAGAGATAAATGGCGCCGAACCAGCACGAACTCAGACCGGTGACTCGCAGGCTGCCACCAATCTTGATGTGCTCGAAGTCGCTGTAGACAGGGCTCTTAAACAACGTGAACACGCCGGTTGGCGTGCAGTTGAGGCCGCCTCCGCCGCCGGTCTCCGTGACGTTGCCGTGAATGGTGGAGTTATGCACCACAACGCCGAGCGGACGGTATGCGATCAGGCTCCCACCTACCGTGTCATGGCTCGACAACGTTGGCCGGCTCGGGTGCGGGTCATCGGCGCATGCGAAATTCGCGCTGCGCTGGCCGAAGGCCTTGTCATAGGCCCGATCACAGCCCATGGCCAGGCTGGCGCCGCGCCTGACGATCAGGTTGCCGCCGACTGCGAGGCTTGAGTGGCCGTGGCCGGTGTGGTCGTTGAGCCCGAAAATGGCCACAAGAGCACCGCCGGGCTCGATGACGAGGTTGCTGCGTACCCGGGCGGGGCCGGCATTGACCTCGCAAACGCCGTGAACCACCACCGAGGAATGAGTCCCTGCCAGCGTGCCCGGCGCCGTTGTGGTGCCTGAGCAGTTATAGGTGCTCGCGCCCGACGCACTCGCCATGGCCTGGCCCGCGGCGAGTGCGCTGGCTACCAAGCCACCGATCACGATTAAATAAGACGTATAACCCAAAAAACGCTGTCTACGCATTTCTTAGCCCCCCTCAGAGCACCTGGCGTTGCTTTTGAGGAATTCTGGCGTCAGTGTGAGTCCCGGGTCAATGGTCAATAGAGTCATTTACCGCGTGATTGCTGGCCATTTGCCAAGGAGCCGCATTCGGCGGGGATCCGTGGCCTGGCACCTGTTGTTCAGCTCAGCTACGTATCACGGACATCTAGTATCTTTCTGGAATTTTGTTTCAGATGTGAACGTCCGTTCACGTGATCCGTGTGGCTATTGCGCCGCCGGGTGGTGCAGCGAACAGGAGAAACATGAACGGCAAACCTCGCGTCGGGCGTCGGCTCGCTCTGCTTGCGACAGCAGGCTGCACCGCCCTCGGCGTTGCGCTAGTACCTGCGCTAACCGCGTCCGCCTCCGTCGGGACCGCCGCGCACAGCCAGCTGCCGGTGCCGCCCGGCGCGATCAAGCACGTCATGGTGATCGAGCTGGAGAACGAGAGCGAGGGCGAGACTTTCGGCGCCAGTTCGCCGGCGACCTATCTCAACGACACCCTGCTGCCGCAGGGCGAGTTGCTTGAGAACTATTACGCGGTCGGGCATGTCAGCCTCGACAACTACATCGCGCAGGTCTCGGGCCAGGCGCCGAATCAGCTGACCAGCAGCGACTGCGTCACCAGCCTCACCTCTTTGGACGGTAGCTACAACGATGTAACCCCTGGCACCCTGGACCCGGATCAGGCCAAGTATCCAGGGCAGGTTGACGGCCAGGGCTGCGTTTTCCCGGCGAGCGTGCAGACCATCGGAAACCAGCTCGACCGGGCTTACCCACGGACTATCGGCAGCGACTGGCGCGAGTACGCCGAGGACATGGGTAACGACCCGGCCCGAGATGGCGGCCAGCCCGATCCGCTCGGCGGCACCGATTGCGCGCACCCGACTCAGGTGAACGGCGTCGCGCCGGACGACACCAACAACGCCGAGGGTCCGAACGCCACTGGCACTCAGGTCAAGTCGACGACCGTCGACCAGTACGCGGACCGGCACAACCCGTTCATCTACTTCCACTCAGTCACGGACAACAAGTGGCTCTGCGATCACGACGTGGTGCCGCTCGGCACCGAAACCACGAACGCCGACGGCACGATCTCCTATCACGGTCACCTGGCTCAGGACCTGGCGCATTCGTGGACAACTCCGCGGTTCTCGTTCATCACCCCGAACCTCTGCGACGACGGGCACGACGCCACGTGCGCCGGCTTCAACGACGCAGGCGGCACGACCGGCGGCCTCGTTGGCGCTGACGACTTCCTGAAGACATGGATGCCGCTCATCCTGAATTCGCCCGCGTACCGCAGCGGCAGCATGCTCGTGATGATCACCTTCGATGAAGGCGCCGAGACCGACACCACGGCCGGCGACAACGAGCAGCCAGGCCCGAACAGCGCCAACCCGGGTTACTCGCCGCTGCTCAACACGCCGATCGCGGCGTACGGTGGCCTGACCTACTACGAATTGCTCGGGATCACCGGCCTGACGCCAGGTCAGGAGCCTCCGGCCGGGACTATGCCGGGCGGTGGCGAGGTCGGCGCCGTGCTGCTGAACGCGGACTGGATTAAGCCGGGATCGGTGGACACGACCGGCAGCTACAACCACTACTCTGCCTTGCGCACCTTCGAGGACCTGCTCGCCATCAGGACCGGCGGAGCGGACGGGCACGGTCACCTGGGCTTCGCTGCCACGGCGACCGACTTCGGTCCGGACGTCTTCAACGCTCACCCGAGGGGCCGCTTCTGACACAGGGACCGCCCGGATTGCAGGTTGGGACCGCGGCGCGGGACGTTCTGTCTCGCGCCGCGGTCTGCGGCGGCAGTCTGCGCGAGCGAGGCCTCGGCATTTAACTCGCTGAGCCCGCTGGCTATAAATTGAGTTGGCGCCTGGCCACAGTCCCTGCAGACTGCAACCGTGGAGGTCGCCGAGGCTCGCCGCGGTAGCCGGGAGCTCGAAGAGGCTGCCCAGATCTGGGCCGAGGCAACCGCCTTCAGAGATGGCGAGAGCGAGATCGCCGGCCTGAGCGATTCCCTCCCGATAATCGAGGCCGTGCTGGACCGTTCGCAGAAGGCTTTCGTGCTGCTCGCCCGGGCTGATACCGGAGACGCAGCCGGGTTCGCCGCGGTCGAGCCGATCACGGCCGAGTCCACCACCGAGCCGATCGGCACGCGGGCGGAGGTGGCCTATTTTGGCGTCCGCCCGAGCATGTGGGGACGGGGCGTCGGCCGGCTGCTGCTCCGGCAGGTGCAGTCGCGTCTGACATCGGCCGGTTACACGCACGCCGAGCTGTCGGTCTATGCCGCGAACGTGCGGGCGGTGACGCTCTACGAGCGGCTGGGCTGGCAGCCCGTTGGTGAGCCGACTCGGCATCGCCGGACCGGCAAGCTGGAGCAGCGCTACGAGCTGGTCCTTTAGGCGGCGCTCGTGAGCTACTTGCCGCTGCCCCAGAATCTGGCCGACAGCATAGCCAGCAGCGAGGATCCACAGCGCCGCGCCTGGCTGGACCGGCTCCCTCGCATTGTGCGCGACCTCGCGTGCGACTGGGGACTTGAGCTCGGCGCGCCGTTCCAGCCAGGGGGGCAGTGCTCCTGGGTGGCGCCTGCCCGCACGGCTGACGGCGCGTGGCTGGTGCTCAAGGTCGAGTGGCTCCATCCGGAGGCGGAGCAGGAGCCAGCCGCGCTCCGATTCTGGGACGGGAACGGCGCAGTCCATCTCCACGCCGACGCGATCCTCGGGGAGACAATCGCGCTGCTGCTGGAGCGATGTGAGCCCGGAACGCTACTCAGCAACCTGGCTGAACCCGAACAGGATGAGGTCGTCTGCGCACTGCTGCCGCGGCTCTGGCGTGCGCCTGCCGCCGAGCACGAGTTCCCGTCGCTGCAGGCAATGTGCGCGGCCTGGGCTGACGAGACGGAGGAAGAATTCGCGCGGGCAGGAGATGGGATAGCGAGCGCCGAACTTGACCGCGGGCTCGTGCGGGCCGGGCTTGAGCTCTTCCGGACGTTGCCGGCCTCGGCCGATCGGCACGTGCTGCTGGCAACCGACCTGCACGCCGAGAACATCCTTGCGGCACGGCGCGAGCCGTGGCTGGCTATCGATCCCAAGCCGCACGTGGGGGATCCCGCTTACGACGCGCTGCAGCACATGCTGAACTGCGACCGGCTCTTCACCGACCCGGCTGGGTTGGCACGGCGGCTGGCTGACCTGCTGGAACTCGACCAGGGCCGGCTGCTGCTTTGGCTGTTCGCCAGAGTCGTGCAGGAATCACCCGGTCGGCCGGCACTGGGCGAGGTGGCCATGCGCCTGGCCCCGGAGCTGCCCTGGTGACGAGCCGTTAGGACGCACCGAACGGCACTGGGCAGCGCGGCACTTCCGCGCACTCGATCAGGTCCGTGCAGCCAGCCTCCAGCGTGGCGCGGAGCGTGGTCGCGACCACTTGCAGTTCGGCAATCGTCGACTCGACCTCAGCGAGCCTGGCGCTCAAGCGTTCCGACAGCGGTCTGCTCGTCGGCTGTGGCCGAAGCCGGGGCGCCGCATGGACGAGCTCGGCAGCCTCGCCGAGTGAGAACCCGAGCCGCTGCGCTGCCTTGATGGCGCGCAGCCGGATCAGCGTTTCTGGCGGGTAGAGGCGGTGGCCGCCAGTGGTTCGCGGCGGCTCGGCGAGCAGGCCCCGGCGCTCGTAGTACCGCAAGGTCTGGTGGCCGACACCAGCTGCCCTGGCGAGCTCGCCGCTGCGAAAGCCAGTCATGCTGGCACCTGCGCGGCCGCTCGGCCGGCCAGTGCCGCCAGCGCCGGCAGGTGCGCCTCCGGCACGGCGATCTCAAGCAACAGCCGGTCCGCAGCCGCCGTCAGGGTGAAAGTGAAGAACGAGCAGCACGCAGTCTCGGCGACCGCGAGCTCCGCGGCCCGACGGGCGGCCGCGGGGTCGCGCCGCAGTTCGAGCCGGAGGTGTGTCGGTGCGGGCCGTTGCGCTGGTACCGCCATCCCGGCGAACAGTTGGTCGAACTCGGCGAGGCGCGCTAGCTGGCCGGCGCTGGCAAGCGTGCAGCCGTGCACTGGCTCGTGCGCCGGAGCGGCTGCCTGACTGGGATCCATACCACGACGGTAAGCCTGTACCAGGGACCGGATGCAAGACAACTACGGTAGGCACGTGGCGGACACCGAGACGACCAGGGCGGGAGCGCTGGACGCGGCGCATCTATCCGCCGCCATCCAGTCAGGCCTGTCCGGCGCGGGAATCCCGAGCCTCACCGCCGGCGTGCAGAAGCTGATGGCCGCCTACCGGTCTGGCGAGGTGCCGGCGAGCCCGGTAATGGCGTCGCGGGCTGATGCGGCCGCGTACGCCGCATACCGGATGCCCGCCACCGCAGCGGCGACGGCCCTCGCGCTGCAGCAGATGCGCCTGTCGCTTCCAGCCTGGGCGCCGGCGACACTGCTGGACTTCGGGGCGGGAACAGGCGGCGCCGCGTGGGCGGCCGCCAGCATCCTGCCGAGCGTCCGGGCAATGACGCTGCTGGAGCAGTCGGCCGACGCGATCAGGCTCGGTACGGTCATTCTCGCTGAATCGTCGGTCAGCCCGCTGCAGTCCGTCAACTGGCGGCAGTGGCGGCTGACCGCTGCTGTCGCTGGATCGGCGGAGCCGGACTCGCCAGCCGGGGACTCGTCGGGTGGCAACCTGCCGGCCGCGGACCTAGGCACGGCCGCTTACGTACTGGGCGAGCTGTCGTCCGCGCAGCAAGCTGCCCTGGTGAGTCTGGCAGCGCGCTGTGCCGCCGCCGTTCTCCTCGTGGAGCCGGGAACCCCAGCCGGCCACCGCCGGATCCTGGCAGCCAGGGCGCAGCTACTCGCGGCCGGCTACCTCATTGCCGCGCCGTGCCCGCATCAACTCGGCTGCCCGCTCGACGTGGCCGGGGACTGGTGCCATTTCGGCGCGCGGCTGCCGCGTTCTGCTCTGCACCGGCAGGTTAAGGGCGCTGAGCTCTCGCATGAGGACGAGAAGTTCAGCTACGTAGCCGCGGTTCGCCCCGATGTCGGCCCGCCAGAGCTGCCCGCGAGCCGGGTTGTGCGTCGGCCGCAGCAGCGTAAGGGCCTCGTCACGCTTGAGCTGTGCGTTCGCGACGGTCAAAGCCGCTCCGAGCTTGTGAGCAAGAGCAAGGGTGAGGCGTACCGGCGGGCGCGGAAGACGTCGTGGGGCGATCGCTGGGACTGACCCCGACTCAGTTGAACACCGCCTGAGTTGAGCCGGCGTGTTAACTGCTTGGCCTGGCTGCGAGCCGCTGTTAGCTTTTCCGGGTGAAAGACCGGTACTCCCAGTCGGAGCTCGACGAGCTGCTTGCCAGCACGCAGCCGCGAGTGGGCTGGGACTTCTCCCGGATGAGCACCCTGCAGGCGCCAGCTCCGTGGGAGTACAGCGAGGTCGTCGCGCGGTACCTAAAGCCCAGCGACGAGGTCCTTGATATCGGTACCGGCGGCGGAGAGCGCTTCGCGGCCATGGCCAGCCGGTTCTGGCGCGGTCTTGGCGTCGATATCGATCCTGAGATGATTGCGCTCGCCGCGCAGACCTACTCGGGTCGCAATCTCGAATTCCGAGTCTGCAGCGCGCGGCTCGAGGGGGTCGCCACCTCGTTCCCTGTCATTATCAACAGGCACGCCACGCTTGATCTGCTGGCCGTAACCGAGCACCTCAAGCCGGGTGGCTACTTCATCAGCCGCAACCGGGCACGGAGATCACCGCGAGCCTGCTGACCGATTCCGGCCTGCGAATGGTGGGCTTCATGGAGTACGACGTCGAGTACGTGGTACGCGATGTCGAATCGCTGGTTTTCTGGCTGAGCGCGCTGGACCTGCCGCACGCGGACCTCGACGGAGCTTCGTGACGAACACGCATCGGTACCTGGCCGTCGCCCAGTTGCCGAAGTAGCGCGTGCTGGAGGAAGCGGGAGACACATGGACATCGGCGCGGTGCAACAGCTCGCGTGGCAGAACAAGATCGCGAAGGGCTTCAACACCACCGATGTGGCGCTGGAGTTCGGACTGCTTACCGCTGAGGTCGGCGAGGCATTCACGGCGTGGCGCAAGCGCCAGGCCGATCTGGGCGAAGAGCTAGCTGACGTGCTGATCTACGTGACGTGCCTGGCCGAGATGACTGGTGTTGAGCTGGCGTCGGAGGTGTCGGCCAAGCTGGCGAAGAATGCGGCCCGCACCTACGAGCGCGACTCGCGCGGCGTCCTGCAGCGGGTGGCGGATGGAAGCACCGGCAGCGATAGCGCAGGCGTTAGCCCGGCGGGCGATTGAGTGTTTCGCGCTCTGGCAGGAATGCCGCGGCTGCGTCCTCGAACTCTTCGTAAGTCCAGCCCCAGCCGCCCTTACGCAGGTCCGCCGCCACGCCTTCCACCCAGGACAGCTCAGCACTGATCATGACCCGCTGGTAATCGTCATCCATCAGCACAACGCGGGGGAGCGCGTCAGCGTACGCCCGCAGGTCTGCTTCGACCGTGGCCAACTGGTCGCGTAGTGCCGCCGCTCGCTGCTCCATGACCGCGAGTGCTTCTTCCGGGGTCAGCAGCATGATGAATGACAGCGCAGCCGGGAACTGGGGGAACTCGTTGCGCGGGCGCGCCAGCATGTCAGTCAGCCAGTCGCGGGCAGCGCGCCGGCCAGTGTCGGTCAGTTCGTAGACGGTCCGCTCCGGGTACTGCTGATCGCGCTCGGTCTGCCGGACGGCGATCAGGCCGGCTTCGTCCAGCCGCCGGATCGTCTTGTAGAGGTTGGCGCGCTGGCCGACGTTGATGACGTGATCTTTACCCCAGAGCTTGAGCAGGCGCTGCATCGCGTACGGATGCAGCGGTGCCGCATGCAGCAGGCTCAGGACCGCGAGCGCCAGGGGTGATGCGCGGAACTCGCTCTCCTCTGCCATAGCGCCCTCCTCCGGTCGTGAGCAGCGCGGCCCACGCAACTTCGCGCCAGCAAACCCCACTGCTGCCGTCCTGTTGCCAGCCTACTAGTTCTCCGCGCACTAGTAGTTATGCGTGGCCGGGGCGGTCCGTGACCGTTCGCGCGGCCGGCGAGCACAACGTGACCGTTAACGCGAAAGTCGCGCCCGGATTGCGGCCTTTGCCCTGGCCGAAGTGTCACGTTGCCTTCCCGTGGCCAACTAATAGCAGCTCGGCTACTAGTCTCTAGAAATCAGGTTGCAAAGAGATTAGTTGCCAAGCTACTATCAGTCGCGATATAACTCGTCGGGCAGCGAGCCTGACGGCCCGGAACGCAGGAGGAGCACGAGATGAGCACCGAGACCATGACGGCCCTGGCAGACCCGGCTGTCCCGATCCGAGCCCACAGCCGTGCCGTGAAAAAGCTGGGGCACTGGACGTCCGCCCGGCAGTTCGATGTGCGCGCCTCGCGCGGCGTCGTGGTGCTTGACCTGCGTTCGCCGCGGATCGCAGCGGGCGACATCGAGATCAGCCTGGACATCGATCACGCGGTCGTGAAGCTGCTGGTCGCCGATGGGGCCGTGATCGAGGACGGCGACATTCGCCGGGTCGGCCGGTGCCGGACCAAGGACTGGACGGGCGTCAGCGCGGCTGGCGGTCGGCGGGTTGTGCTCAGCGGCGAGATGCGGCGCGCCGAGGTCCGCGTGCACCGTGGAGGCGTGGCAATCCTGTCGGCGATGTGCAGCCGGGAGTACCTGGCGGACGCGCTGGCGGCGCGCCGCGAGGGCCGGTACCCGACCATCGACGACCCGACGCGGTCAGCAGGGGAGTCTCGATGAGCGCCGGAAGCCCGGCAGGCACTGAGCCGCCGATCGCGCCGCTGCTGCAGGCCCGCGGCCTGACGGTGCGGTTCGGCAAGGTGACCGCCCTGGACGGGCTGGAGCTCACAGCTCCGGCCGGACAGGTGCTGGCCATTCTTGGCCCGAATGGCGCGGGCAAGACCACCTTCGTCCGTGCTGTCGCCACCCTGGTCCGACCGACGAGCGGCGAGCTTCTCGTCCGCGGGCGGGACGTGGTACGCGAAGCCGCCGGCGTCCGCCGTGATGTCGGCCTGGCCGGCCAGTTCGCAGCGGTCGAGCCGACGATGACCGGCCGGGAGAACCTCGAGATGACGGCCCGCCTATTCGGGCACGGCCGCAGCGCAGCGCGCCAGGCCGCCACCGCGGTGATCGATCAGCTGAGCCTTGCGGAGGTTGCCGACCGGCGCACCGGAACCTACTCCGGCGGTCAGCGGCGCCGACTCGACCTGGGCGCCAGCCTGGTCGGCGGGCCGCGGCTGTTGCTGCTCGACGAGCCGACGACCGGCCTGGATCCGGTCAGCAGACGGGAGGTCTGGGAGGCGGTGCGCGGCCTGGCCGCGAGCGGAACGGACATCTTGCTGACGACGCACTACCTGGATGAGGCCAACGAGCTGGCCGACCAGGTCGTGGTCATCGATCACGGCCGGGTCATTGCCACCGGCACCCTCAGTGAGCTGAAGGCCAGCATCGGCCGCGACCTGATCGACGTGACGGTCTCCGACGTGGGGCAGGCCGGCGCGGCTGGGGAGATCCTCGAGCGGGTGACGATGAGCCCGGCTCGCCTCGAACCGGGCAGTCGCCACGTGACTGCCGGAGCGCCCGGCGGGCCGGCCGAACTCGCAGCAGTCATCGGCTGCCTGGAAGACGCCTCGATCGCCGTGGACGAGATCGGCATACGACGGCCAACGCTGGACGAGGTCTTCGTCGCTCTCACCGGCGACCCCGACACCGACCGAGCGCCGGCCGCGGCCGGCCAGATGAATAACCGGAGAGCACGATGACCGCGACCCAGCTAACCGTGCCGCAGCCGATCCGCCGCCCGGCCAGGACCCCCAATGTGCCGGGCGCATCTGGACAGGTCGCGCTGAGAGCGCTGCGCAAGTACTTCCGGACACCGGGCCTGTGGATCATGGGCATCGTCCAGTCGGCTATGTTCCTGTTCAGCTTCCGCTACGTCTTCGGCGGCGCCATCCACGCCGGTCCGACAAGCTACGTCGACTTCCTGGTGCCGTCGTACGTCGCAACGATCGTCCTGTTCACCGGCGGCGGCATTGCCGTCGCGGTCGCTGAGGACAAGGTGCAGGGCTTCACTGACCGGCTGCTCTCCCTGCCAGTCCCGCGGTACTCGCTGGTGCTCGGGCGCACGCTCGCCGACTCGGCGACGAACCTGTGGTCGATAGTGACGACCGCGGCGTTCGGCTTCCTGTTCGGGTTCCGGCTGCTCGGTAGCTGGCAGGAAGGACTTGCTGCGCTTGGCCTTTGCGCGATTTACGCGGTGGTGTTCACGGTTGTGTTCATAGTGATGGGCCTGTTCGCGCCCAACGCACAGGCAGCCCAGGGCATGTCCCTGATCGCGTTCGTGTTCGCGTTCATCTCCAGCGCCTACGTGCCGGCCACGTCCATGCCGGGCTGGCTGCAGCCATTCTCGAAATACCAGCCGATCACGCCGATGGTGGACGCGGTGCGGTCGCTGCTGGTCGGATCAACCAGCGACCTCGGCCTGGCGCTCGCCTGGTCAGCCTTGCTGATCGCGATGTTCACGCCGATCGCCGTGATGCGCTACCGAAAGTGACGGCGACGGCACAGGTTGCTGGTCCGGACCGCCGCGTTCCGCTGGCTGGCCGGGCCGGCAACCACGTTTCATGCAACAGTTGGCATCCGGCGGTGGTTTTAGCCCGATCTGTACCCGGCGCTTGCATGAAACGTCATTCCACGTTGACCGGCGCTAACCGTCTCTGCAGGGTCCGGCCGCGGTCAGGTGAAGCGGCCGGCCACCTGTCGGAATGCCGACGGTGCCGCTCCGTGCAACCGGGCCGGGAAGCGCAGCCAGCCCGGCACATAGATCTCGGCCCGATGCTCAGTCACCGCGCTGACAATGGCCCGCGCTACCCGGTCGCTCGCGATCAGCGCGGGCCAGCCCCTGCGCTGCTCGTATGGCTTGCCACGCCGGCTGAAGAACGGGGTGTCGACGGCACCGGGCAGGATCAGCGATATACCCACGCCGGTGCCAGCCAGCTCGTACCTCAGGCTCTCGGCCAGGTTGTTCAGGCCCGCCTTGGTGGCGGCGTAGACCGCCTCGTTCCGGACGCCTGTCGTTCCGGCCACCGAGGAGACGAACACCAGGTGGCCAGCGCGCCGCGCGATCATGCCTGGCAGTAGCAGCCGGGCGAGCTGGACCGGCGCGAGCAGGTTAACGGCAGTGAGCTCGGCCGCCTTGGCCGCCGGCATCTCGCTGACCGGACCGGCCCAGCCGACGCCGGCGTTGCAGATCAGCACGTCGATGCGGCCGTGCACCTGCAATGCCGAGCCGGTCAGCGCCTCAACGGCGCCGGGCCGGGCCAAGTCGGCTGGCACAGCGGTGGCGTCAGTCCGTGCCGCCACTCCCCGCAGCCGCTCCGCGTCGCGCCCGGTGACGATCAGCCGCGTTCCGGCCGCTGCCAGGGCGAGCGCAGTGGACTCGCCGATACCCGATGAAGCGCCCGTCAGCAGCGCGACGGCGCCTGCTAGCTGCACGTGCTGCTCACGTCCACGAGAGCTAAGCGGCTCGCGGTTCTCCTGAGCGGTCCCGCGGCCAGATTTTTCGGGGGGCTGGCGGGGGGCGAACCCCTGACTGTGGGGGTGTCCCCGCGACTGTGGGGGTGTCGCCCCGACTGTCGGGATGCCATCTGCCGCGTCAGGCCGAGACCGAGGCTCCAGCGGCGACCGGCGCGCGCGACCAGCAACGAACAATGTCGCGCATGGACAGCAGTCCGGTCACGCCCTGGCTGTCGACCACGATCAGGTGCCGGAAGTTTCCTCTGGTCATGGCAGATGCGGCCTGCTCTAGCGTCCATTCCGGTGAGGCGAACACGATGTCAGAGGTCCGGTGATCGGCGACCATCTCGGCATCCGGATCCTGTCCAGCGCCAATCGAGTCGAGAATGTCTCGTTCTGTCAGGATTCCAATCCCAGGCTGCGTGGAATCAACGACGACGGCGGCCCCAACCCGCTTGGCGGACATCAGCCTGGCGGCTTCACGCAGCGTATGCGCGGGCCCGACGCTGAGGACGACCTTGGTCATCCCATCCCGAACCTTCACAGTGCATCGCTCCCCTCGCTCAGGCCGCGGCGGGAAACCGCGCCGGAAGCCTGATGGCGGCCGGGAACACCATGGCGACTTTGCCGCAGCAGACCGCCCGGCTAACTCGTGCTTGTGCGCTTGTGACTGCCTGTCCAGCATCCGTCAGAACGGCGCTCAGGGCAAGTCCAGATGTCCCCCGTGGGCACCCTGGGGGGTCGCCAGCAGGCTCAGAACCTCGGAGTGCAGAAGCCCGTTGGTGCAGACGGCGCTACCGCAGTCAGGCCGCGGCGTGCCACCGAGGTCAGTAAATGCCCCGCCGGCCTCTTCGACGACGACCTGCAGTGCAGCGAGGTCCCACAGGTTGACGTCGGTCTCGGCAGAGATATCAACAGCACCCTCGGCAACGAGCATGTGGGACCAGAAGTCACCGTATGCACGGGTACGCCACACCTTGCGGGCCAGGCCAAGGAGCTCTGGGAGCCGCCCGTCCTGTTCCCAGGTGGACAGGCCCGAATAGGAGAGGGATGCATCCGACAGGCTCGCCACCTGGGACACGCGGCAGGCGGTCGCCTTGGTCATGCTCTTGCCGGTCCAGGCACCGCCATCGCGGGCTGCCCACCAGCGACGGCCCAGGGCAGGGGCGCTGACTACGCCGACGATGACCTCGTCGTAGTCCATGAGCCCGATGAGGGTGGCCCACACCGGCACGCCACGCACGTAATTCTTCGTGCCGTCGATCGGGTCGATCACCCAGCAACGCTGGCTGGATCCGGTCCGGCCGAACTCCTCGCCGAGCATGGCATCGCGGGGCCGGGCGCGACTGAGCACGTTCCTGAGGGACTCCTCAACCGCGAGGTCTGCATCGCTGACTGGGCTGAGGTCCGGCTTTGCCTCCACCCGCAGGTCCAGCGACCTGAACCGGCGCATGGTGATGTCGTCCGCCGCGTCCGCCAGGACGTGAGCGAACCCCAGGTCGCCGTCAAAACCAGCCATCCCGGGCAACGCTAGCGGTAAGGACGGCGTCCTGCCACGCTGGGCTGGTGAACGCGGGCCGGTGTCGGCCGGACGCTGCCGTGCTGACCGGTCGGGACGGTCAAGACTCGGGCGAATCGGCTGGGTCCAGGCCTTCCCGGCTGCGCAGCAGGCGGCGCAGCGAGTCCAGCCGAGCGACCTCGGCGGCACCGCCGTGCTCGGCTACCCACTCGTCAAGGCCGCAGCCCGCCTCCAGGTGACTGCAGCCTGGCGGGCACCCGGCGATCGCCTCGGCCAGCTCCGGGAAAGCTGACACGACCCGGTCGACCGCGATGTGGCCGAGCCCGAAGCTGCGCAGGCCCGGCGTGTCGATAATCCAGCCGCCGCCGGGCAGCGGCAGCGCTACTGCCGCCGAGGAGGTGTGCCGACCCCGGCCGGTCACCGGACTGACCGACCCGACGGCGCGGGCAGCGTCCGGCAGCAGCGCGTTGACGAGGGTCGACTTGCCGACGCCGGAGTGGCCGACGAGGACGCTGAGCCGCCCGGCCAGCCGCACTCGGAGCTCCTCGAGCTGGCCGGTGAATGGCCTGCTCAACGTGATAGAGCGGATGCCCAGCGGTCGGTAGATCGCCAGTAGCTCATCAGGCGCGGCCAGGTCGGCCTTGGTCAGGCAGAGCAGCGGCTCAAGCCCTGCGTCGTAGGCCGCGACCAGGAACCGATCGATCAGCCGCGGTCGGGGCGTCGGGTTGGCCAGCGCCGTTACGATCACTAGCTGGTCGGCGTTGGCGACGATGACCCGCTCGGTCGGGTCGTCATCCTCGGCGGATCGGCGCAGCACCGAGGTGCGCGGCTGCACCCGCACCACCCGGGCCAGCGTGCCTGGCTCTCCGGACACATCGCCGGCCAGGCCCACCCGGTCTCCGACCACAATGCTGCCGCGGCCCAGTTCCCTGGCTTTCATCGCAGTGACCATGCGGTCGCCGGTAAAGCTGCGGTACCGGCCGCGATCCACTCCGGTAACGAACGCGTCGACGGCGTCCTCGTGTGCCGGGCGGCGGCGGGTGCGGGGCCGGGAGCCCTTGCCCGGCCTGACCCGCACATCGTCTTCGTCCAGCCGGGAGTGGCGCGCTGGCGGGGTCAGGTTGCCTGCCCCAGCATCTGCGCCCACAAGCTGCGGAATGCGGGAAAGGTCTTGCCGACGGTGGCCGCGTTAGCAACCCGTAGGCCGGGAACGGCCAGCCCGAGCACGGCGGCCGCCATCACCATCCGGTGGTCATCGTGACTGTCAAACGGTTCAGCCCCGGCTCGCAGCGGCCGAGGCCGCACCCGTAGGCCGTCGGGCAGCTCGCTCACGTCGCCGCCGAGAGCGCCGACCTCGCTCGCCAGCACGGCCAGCCGGTCGCTCTCATGCAGTCGCATGTGCCCGATACCGGTGAACTCTGACGGTGAGTCCGCAAGCGCTGCGACTGCAGTCAGCACGGGCGCCAGCTCGTTGATATCCCGCAGGTCGGCGGTGATGCCGCGGATCCGGCCGGTGCCCCTGATCTGCATCCCCGCTGGTGTCGCCTGGCACTCAGCGCCCATCTGTCCGAGCACGTGCAGGATCTGACTGGCCGCCTGCAGGCTGACGGCCGGCCAGCCGGGGATGGTGATCTGGCCTCCGGTGACCAGCGCAGCGGCGAGAAACGGGGCCGCATTCGAGAGATCCGGCTCGACCACGACAGTGCCAGGGGACAGCCGTCCCGGTCGCACCCGCCAGAAGTCTGGCGCTGCCAGGCTGCCGCCGCGGCTGCCGGTTTCCACCTCGGCGCCCGCGGCCGTCAGCATGGCCGCGGTCATGGCGATATGCGGGGCGGACGGGACCCGCTCGCCGTCATGGGTGATCTGAATGCCGCCCGAGTACCGCGGCGCAGCGAGCATCAGGCCAGACACCAGTTGTGATGACGCGGAGGCATCCAGCGTCACCGGGCCGCCGGCGACCCGGCCGCGGCCATGCACAATGAACGGCACGGCGCCGCGGCCGCCGTCGCTGATCTCGACGCCAGCCTGGCGGAGTCCCGCCAGCAGCTGGCCCACCGGCCGCTGCGCGGCCCTGGGATCGCCGGTGAACTCGACATTGACTGCGGCCAGGGCAGCGGCCGGGGGAACAAATCTGAGCACTGTGCCGGCGTTCCCGACGTCGACCCGCGTCGCTGCGCAGGTCCATCCCGGCGTGATCGTCCAGGTCGGCCGCGCGGATCTGGCACTGCTGGCCGGGCCACCGCCGTTCCCGTGGTGACTGTTGTCGCCGCCCGTGCCGCTGCCGGATGCCTCAAGCGATGCGCCGAGAGAGGTAACCGCCCTGGCCATCAGGTCAGTGTCGCGTGCTTGGAGCGGGCCGACAATCGTGGTGGGGGTGTCAGCCAGCGCCGCTAGGATCAGAGCCCTGTTGGTGATCGACTTAGAGCCCGGCAGGTGCACGCTGGCGCGCACGGCCGCGGTAGCCGGTGGCGCGGCCCAGTCAGTGCTGCCCTGCTCGGTAGCCTGCATGCCTCAACAGATTACTGGCTCGCCGGGCGTCTAGACGTAGCCAACCGCGTGGAGTGACAATCAGACACCGCGACCTTAGGCCCTCCGAGTCATTCCGGATATCCCGGCAAGGTTTGGCATAGCCGGATCTCGGTTATGAACTGTCAGATTCCGGGCCTTGTTGGTTGGGTAGCGGGGCTGGTTCAGTGAACTGGTTCGTCAGGTGAGGATATGTGCGGTCGGTATGCGTCGGCGCGCAAGCGCATTGAGCTCCTAGAGGAGTTCAGCGTGCAGCGCGACAAGGTCGCCGAGCCGCTACAGCCTGACTACAACGTAGCGCCGACTAAGCCTGTCTACGCGGTGGTGGACAGGGCCGAGTCTGCAGCCGATGCAGCCGGCCGTGACGGCGCTGGCGCGAGTGACCTGGCTGCTGAAGCCGGGCCCGTCGAGCGAGAGCTCCGGGTGATGCGCTGGGGCCTGGTGCCGTTCTGGGCGAAGGACGTCCGGATCGGCAGCCGGATGATCAACGCCCGGGCCGAGACTGTGGCGGAGAAGCCGGCCTTCCGGCGGGCGTTCAGCAAGCGCCGTTGCCTGCTGCCTGCCGACGGTTACTACGAGTGGCAGCAGCAGCCGGGCGCGGCGAAGCAGCCCATCTACATCACTCGGACCGACGGCCGCCCGCTGGCGTTCGCCGGCCTCTACGAACTGTGGCGAGATCCCGCGGTGGCAAGGGAAGATCCCGATGCCTGGCTCTGGACGGCCACGATCATCACTACCAGCGCGCCCGATGAGCTCGGCATGATCCACGACCGGATGCCGATGATCATTGATCCAGGCAGCTGGGCTGACTGGCTTGATCCCGCCAGCAATGACGCTGCGGACCTGCGGGCGCTGCTCGTCCCGGCCGCGGCCAGCGGACTGGCCACCTACCCGGTGTCGACCGCGGTGAACTCGGTGCGGAATAACGGACCGCATCTGGTCGAGCCACTCTCGGCGGGATCGGTAGCGCCATTAGTCGCTGCCGCTCGCACTCTGCGTGACGGTGGTACCGGCGCGCTGTTCTAGGCCAGCTAACTGGCCAGGCAGCGCAGTGAGATTCCCCGACGGTGCTGCCGGTGATTTGCAGAAGGAGGCGGGGATCGCATGGATGCTATGGCAGCGCGGCTGCGACTAGAGGAGATTCGCAGCGAGCTGGACAAGTCGATCACGGTTCTCGACGGCAACGCTGGACAGAACATGCTGCGCGGCGACTATCCGCAGGATCCGGCCGACGCCGGCGCGAACCTGTCGGAGAGCGACCGGTCGGAGGCCATGCTGGCGGTCGCCAGGAGACAGCGGTCCGATGTCCTCGCCGCCCTGCACCGGATTGACCTGGGGACCTATGGCACGTGCGTGGACTGCGCCGGCCTCGTTCCGGAGGGTCGGCTTGAGGCCAAGCCGGAGGCAGCCCGCTGCCTCAAATGCCAGGGGAAGCGCGATCGGCTGCGCCGGTAACGGCTGACTGTCGTTCCCTTGGCACTCGGCCGATGCCCGCCTCCGGTCCGCCCGGCGGAATGAAGGCGCGCGGGACCGTGTTCCAGCCCACGTGTCAGTTGCCAGTTACCAGACCCACCCGAAGCCTTCGAGGGCGCTCGGGCAGACGCGCCCAGGCCCCTCCAGGGCAGTCGGGCGCGATGTGAAGACTGTTAGCGTTGTATCCTCCCGGCGAGGCGGCTCGCAGGCTGAACGGCTGCGGCCCTCGATTCCGGAAGGGGTGGGTCCGGTCCCCGAGACACTTGAGCAGCGCAGCAAGCGGTTCGAAGACGACGTGCTGCCGTACCTGGACCAGCTGTATGCGGCCGGGATGCGGATGACGCGTAATCCATCTGACGCTGAGGATCTCGTTCAGGAGACTTTCGCTAAGGCTTATGCGTCTTTTCACCAGTTCCAGGCTGGTACGAACCTGAAGGCGTGGCTGTTCAGGATCCTCACCAACACCTTCATCAACACCTACCGCAAGCGCCAGCGGGAGCCGCAGCGATCCGGGACGGAAGACATCGAGGACTGGCAGCTCGCCAGGGCGGCGTCGCACACCTCGACAGGCCTGAAGTCAGCCGAGACCGAGGCACTGGAGCGGCTGCCGGACTCTGACATCAAGGCCGCGCTGCAGGCGCTCCCGGAAGACTTCCGGCTCGCTGTGTACCTAGCCGACGTTGAGGGGTTTGCCTACAAGGAGATCGCCGAGATCATGGGCACTCCGATCGGGACCGTGATGTCGCGGCTGCACCGCGGCCGCAGGCAGCTCCGTGAACTGCTCGAGGACTACGCGGCGGATCGGGGCATATTTGCCACGACGCCCGCCGCCCCGGCAGCGGCGCCGTCCGATGGCGAGGCGTCAGGGAAGGACGCGAAATGAGCTGCGGGAAGCCGCACGAGGTCCCGTGTACTGAGGTGCTCGCCATGGTGTACTCCTACATCGACGGCGAGATGGAGGCCACCGGCAGCGTCCAGATCCGCGAGCATCTCGAGGAGTGCGGGCCTTGCCTGCGCGAGTACGGCCTCGAGGAGCTCGTGAAGAAGCTCGTGCATAAGTGCTGCGGCCAGGAGGCGGTGCCGCAGGAGCTGCGCACCAAGGTGCTCACCAGGATTGCCGCGGTCCGGTCAGAGCTCGAGCAAACCTAGGCCCTTCGCGGATCCATTCCCACCGGCCGTTCGCGCTTTTCGATTTGTCCCCAGCGTCTTTGGTCACCTAGGTGCCTCGTTGGCGCGGCGCACGTCATGACGTTGTGCAGTCCTCTGAATGCGATTGGCTCACATTGTCGGGGAGAGCCCGGCGTGGATTGGCTGAGCGCGTTACTCTGAGTGGCGACGTCGGCCGGATTTGCCGGCCAGCTGCGAAGGCGCGGCGCGGATTACGCACCTGCGGGTCGCCTGGGGTCAAGGCGTGCACGCCACCACCGCGATTAGGGGGTCACGGCATGGTCTCCCGGCCCGCACGGCTCTACATCGGGCTCGTCGTGGTCCTTACCGGTCTGCTTGTGTCCGCGACCTCGATGGCAGACATCCCGGGCACCTGGGGCCTGATGTCCAAAGCCGCCATAAGGACACCTGAGGGCGGGCACAAGGCGCTGTTCGCCCTGGTCACGCTCGTGGTTCTGTTCCTGGTCTGCGACTCAGTCGACACGCCGCTGAGCGCGCGGCAGACGAAGTGGTCGCCCAGCTCGGCGGCGACGCTGGCCGCGGTGGTCCTGCTCGGCCCGCTGGCGGCCGCATTCGTGGGTGCCAGCTCGCTGCTGAGCCTGCGGCCAAAGCTGCGGCTACCCGAGCGGACGTTCAACGGGGCGATGCACGCGTTGTCCGGCCTGGCGGCCGGGGCGGCGTATCTCGGCGTCGGCCGCTGGCTCGCGATGCTCGCCGGTCTGCACGCTTCGACGACGCCAGGCAACAACTTGGTGCTGGTCGGGCCGCCCCAGTCCAAGTACTTCGGGATCATCATCGGCGCGTTCGCTGCCGCGGCGGCAGTGCACGTGCTGGCCAATCACGGACTGATCTGGGGCATCTACCGTCTCAACCGCGGCACTGGGATGCTGCGTCGCGAGGGCCTGGAGTCGAGCCTGCCGCTGCTGCTGGCGTCCGACTTCGGCTACGCCTGCCTCGGCCTTGTCATCGCGTCGCTGTGGTCGACCATGGACTGGTTCGCAGCCGTGCTGGTTCTGGTGACGTTGTTCGTCGCGCGCTGGGCGATGGGCCAGTTTGCCGAGCAGCAGCGTGCTTACGCGGCGACGATGAACGCGCTCTGTCAGGCAGTCGAGACCAAGGACTACTACACCCGCGGCCACGGCGAGCGGGTGTCCCGCGGCTCCGTGATGATCGCCAGGAAGATCCGCATGAGCGCGGACCGGACGGACGCGATCCGGTTCGCTGGGATGCTGCATGACGTGGGCAAGCTCGGCGTGCCGACCCAGGTGCTGCAGAAGACCGGGCCGCTCACTGAGGACGAGTTCGCGGCCATTCAGCTGCACCCGATGCGCGGGCTGGAGATCGTCAGGGAGATTGGGTTCTTGTATGAGGCCCTCAACGGCATCATGCACCACCACGAGCGGATCGACGGCCGTGGTTACCCGATGGGCCTGGCCGGGCATGAGATCCCCGAGTTCGCCCGCGTCATCGCGGTCGCCGACGCGTTTGACTCGATGACCACTACCCGCTCCTACCGCGAGGCCCAGAGCATCGAGGTCGCGCTCGACCAGTTGCGCAAGGGCGCGGGCACCCAGTTCGACGCGTTACTAGTGGAGGCGTTCATCGCCGCGCTCGACGAAGAAAGGTGGCCGCTACCCGAGCCCGTCAGGAAGCCCGCTGACCCCACAACGGTGACGGTGCAGGATCACGACGATCCGACCGCGCCGCTGCGCATCGTGGAAGCCTAGTGGCCGGCGGAACCCTCGCCGGGCGGCCGGCGCCCGACCCGGCGGCTGCCGCGCAGGCACCGCGGCCCCCGTCCTACTGGCAGGCGCTGGACTCCGGGCGACTTCTGGTGATGGCCGCGGCGATCATGCTCGTCGCAGCTGCGCTCGCGGGTGTAGCAACTGACCACCAGATCCGCGGCCTGCAGGCCGCTCTCGCCTTCGGCGGTTTTATCGCCTTCGGCGAGCTACTGAGGCTCGCGCTGCCCGGCGGGCGCGAGGCAGCGCCGATTGCGCTCGTAGGTGCGATGTCCTACGCCCTGCTGCTCGGACTGCCCGCCAACGGCAGCTCGCCTCCTCCGCAGACTAACTACGACGCGTTGCAGGTCATCACGGTCACTGCGATCGGGATGACCGTGGGCGCGCTGCCGCACATCGCGGCCGACCGGCCAAGCGGCCTGACCGGCATGTGCACCCGACTGATCGCGGTCGCCTGCGTGGCGTTCATCTTCCGATCGGTCGTCTCGGACATAGCGGGGTACCACTGGTACCTGAAATTCGCGATCATGGCGGCGCTGCTCCTCCTCGGCTGGCTGATCGAGACCACCATCGGAGCGCTCATCCGGGCCGACGACGTCGGCGCCCGGTTCCGGGTCGCCATCCGGGACGAAATGCGGTTGCAATGGCAGCTCGGGCTAGCTGTCGGCGCCTCGGTTCTCATCACGGTCTTCGCCACCAAGGCCATGGGACTGCTGGAGCTGGCGGTGTTCGTCGGGCCGCTGCTGGTCACGCAGATCGCCTTCCGGCGCTATGCCGGAATCCGTGCCACCTACCTCCAGACGGTGCGGTCGCTGGCCCGCGTCACCGAGGTAGCCGGCTACGTCGAGGAGGGCCACTCGCGCCGCGTCAGCCATCTCGCGGTTGCTGTCGGCCGTGGTCTTGGGCTGCCCGAACCGGAGTTGCTTGCGCTCGAGTATGCAGCTTTGATGCACGACATCGGCCAGCTGTCGCTGCGCGACGCGATTCCTGGAGGCGCCACTCTGCAGGTGTCGGCGGCCGAGCAAGAACGGATCGCTGGCCTTGGAGCTGATGTCATCAGTGAGGCGGGAGTCCTCGATGAGGTCGCCGACCTGGTCCGGTGCCAGAGCTGGCCAGCGCGAGGTCATGATCCGGCGCCGCCGCTCGGAAGCATGATTATCAAGGCGGCGAACGCGTTCGACGACATGGTTGGCAGCTCGACGGACCGGGACAGGTCGGCGGCGGCACTTGAGCGGATGCGGCTGGACCCGGTCGGGTACGACGCGGGCGTGGTCGCAGTGCTGGCCGAGGTCGCGGGGCGTCGGCTTCCGTCACGGCTGTAGGCTGCCCAGGTGCTCGAGCCGGTCCTTGTCGCCAATCGTGGTGAAATTGCCAGGCGAGTGATCGCCACCGCCCGCAGGCTTGGCGTGCGCTCGGTGGCGGTGTACTCAGCGGCCGATGCCGACTTGCCGTTCGTCCGGGAGGCGGACGAGGCCGTGGCCATCGGCCCGGCGCAGCCCGCCGCCAGTTACCTGAACGGCGCGGCCGTGCTGGCTGCTGCCAGGCAGACGGGCGCACGTGCTATCCATCCTGGCTACGGATTCCTGTCCGAGAACGCTGCCTTCGCCGCGAGCGTGATCGACGCTGGTTTCACCTGGATCGGCCCGTCGCCTGAGTCCATCGCGCAGATGGGCGACAAGATCAACGCCCGCAACCTGATGGAGCGGGCTGGCGTGCCGGTAGCGGCAGGTACCAGGGAACCGGTGACTGACGTAACGGCAGCGCTTGCCGCGGCAGGTGAGATCGGCTATCCGGTCATGATCAAGGCATCCGCTGGCGGAGGCGGCATCGGGATGAGCGCGGCAGCCGATCCGGCGCAGCTCGAGGCGGGATTCGAGACCGCACGCTCGCGGGCGGAGCGGTTCTTCGGCAGCCCGGCCATCCTGCTCGAGCGATTCGTGACTCGTGCCAGGCACGTCGAGGTACAGATACTCGGCCGCACGGCCGGACAGGTGCTCGCGCTCGGCGAGCGAGACTGCTCGGTCCAGCGGCGCCATCAGAAGGTCGCGGAGGAGACTCCGTCACCGGGCATCAGCCCGGCACTGCGAGCGAGGATGCTGGCTGCTGCGGTGCAGGCCGGTCAGGCAGTGAACTATGTGGGCGCCGGCACTGTCGAATTCCTCGTTGACGTGGCCGCCGGCGACTTTATGTTCCTTGAGATGAACACCCGGCTCCAGGTCGAGCATCCGGTCACCGAGCTGGTAACCGGCATTGACCTTGTAGAGCAGCAGTTCCGGATCGCAGCGGGCGACGACATCAGCTTTACCCCGGAGGCGGTAACCCCTGCCGGGCACGCGCTGGAGCTGCGGATCTACGCCGAGGACAGCAAGCGGTTCCTGCCAAGCCCCGGCACTATCACCGAATGGACGGAGCCGACTGGCCCAGGGGTGCGCGTGGACGCGGGCTATACCGCCGGTAATACGGTGACCCAGTTCTACGATCCCTTGCTTGCGAAGCTCTGCTTGCACGGCGGTGACCGGGCCGAGGCGCTTGACCGGGCCAAAGCGGCCGTCGCCGCGTTCACCATTGGCGGGCTCAAGACCAACCTGGAATTCCACGCCGAGCTGCTGGCGTCGCCGGAGTTCTGCAGTGGCGATTACGACACCGGACTGGTGGGCCGACTGCGCCCGTGAACGGGGGGCGAGCGGCGATGATGGACGTATCGGGCCGGCCACGGCTGAGAGCAAGGAGGGCGCATGAGCGAGGTTCGCGCGGAGATGGTGGCGAACGTCTGGAAGGTCGTGGCGGCCGAGGGTGACGCTGTCGCCGATGGCGACACGCTCGTGATCCTGGAGTCCATGAAGATGGAGATCCCGGTCCTCGCCGAGGACGCTGGCACCCTGACGAAGCTGGCCGTCGCCGAGGGCGACGTCGTGCAAGAGGGAGACCTGATCGCCGTCATCCAATAGACCGGCCGAAGGCCGGCCTATTCTTCGCTGGCGGCAGGCGTTGGCGCCGGAGCTTGCAGCCTCGAAGGGGGAGCCTACGCAGGTCGGGCTTAACGTCGGCTGTCGTCTGGTCTTGGGGGGTTGTCGGGGGGTGTCCCCCCGACTGTGCGGAGGCCCCCCGACTGTTCAGACGCCGGTCGTGGACCGGGGGTAAGCATCCTTAGCGTCAGTAACGACGTTGACCAGGTACGGGACGCCTGAGTCGAACGCGCGGCGCAGGGCTGGCCCGATGTCTGCCGGATTGGTGACGAGCTCGCCACGGCCGCCGAGCGCTGTGACGACCTGGTCGTAACGGCAGCCCGGCTGGAGATCGGCTGCGACGTCGTAGCCATACAGCGCCTGCATTGGATGCTTTTCCAGGCCCCAGATGCCGTTGTTGCCGCAGACCATCACGACCGGCAAGTCATGCCGGACTAGCGTGTCCACGTCCATCAGGGAGAATCCGGCCGCGCCGTCACCGAGCAGCAGGACCACCTGGGCAGTCGGCCTGGTTACCCTGGCCGCGATCGCATAGCCGAGCCCGGTGCCCAGGCAGCCGTACGGGCCGGGATCGAGCCAGCCGCCTGGTTGTCGTGGCTCCACGTACTTTCCGGCGTAGCTGACGAAATCACCGCCGTCCCCGATCACCACGGCGTCGGCTTTCAGCAGCTTCGCAAGCTCACCGTAGATCCGTAGCGGGTGAATCGGCATGGCGCTGCTCTGCAGGAGATCCGAGTCGGAGGCGACCGCGCTGGCGGCAACGCCCTGCAGCCGCGGCAGCCAGTTCTGCGTCCAGGGGAAGTTGCCGGGCGGCATCTCGCGACCGGCCTCGTCCGCTAGTCCGGCGAAGATCGCGGTGAGGTCTCCGGATGCTGATCCTGCCAGCTCGCGGTGGCTGGCAATCTGGCTGGCCGCGTCGGCGACGTGAACAACCTGAGCCGGGGGCGTTCCGTTCTTGCCGCCGAAGCTGCCGTAGCCGAGCCGGAAGTCAAGCGGCGTGCCCGCCACAAGCACTAGGTCAGCCTCGCCGAGGGCGACCGACCTGGCCCGCGTCATCAGCAGCGGATGCCCAGGCGGCAGGATGCCGCGCCCCTGCCCGTTGGCGATGACCGGCAGCTGGAGTCGCTCGGCTGCAGAGCGGGCAGCGTGCTCGGCGCCGTCAAGCCATACGTCGGATCCCAGGATCAGCACCGGCCGGGCTGCTGCCGCTAGCAGCCGGGCAATCTCGGTTATCGCCTCCGGATCTGCGAGCCCGGCCGCTGCCGCGGCGGCGCCGCTGGCGTCATTGCTAGCGGTGGAGCCGCGTGTCCCGGTAAGTTGGCCGGCCCCGGCAGTGCCCGTTCCCGGCCCAGTATCGGTTCCGAACAGCGCCTCGAGGCTCGCATCGAGAAAGACCGGGCCCCGGTGCGGCGAGCTGGCCAGCGCAAATGACTCATCAACCGCGGCGCCGACCCGATCCGCTGAGTGCACGGTCCAGGCTCTCTTGGTGACCGGGGCGAGCAGCGGCGGATGGTCCAGCTCCTGGAGGCTGCCCGAGCCCCATCGCGCGTCCGGTGCTCGCCCGGCCAGCACCACTACCGGTGAGCCGTTGAAGTGCGCGGTTGTGATCGCGCTGACGCCGTTTGTGACGCCCGGCCCGGCCGTCAGCACTGCGAAGCCAGCCGAACGAGTCAGCCGCGCGGTGGCCTCGGCGGCAAAGACTGCGGTCTGCTCATGCCTGACGTCCACGATGCGCATTGGCGGATCGGCGGTGACGGCTCCGTCATAGACCGGGAACACATGCCCGCCGGACAGCGTGAACATCGTCTGCGCGCCGTGCCGCCGCGCCGCTGCTACTGCCCGTACGCCGCCGTGGGCGGGCCGCTCATCGTGACTCACTCCGGCGACGTTACCAGCCCGTAGGCCGCCGTGGACTGCCCGTTTTGCGGCGGTAGCCGCTAGCGCGGGCTCGGTCACCTCCGGTGGACTGCGATGATTACTGAGTGCCTCCGCTTTCTGACCTCGCTGGCCAGGCCGGGATCCGCGGCGCGGACCTCGACTGGCTCCATGCCCTTATCTCCGACTGGCAGCTCCTCGCAGACCTCTCGTTCGCCGACCTGGTGCTCTGGGCGCCGCTGGGCGGCGACGGGACCGGCGACGGCCTCGCGGCCGGTGGCCCTGCCGCTGATGACACTGTCTCAGCTGACACCGGGGCAGCTGATCGCGACGACGCGGACACCTGGCTGCGCAGCACAAACTGGCTCGCGCTAGCCCAGATGCGCCCGACGACGGCACCAACCGCGCTGCCCGACGACATCGTGGGCACCGTGCGGCCCGGCGGGGAACAGCCATTCCTCGCGGCCGCGCTCCTGGATCGAAGGGTGTGCCGGGAGGGCGATCCCGAGTGGACGCGCGGGGTTCCGGTGCGGCACGAGACGATCCCGGTGATGTGCGAAGGCCGGGTGCTCGCCGTGATCGAGCGGTCCACCAATCTGAGCTTCGCCCGCACGCCAAGCCGTCTCGACCTGGCGTACCTGAAGGCGGCCGACGAACTGACGCAGATGGTCGCAATCGGCCTGTTCCCCGTGCGTGGCCAGGAGCCCGTCCTGGTCAGGTCTCCGCGCGTCGGCGATGGCATGCTGCGGCTCAGCCGGTCTGGGAAGGTCACCTATGCCAGCCCGAACGCGCTGTCGGCCTACCGGCGGCTTGGGCTGACCGCGGACCTGGTTGGCAAGCAGCTGGGACCGCTGACTGCCCGCCTGTGCGCTGGGCGCGTGCCGCGCGATGATTCCCTGATGGTCGCGGCCAGCGGCCGCGCGGCCGCCGAAACCGAGATTGATGCGAACGGTTCAGTTGTGCAGCTGCGGACGATCCCGTTCATCGTGGACGGCGAGCGCGCCGGGGCGCTGATCCTGCTCAGGGACGTGACTGAGCTGCGCCACCGGGAACGGGAGCTGCTGACCAAGGATGCGACCATCCGGGAGATCCACCACCGGGTGAAGAACAACCTGCAGACCGTCGCGGCTTTGCTACGGCTTCAGGCGAGGCGGCTGCACGCGCCGGAGGCGCGGGCGGCACTGGACGAGGCGGTTCGCCGCGTCGGCTCAATCGCGATGGTGCACGAGACGCTCTCGCACGTACCGGATGAGATCGTGGACTTCGATGAGATCGCTGGCCGGGTTGCCATGATGGCGGGCGAGGTCTCGGCACCCGAGACGCGCGTCACACCGCTGCTGCTCGGCGAGTTCGGCCTGCTGCCAGCCCTGGTAGCGACGCCGCTCGCGCTGGTGCTCACCGAGCTGCTCCAGAACGCCCTGCAGCACGGGTTCAGCGGCCCCGGTCAGGCTGGCCCGCCTGGGCGCCTGGAAGTATCCGCGGTGCGCGAGCCAGGGAAGCTGACGATTACCGTCTCCGACAACGGAGTCGGGCTGCCAGCTGACTTTGACTTGGATTCGACCACGAGCCTGGGCCTGCAGATTGTCCGCACGCTCGTGCTTACCGAACTCAACGGCCGCCTGGAAATCTCTCCGCGCGCCGGGGGCGGTACGAAGGTGCTTGTTGAGGTCCCGCTCGACTTGCACGGGGCTGTGCCCGCCACCGCAGAAGCCGTTGCGCGTGCCGGGTCGTAAGTAAGGCTCGAGTCTCCGGCGCGGGAACGCGGATGTATATCACGATTCGTCGGCTCTGCGCACGACGGAGCGGGCAACGAGTTGTCGAGGTAGCTGGCGGCCGGGAAGACATCGCCAGCAGAACATCAGACGGGGGAGAAGACGCTAGGCGGGCAACGGACACGCAAAACTGGCGGATGGGCGAGGCCAGGATAAACCGACCAATGAGCTGCGCCGCGGCTCCGGCAGGGAGGCGGCGCAGCTCGTCCTCTTGTCAGGCTCCCGCGCGCGCGGCAACCCGGCTGCGGCGCTTAACTGCCCGCCGCTCGTCCTCGCTGAGTCCGCCCCAGACACCGGCGTCCTGGCCACTCTCGAGCGCCCACTGCAGGCAAGGCTCCATGACCTTGCACCGCTGGCACACTTGCTTGGCCTCGTCGATCTGGAGTAGCGCCGGCCCGGTGTTCCCGATCGGGAAGAACAACTCCGGGTCCACGTCACGGCAGGCGGCATGATGACGCCAGTCCATGAGTCCACTCCTCCTTGCGCTCAGGTCCTGAGCGGGCCTGCGCTGCCAGTCGCGCTTGTGAATGATTTCACGAGCTATGTTCTATGTCAGGTAGGTGCGTTTGGATCTTGGCTTAAGCTTCTAAATCGGCGATGCTGTACTTATCCGGCGTCACCGTAATTGTCCGGTGACACTCAGATATACCCGACAACGCGATAGTAGTCGACATCTAACCCCGCCGACATGAACCGCGCCAAGGCTTGCGCCCCGTTTGTCACCTAGCAATCCAGGCCGCGGCCACTTCCGCGTCGCCAGCCCGGCACGACGCGCTCTAGCACGCCCTGTTCGCCAGGAGCGTTATAACCCTCTCAAGATCGGTGATCAATCGCAAGAGGCTTCGGCAAAGGTTCGGCAGGATTTCAGTGTCATCTCAGTCACATGGCCGGGATGGGACTAGTGCCCGGCGTACCCAGCCGTGAACCCGTCACAAGCGGTATATGGCTATTACCCATATATGTATTGCTTTATGAAAAATCAGTCAGCAATGGAGGCCTTAGCCTAGCGTGTTGTTAGGCGATGACGCGCAAGGCGTGCGGCACAGACCGGAAACTCACTTCCTCGGCCTCGCCGACGTATTCCCCGTCGAGCTGAAACGCCACCGGTCGCTCCGCCCGCAACTCGATCTCCGCCAGGTCGTGGCCCGCCAGCACCGAGCGGCCCCGTGGCGGCTCTTTCCGGTTGGCGAGCATCTGGCGGACGGTCCGCGCGGTGGCGACCGTTCCGAGGCTACGCAGCGCCATGAGGTCGAGCCCGGTCTCGAAGCTAGCGCCGGGGTTGGGGCGGACCGGCCGGCGGCCGAGATACGTCCACGGCGACGTATTCGACACGATGCACAAGCAGATCGCATCGGCGGTCAGACCCGGCGGCTCCGCGATCCTGATGGCCGCGTGGCGGCGGTTGGTCACCTGGTAGTACTGGCGCAAGGCTGTCCTGAAGTACAGCGCCGGAGTCAGCGGCCGCCCGCCCGCGCGCCGCCCCTCGACGGCGCGCACAACCTCCGCGTCCAGGCCCAGGCCCGCGTTGAAGGTAAAGTACCGGCCGCCTGCCGATCCGAGCCCGATGCAGCGCTCGTTGCCAGCAGCCAGGTCCTCGATAAGCCGGCTTGCCGCATCGACCGGGTCGGCCGGAAGGCCCAGAGCCCGGGTGAACACGTTCGCGTTCCCGCCCGGCAGCGCCGCCAGCGCAGGCAGGTCCTCAGCCGCCGCAGGCGGTTCTTCGGCATCGCCGGGCTGCCCTGCGCCCAGGAGGCCGTTCACCGCCTCGTTCACGGTTCCATCCCCCCCAAGGGTCATTACCAACTCGAATTTGTCAGACGCGGCAGTAGCGGCGAGGCTGGTGGCATCACCCCGGTAACGTGTCTGAACGACCTCTAGGTCGACAGCAGAGGCAAGAGCCCGGACGATGACGTCTCGTCGCCCCCGGGTCGTGGAGGTGGCGTGTGGGTTCACGATCAAGAGCGCGCGCACGGGCCAAGGCTAGCCAGCCGCCCGCGGGTGTGCAGCCACCAGCCCGGCACCAGGCCACCGCGACCACCCGTCAGGCACTCCGCCCGGCCGCCTCTGCCAGCCAAGGCGACGGGCATCCGGATGCGCCTGCGACAGCGCCAGGCCCGCTGCCCCGCTCGGTCCGGATCGCCGCGATCATCCAGCTCGCCGAGGCAGTCGGCATTCTGGCCGCGGCGTTGATGGCGGGCATAGACGCCATCGGCGGCAAGGCCTATCAGCACGCCAGCGGCATCGCCATCACCCTGATCGGGATCGCCACCGCGCTGGCGCTGGCATACGTGGCCCGCGGCCTGAACTCGGGCCGGCGGTGGTCGCGAACCCCGGCGGTGCTGACCCAGCTGTTCGTCGCGATCGTAGCCATTTACCTTGTGCAGGCGCCGCGGCTTGACTGGGGCATTCCGGCCATTGTGCTGGCAGTCGGCGGGACCGGCGCGCTATTGGCGCCCGACAGCCTCAGGGTCCTGACTCCAGGACGGATAGAAAAGCCCTAACTGCCGGGAACGAGGGATTACTGGCTAATCCTCTCCCGTCAGGCCGTCGCGTAGCTGGGCCAGTGTCCTGGCCAGCAGCCGCGACACGTGCATCTGGGAGATGCCCAGCTCGGTCGCGATCTGGGACTGCGTCATGTTGCCGAAGAAACGCAGCAGCAGGATCCGCTTCTCACGCGGCGGCAGCTGCTCCAGCAACGGCTTGAGCGATTCCCGGTACTCCACGCCTTCCAGAGCTTCATCGACCATTCCGAGCGACTCGGCCACGGCTGGCGCGTCCTCGTCGCCTGAGTCCGGCGCGTCCAGCGAGACGGTCGAGTAGGCGTTCGCGGACTCCAGACCCTCGAGCACTTCTTCCTCGCTCATCTGCAGGTGCTCAGCGAGCTCGGCCACTGTCGGCGCCCGGCCAAGGTTCTGCGCGAGTTCGCCGATTGCCTTGGCCAGCGCCAGCTTCAGCTCCTGCAGCCGCCGCGGGACCCGGACCGCCCAGCCCTTGTCGCGGAAGTGGCGCTTGATCTCACCCACGATGGTGGGTGTCGCGTAGGTAGAGAACTCGACTCCGCGCTCGAGGTCGAACCGGTCGATGGACTTGATCAGCCCAATCGTTGCGACCTGGGTCAGGTCGTCGAGCCACTCGCCCCGGTTCCGGAACCTGCGCGCGAGGTACTCCACCAGCGGCAGGTGCAGTTCGACCAGCTCGCTGCGGATCCGCAGCCTTTCGGCGTCGCCGGGCGGCAGCTCGGACAGCCGCTCGAACAGCTCCCGCGCGTGCCCGCGCTCGCGAGCGCCATGCTGCGCCCGCGGCGGAGCTGGTAGCTCGTCGCCCTCGCTGAGCTCGGCTGCCTCGGCGAGCTCAGCGACCGCCGCCAGCTCGTCTGGGTCCGCGAGCTCGCCCAGGTCCCCTGACTCGCCGAGCGCCAAGACTGTCGGCAGCCTGTCGTCGGTGTCATCAGCCCCAGGTCTCCCCCTGGCCGGCGCTGTCGACATCATCTCGAACTCCTCGGTCAAGGCGACCTCTGTTTCCCCCGTCACACCAACCCCGAATTCGGGCGGC
>Ga0335075_10002117_pt1 | contig 32120 bp, 24 predicted proteins | sample Lox_Sample_24_FD_206723 | JGI IMG/M metagenome (GOLD analysis project Ga0335075, IMG submission 206723) | Soil microbial communities from Loxahatchee National Wildlife Refuge, Florida, United States - Lox_Sample_2.4 | ecosystem: Environmental > Terrestrial > Soil > Wetlands | place: USA...
CCCCGAGTATTTCCCTCGGGGCGCTGACGCGACCCCGCTCGCCGTTTTAATTTCGCAGTCCCGGCAGCGGCGGCAGTGGCGTCCAGTGATACGGACCGGGCACCTCCCAGACCTGGAGCATGGCTTTTTTCCCCCGGCCGCGCCGCACCTCTTCCTCGTGGATCATCTTCGCGCGCCTCTCGTGCAAAACGTCCTCGAGCGCCTGAGGCAGAGAGATCAGGCGCAAGTGTCGATTCGCGGATTCTTCCAGCACGACGTAGAAACAGGGGGGCTGATGCATTTTCAGCCCCGGGCAGCCCTCGACAAAGACGCGGCCGGCGTAGTAATAGGCCCAGCAGTAGGGATCCTCGATGAAATCGCCCGGATCGGTGTTCTCGGCCAGCCAGTGTCCGATGGAACGAAAGCCGGCGCGTTCGGCGTGCAGGCGATTCAAGGTGCGTGGCAGCGGCGCGAGCGCGAACAGAAGCAACAAGCCCAGCGACCAGGCTCGTCCATCCGTCCAGCGGCGTCCGGCAAGGCTCGGCCACAGGCGCGCCGCGCCCAGGGCCAATTTCTTGCCGAGGAAAAGCGTGCCCGCCACGGCCCAGTAGATGCCGCACAGGATGAGCAGCAGTAAATGGCGATCGGACAGGTAGCCCATTTTCTCGGTCATGCGGTAAAGCAAGCCGGACAGGGCCAGGCAGGTCAGCGAGCCGACCCAGACGCCGGGCACTTTCCGGAAGCGATCGCGGAACCACCACAAACCCAGCAACGCCGGCAGCCAGACCATGTAAAAAAAGCCCTTACCCAGCTCGACAGCCATCGCCAGAATCGCCCAGAGATAGCGCTGCGGCGGCCGAAAGTTCTGGAGGTCGTTCAGGTTCTTGATGTTCTTCACAAGGGTCTTGAAGCGGGGATCGCCCTGCGGCCAGACCATGGCCAGAAGGGCCGAGCCGGGCTGCGCGGCATTGGCCTGGGGTTTGTCTTTCTGGGGCGGCAGAGGTTTCAAGCGATTCTCCCAATCGGCGTCGGGCCGTTGCTGATGGATCATGATGTTGGGCGTGTTTTTCACGGTCAGCCCGCGAATGACGAGCATGTACGGCAGCATGATCGCCAGCGCCGTCAGCGTCAGCGCGGCCCCGCCGACCAGCACGTTTCGCCACGACTGCCGCCACTGGCGGTTCAATTGTGCTCCGATCAGGACCAATCCCGTCGCGGCGAGAATGAGCGCTCCTTCCGGCCGCGTCAGATACGCCAGCGCACCCGCCAATCCGGTCAGTGCGAACAACCACCACGAGCGCCGCCGCAACGCGACCGTCGCCAGCCACAGGCCGGAGCAGGCGAACAGCAGAAACAGGGTATCGGACAGGGCGTCGCTCATGATCTTGCCGCTGGTGGGCAGACACTGAAACAGCACGCACGACCAGAAGGCGATGCGCCGATCGAAAACCTCGCGTCCGAAGTAGAACATCGGCACCAGTAGCAGCACGCTGGCCAGGGCGCTAACCAGCTGGCCACTGAGCTGGAAAGCGTGCGGCAAGTCGTCGGGGAGGAAGTGGCGCACCGGCAACGACATGCCGAGAACGGCAAGTGGATAGCCCGGATGTTGCGGCGACGACGGCAGCACTTCTCGCCACGGACCGTGCTCCAGCTGCCAGGCTATGCGGATATAACTGATGCTGTCTCGCGAGGCGACTTCGGTGTGCGTGATCTGCCAGGCGCGGACGGCCACGACGAGCACGACCAAAAGGGCCAGGCAGCGCAGGTCGGCCCAGATTGCGCCGGCGACCGGGGCAGCGGCGTCTTCCGTCGTTGGCGCAGAGGCGCAGCGTTCTTGCTCTTGCATGAGCGTCTCCGCTTGTGGAGGAATGGGGCGATGCTTCGGGCCTCTTGGGTGCGATGGGGACAGAGAGGTGCGGCGATGGTAGAAGCTTTACGCCGGGGCGTCAAGACAGGCCGGCGACTTGCAAGTACAAGACGGCCTGGTTGGGTTCAGAGCAAGACCTGAATCTCCTCCTCGGTGACGGGATTCACCAACGTGCAGCCGACCAGCCATTTGCCATCGGCCTGCTGCGTGGCATGGGCGACCCGCGCCAGCAGTAAGCGCTGCCGGTCCCCCGTCGATTCCGTCAGCTCGATGGAGAGCAATGCCCCCGGCTCGAAGCGCCGGCCGAGCAACAGGCCAATGCCTTCGCAAGAAATGTTGCGCACCGTCGCCTCCCAGGACGATTCTCGGCGTATCGACAGAGTCTGACAGGTGCCCTTGGCGTTGGATTCAAAACGAACCGAGACCCGTCGCTCTCGCTTGGGAGCCGCCTGTGCGGATTGCGCCGGCGTGTCGGCAGATGGTTGTGGCACAATTGCCTCGCTCTCAAAAGGGAGGGGGGCGTCACAACCATAGGGTATGGTTCTTCTCCTGTCAAAATCGCTCGGTCAATCGTATCGCCGCCGCGACGGTTCCGGCTTGACGGCCGTACAACGCCTGCATTACCATCCGGCTTTTTGAAGGATGAAGGATGAAGGATGAAGGATGAAGGATGAACAAGCAATGTCTTGATTCATCCTTCATCCTTCCGAGGAAAGGATTCCCTCATGGCGACCTCCGTCCAAACTCGTCCGCGCTGGTTCCTCCTTCCGAATTCTCATGCGACAGCCGCGCCGCCGCCTTCAAACCCGGCTTGGCTGGCTCCCACCCTCGTCTTGCTTGCCGCCCTGGTGCTCGCCGGCTGTCTGTACGTGCGCTTCCTCAACGTTGAACGTGCGCTCTGGTACAACCCCTATCACGATCGTAGCGCTCACTATCTCTACAGTTTGAAGCTGGCGACCGATGTTCAGAATGGCCGGTTGTTACGGCTGCTGCACGATTTGAACGAGGCCAAGGTTTGGCCGCCGCTGCACGGCATGGCGGCGGCCACGGTGTTGCTCATCGGCGGACGGGATCATCGCCTGGCGGTGCTGCCAAGCCTGGCGGGCTGGGTGGCCACGATCTTGCTCGGTTTCCTGGTAGCGCGACGGGCGTCGCCGCGCGGAGGCACCCTCGCCGGCCTTGTCGCCGCCCTCTTTATCGCTGCCAGCCCGGCCCATCGCGCCTACGCCGCCGACATCATGCTGGAGAGCCTCGGCGCCGCTCTGTCGCTGCTCGCCCTGTACTGCTATCTGCTCACCGTGCAGGGCCGAGCGGAGGAAACCGGCAAGGCCCGCTGCCTCGCCGTATCGTTGCTGCTACTGTTCCTGGAAAAGTACAATTACTGGCTGCTCGTCGTCCTGGCCTTGCTCGCCGCCGAGGGCTTCTCCCGGCCGCGTCTTTACGTCGAGGCCATCCGCAATCTGCTGCGCGGCATCGATTGGCGCCGCTGGACCGCGACGCAGCTCCGCCATCCGTTGACCTGGGCCGTTGTCTTCTTGCTGCTCGCCAGCGCTTACGTCTACCAGCACGGCGAGCCTCCCTTCCACGTGCTCGGGCACTCGATCTCTCTGCATCCCCCGCACAACGTAATTCACCTCGCCTACGTCCTGTTGTTTCTGCGATTGGCTCCGTGGTGGTGGCGGCAGGGACGGTTGTGGACGCGGCAGCTCGACAATCGCTTACGGCAGATTCTCCTCTGGCTGGTTTGTCCCATCTCGGTTTGGTTCCTGCTGCCCAAGCACCTCAGCTATTTTGTGTGGTATCTCAGTCTCGCCGATCGCGCGCCGCATCAGCAGATGGATGTGCTCGGCGGCTTCCGCGATTATGCGATCTGGATGGTGCAGGATTATCATTACAGTCCGGCTTGCGCACTGGCGGCGGCGGGACTGTGCCTGCTGGGTCTGTTGTCCTGGCGGCGTCTCCGGCCGGGCGGAATTGCCGTGCTGGCCCTGGTGTTGCTGGCCGGCGTGCTGACGCCGACCCATCCCAATCACAAGGGCCGCATGCTGCACTCGTGGATTCCGGCGGTATGGGTGACGGCCGGCCTGGGAGCGGCAACGCTGTGGGCTCCAAAAAAACGAACCACAGAGACACAGAAAAACAGAGCCCGAAGCGTAAGTGAGGGTTGTCTCGGGGCGCTTACGCAACCCCGCTTGCCCTCGCTTACGCTTCGGGCTCTGTTGCTTTTTCTTCTCTGTGTTCTCTGTGTCTCTGTGGTTAATTCTTCTTCCCTACTTGGCCACGCCGTCGAGGGCGGCCCCCATCCCGAACAGCTCTCCATGCTCGATGTCACCGACGCCTATCTGGGCGATCTCGATCGCGGCGGACGGACGATCGTGCTGACCTCTCTGCCTCTCAAGCCGATGGCACAATGGACGTGGCTGGAGCATTTCGGCAGCTTCGAGGGCTTGGAGGAACGCTGGTATGGTTTCGGCGCACCGGGCGTGGACAATCGCGGCGGCTTCGCCGACTGGCTGCGCACGACGGATTGCGACACGCTCGTTTTCTGTGAATCGACGATCCCGCGGCCAGGCGTGGACTCCGGCCCGGAATGCGCACTCCACGCCGAGCTGAAAGAGGTGTTGTCAGGCCAGCAGAGCTTTTGTCTGGTCCGGCAGCACGAGCTGCCGCACCTCGCTTGCCGCGTCCAGCTCTGGCGCCGAAAAATCGACATTAGCCACAAATGAACACGGATAAACACAGATGAGTGAAAAATCATCTTGAAAGATCAATATAGCTGTTATTTATTTCTGTTCTGTGTTTATCTGTGGCTAATTGGTTTGTGGCTCGTTTGTCACTTGCGGGGATGAGACGACGATAGACGCGCAAGGAGGCGTTGAGCCAGCGCGGGCTGGGCTTGATCGCCAAGAAGGAAGTGCCGAGTACCTGCAACGGTAAGGCTTGCTCGCGGAAGAACTCGTCGGCGGCGCTGCGGACACCAGGAAACGCCGCATGCAAATAATCGTGTCCACCGAGGACGCCCCGTCGTTTGACCTTGGGGAACCACGCCTCCAGATCGCGGCGAACGGCCTCGTAAGCGTGATCGGCGTCGAGAAACACGAAGTCGAGCGTGCCATCCTCGAACAGGTCGGCCGCCTGCTCCGACGACATTTTCAAGGGGTAGATCACCTCCTCGACGCCGGCCCGGCGCACGTTGTCGATAAACTGGTGGAACACATCCTCCGTTTCGGGTCGTGTCGTGTCCGGTCGGCAATCGTCGTAAATCCAGCCATCCCACAGATCGACGGCGTAGAGACGGATACGTTTGCCCGATTGTTTGATGCACGATGCCAGATAAACGGTCGAGCGGCCCAGGTACGCACCCACCTCGACGAAGACGGCCCCGTCGCGCGCCCGTGCGGTGATGTGATCGTAAATGTCGGCGAAATCAAACCAGCCGGGGATCTGATCGTAATGGTCCATCCCGACCCTCTGCAAGGAAGCCTTCCGAGCCGCAACCATCCGGGAGCATTCTCGCCTCCGCTTCCGGACGGTCGCAGCTAAGATTGGATGTGGGCGGATGCTAACTCGCCTTGTCGATGCTGTCAATCCAGGCCCGAAGGCGGGCAAAGCTGCTACTGGTTTCTCAGCTTGCCCAGAGTTCCAATCATCCCTACATGGTGCCCGTTCACACGTTCGCCGACCGAGGACTCGCGATGGCTGTGGACACGGTCGCCGAATTCACCGCAGCTCTCGGCGCACTCACGCAACCCCGGTCGCTGGACAGGTCACTCCGCCGGATCGAGCTGGAGCTTTGACCGCGCCGTCGACGGGACCGGCGAGGCGCCAGTCAGAGCGAGCGGCAGATAGTGATAGCGTCCTGCAATCCAGTCGCCGAGCTGATCGCGGTAATGCGGGCTACCCGGATGGCCCGATTGGCTCTGGGCATCGACGGCCCACACGCCGGCCGACACGTCGCCGAGATCAGCAATCAGGCGATAGCCCGCACCGGAGCGAGCCTCACCCGCCGCGTTCTGCCAGGCGTTGCACACCGTCGTGTAGTCGCCCTTGATCGGCTGGTTACCGTGATCGAGCAGCTGGCCCAGGTCGCCGCGCCCCGACAGGAAGTGCCGCAGCGGCAGGACATGGACCCTCCCCCATGTCCATTGCGCCATGTCCGGGCCCAGCCGTCCACTGAGCGAGGCCAGCACCCGCTCCATCGTCGTCCGGATTGCTGGTTCGCGCAATCCCGGAGCGAACCAGCCGGCGGCATCCTCGGCGAGCAAGCAAGCGGCCAGGCCCGACGCGCCGTCCGCGAGCAGCGTCGCCGTCTCGTCGTCGAAGCGCTGCTGCACCACGGTTTTCGTCCACTGCGCGAAGAACGCCGAAAAAAGCGTCGCCCCGACGCGATCCACTTCCATACGGCAATCCCACTGCTCCAAATGGCGCACCGCCTCGGCCACGCACGGGTGTGAGTTCGCTTTCAAGACGTTTAGCAGAAGCGGCAAGCAGCGCTGCGCGCGCACGGAAAGCGCATCGTGCTGCATGGCGATGAAGTCCTCGCGCGTGAAGCGCTCTTTCGCCTCCATCATCTGCCGGATGCGCTCGGCGCGCAAACCGTGGCTCCAGGTTCCGGACAGCGGATAAGGGAAATCCTCCGGCGCGGGACGATTGTTCGCCGTGGCGATCCAGCCGCGTTCGGGATCGCTCCATTGTGGCATTCCCTCGAAGGGAACCAGGCCATCCCACTGATGGCGCGGATCCCAGCCAGGCCGGTAGCCGCGCTCCCAGACATTACGGATGGGTATCGAGCCGGCGGCGTGGAAGCCGATGTGGCCTGCCGTGTCGGCGAAGACGAGACAAAAAGTCGGCACGTGCCACGGCCGTATCGCCTCATGGAATTCGCTCGCCGACTTCGCGCGATCCATGCCGAGGAGAGCGGTCAGACAACCGCCGCGAGACGCGCCGAGCCATTTGAGCGACACTGGCCCCGTCTGTCGCGCCGCCGGCGGCAGCACCTCATCGACGATCGGGCCGTTGCGCGAAAAACGGATCGTCTTCCGTACCGAGGGACCGCCCTTGACGGCAATGACCTCGTTCAGCTTGCGGGCCGGCTCCCACGTACCGTCGTACAGGAAACAATCCGGATGTTGCGGGTCGTTTTTCTCCTGATAGAGATCGCGCTGCGAGCAGATGTTGTTGGTGCAGCCCCAGGCGACGTGTCGGTTGCGGCCGAACATCACGGCCGGCATGCCGGCGTAGGCCATGCCCGCGACGTTGAATGAGCCGCCGCACAGATGGACCTCGTACCAACACGACACGGCCTCGAAGGCGATGTGCGGATCGCTGGCGACAAGCGGCTTGCCCGTCGCGCTGCGCCTCCCCGACACTACCCAGTTATTGCTGCCTCCACCTTGCGGATCGCCCGCCGCCGTGCCGACCGGCTGCGAGCCGGCGCGCCCGGATGGGTATGATCCCGGCAGCAAAATGCTCTCGGCGTCCGACTCCACTTCCAGAAACGCCCGATACATCTGCCCATCGCCCAGAGTGCGACGAGCCAGCTCCGGGATCACGATCACGGGGAATCGTCCCGTCAAATACCAACGGAATTCGCCCTCGATGGTCAGGGAATCGATCGGTGCCCACGGCTCCGGCCGATACCCCAGCATATCGAACTCGATGGGCAGACGATCGCCGCAATCCTTGATGACGGCATTGATACCGGCCGAAAACGCTCGCAGGACAGTGCGCGTTTCCTCGGGCAATTCCGTCCATTCGTGTTCGGCGATGCGGCGAATACCGACGGTGCGGGCCAGCAGATCCCACTCGAACACGTTGCGCAGACCGGAGAGACGACACAGGTAATCCAGCTCGCTTCCGTCTGGGCCGAGGATCTCACTCAGCCGTCCCGCCCCCTTGCGGCGCAGGAAATCGAGCTGATACAGACGATCCTGCGCCATGGCGTAGCCGAAGCCGAAAAACAGATCCTCGTCGTTATCCGCCCGAATGCTCGGAATTCCCCATGAATCGCGGGATATTTGCACGGAGCGGCGCACCCTGGCTCGCCGGCTCCCCGTCATGGCCGGCACCCGCGACGCCGCTTCTTGCTTCCACCATGCGTCGAAATCGCTTCGGGACATGCTCGCCGCCGCGCACACCGCGTCGATCGATTCACCGTCTCCCAAACGCCGCAGGATCTCTTTTCCCATTAAATTCATGAGGATTTCCTACAAGGTGACAATCGGTCGTTCGTCTCGGGACCACGACGGGAACGCATGCAGCAGGACATCGGCGATCCAGCGGGCGTCGCCCTCGGTGAGATCCTTGAGGACCAGCAATTCCTTGTCTGCCTGGTCGAGGAAGCACAAGCTGTATTCACCATCCGGATGAGAGAATAATGCCCACAACGATCCCGACCGCTTTTCCTCCTCACGGCGGCGCAATTCGATCCGGATGGGCGGTTGAAGGGCAGCTCGTTTCCTCCAGCCAAGATTGAATACGACCGCATTGGCATCGGAAAAACTCAGGCGCTTTGTGATCTCCCGCTCGCCGAACGTCCACGTCAACCGCCATAAGGGAGCGGTCAATGTGGCTAACCACAGGACGACGAGAAAAAGGCCCATCGCCGCGAACGGAATTAGAAAGAAGAACAAGAACCACTGGAAGTCCTTTGTTAATTGATAGTAAAAAAGTCCGATTCCCCCGTTCCAGAACAGGTGGATGAACGTCACTCCCGCGATCGCTGGCAGGCTCCACTCGCCCTGCCAGACAAGCGCAAGCGAGTCCGCATGATACTGCACCTCGATCCGGCTGTCCGACGGTGGGTCGATGGGGACGGGAGCCGCTCGCAGGACCTCTCCGCGTGAGGTTTTCACCACGCAGCTGGGGGCGCTGCTCGATCCGTCCCGGCCGAGCGCGTCGAGAAATTCATTGAGGCGCTGGACCAGCCAGCGCTGCTCTTCTTCGCTGATACCGGGGGCGAATTGCAGCGGTTGGCCGATCGTCTCGAATTTCAGACACGGCTCCCTTCGGGATGGCTCGCCCTCGCGACCCACCTCATACGTTGTGAGGCCCGCGCTGACGCATTTCAATTCTTCGCGCGGGATGGTTCGCGTGCTCAGTGTCACGAGGACACGCGCTCGGTACTCCAGCCCGTCCCAGCCCAGGCGCAGATGCTCGGTGCCGAAAAGCATCCAGCTGAGCAGGACGAACACGAACGCCCAGGCAGCTACAAACGGAGCTGCGAAGAGGACGTGTTCCACACTAGGTTCGGTGAAAACCATGCAGAGGATGAGAATAGTGCCGGCGGTCCAGCCCACCCACCAAATCAGGAGGAAGCCGGCTGTCTCCCAAAGCCGCCGGCGATACGACAGCTCCAGGTCGCCGTCCACTTCCTCGATGCGGACGCGTCGCAAGGCCGGTTGCACTACCTTTTCGGTATCGGAGCTGGTGGACATGGCAAGTCTCTCATTAGGTGGTGCTTACTCAACGGGGCGGCGTCCATTCGACTTCGACGCGGCTCGGCTCCCCCGCGCGTTCCCAAAGATTTACCCCGCGCACCGTCAACACGTTTCGACCGGGCTTCAGCTTCCAGACAAACCGCGCCGCGGCCGGCTGCCATTTCGTCTTTGTCTCTTTTGTGCTCTGCGAAGTCGTTTTTTCCAGCCGCGCCAGGTTGGGAACATGCGATTCGACATCGACCTGTACTTCGCCCGGCTTCGCCGTCCGGCTCAGATGGAGCCGCACCCAGTTGAGGTCCCAGTCGATGTCCGCGACCCTCTCCGGCGGCAGGTGCCGCGAGTATTCCGGCGAGATACGCGGATCGTCCGGCGAATCGCCGACCCAGCAGTAGCCGTCGTAGAAATAGTTCGAGAAGCCGTGCTCCAGCTCGCCCGGATAGAGCGTGGTCAGAAAGTTGTTGCGCGGCGGAAAGGCGTAACGCCGGTAGTTTTCCAGCTGGCACACCGGATACTTTTTCAGCTCGGCGAGCGGGATGGTGTCCGGCCGCGCCAGTAGCTTGCCCTTCGGCGGCGGCGCCGGCCGGCACAGCGAAGCGATCTGTTTCGTCAGGCGCTCGGGCGTGAAGCCGACCTTCACGTCCTCCGTCTTGCCGCTGCGGTAGATTTGCTGCAATTCGCGGGCGCTGAGCGGCACGCCGTCGTGCTCGAAGTGCAGCCCGACGTCGGCGCGCTCCGCCGAGTTGCCCGTGTCCATCATCACCCACTTGCGATGCTGATCGACCCACACCTCGCTGACGCAATGATGATCGAGGATGCAGTGCCGTGCGTTCCAGCCCAGCGCGAGACAACACTGCGTGAAGATGCACGAAAAATGCGTACACATCACCAGGCAATCGGGCCGATCGCGCGACTCCAGGATCAACAGCGAATCCCACGGCGGAATCCACAACGCCGGATGGCTGGCCCAGCCGCGATGGCACTGATTGCGCACCCAGTAACGCAAGAGCATTAGCTGCTCCATCTCGGTTTTGCCCGGCGCGATCACCTTGTCGAGCTGGTATTTCTCACGCAGCAGCTTCAAGCGCGGCGAGGGTTGCTGATACACGAAGGGAAGCGAAGGAATGAGTCCGGGCGGCTCTACTAAATCGGAATCAGGCTCCCCGGACTCATTTCGCGGCAGAAGGATACGGATGGATTCTCCCTTCCGCCAACCATCCTCCGGTTGCGTGAACCGAAACTCTATCCAGGTGAGCTGAAGCCGCGGCGTGGCCTGGGCGCGCGTGGTTTCCAGGTCGTATCGCAGCTGCGCCCAGCGATGGCCGGCGGTCGTCTTCTCTGGTTTCAAGTCTCGGTCCAGCTTGCGCCAGCTCGTCCAGTTTCGATCGTCGGGAACGGGTGTATCTCCCGTTCGCAGCCAAGCCGTCAGCCGCGTGCCTTCCGGCTGACTCTTGTTGAGATCCGCATCGGCGATAAAACGGACGATGTTCCGGGGCTTGCGGACCTCCTCCAATCCTCCCCGCCACAGCTCGACGACGGGCGACATCCACCATCCGCGCGGAGCATAGCGGGGAAGCCGCAAGCGCACAAGATACTCGCCCTGCAATTGCCCCTTGCCCCCCAGCTCGCGATTCGACCACGTAGCTCCGCCGTCGCTGCTTTTGTAGCTGCGCCCCGGCCGGCCGGGTTCGATCAACAAGCTGCCGCCGCCGGAGAAAACGATCTCGTTCCTTCCCTTGTTCAGAGAATTTGAAGCGACACGGGCGCGCGTCCAGCCCGTCGAAACGAGAGGTTGGCTCTTCAGCGGATGGCCGTTGATGCTTACCTGTTTGGCCGTGCCGAAGAAAAACAGCTCCGCGCCGCTCACGTCGATCGTATCCATCCGGAAGACTTTTTTCGCCTGCACGCGCGCGCTGAGGGTCTCGATCTGACGATAATCGGTCGCCCCGATTTCGTCGGCGAGCAGCACCGAATGGGCGAGACGGACACTGCCGTCCTTATCGGCCACGACTTCGGAGCTGAAGCGCGATCCCCATCCTGTGGGGTACAACATGATCCGTAAATGTGTCCCTCGCTCGTCTTCAGCCCTCGCCTTTGAAGGCTGGGCTTCCTTCTCCTGTGCTTGAAGCTCCGGTGTCAATCGTTCCGAGGCGAGTATCGCCGCAAGAATCACGGCCAATCCCATGTGTCGGTGATTCGTCATCGTCTTTCCTCCATTACGGAGCCGATCTGTCGCAATCAGCGCGGTGCCGTCAGCTTGGGGAAACAGGCAACGTGCAGCTGCGGATAGATGCCCATCAGATACAGCGAGCCATCCGCGCCGATGGCCGCGCCCTGCATGTAAAACAAGCGAAACTTCGCCGGCCGCGTGTAAACGTGCTTCACCTTCTCCTCGTCGAAGTCCAGCAAACGCGGCACGCCCAGCGACTCGCTCTTTCCGCTGGCCGGATCGAAACGCATCAGACGCAGATGCGGCTCGGCCTTGCCGCCCTTCTCCAGCGGTCCCGTCGTGTTGAGGGGGAAATACAGCTTGCCGTCCTTGCCGAAGACGGCGGCGTGAATGTCCTGCACCGGATAGCCGGGCGGCGACGCCGGCGCGACGTTGCGCATCGTCACCTGCGGAAATGCTCCCATTTTCACGTGAGCAATGTCGAATTCCATGATCCACGGATGCGAGATGCCCAGGCCGTACAGCTTGCCGTTGGCTCCGATCGTCACGACGTAAGGCGGGGAATAGCCGCCCTCACCCTGCACCTTGACGGCGAGATCCTCGACGTAATCCGTCTTCGGATCGTAGCGGCACAGCGTCGCGCCTCGGCCGACCGTGTAGACGGCCCCGTCGCGGTCCATCGCCATGTAGCGGCACGACGCGCCGAGGTGGCCGCGTTCGCGCACCTCGCCGGTGGCAATATCGTAGATCAGAAATACATTTTTCGGCTCGCTGCGGTAATAGAGCTTGCCGCGACGATCGTCGATGGCGCCGGCGACGACGCCTTCCTGCTTCTTGAGAATGCCGACGCTGCGGCTGAAGCCGGTCTTGGGATTGAAGTAGCAGAGATGGCCACCGGGGAAGCCGTCGGGATCCTCGCCGTATTCCGGCCGCGTGTCGAAGATCTCATGCGCCTGCTTGCTGGCGAACCAGACGCGGCCATCCGCGCCGACGAGGATCTTGGAGTGAATCTTCCCTTGCGTGTTGATGCCGCTACGACGCTCGCCGGTCAGCTGCCGCAGGCTGACGACCTTGTCCATGAACAGCGGCTTTTTTGCCGGATCGAAGCGCAGCAGCCAGGCGTAATCGCCGTAGCGCGCCGCGCCGACGTAGACCTTGCCGTCCTTGCCGACTTCAATCGCGGTGTAGCCGGTGCCATCGGTTGTTGTTCCCTGCGGCGCGAAAACGATGCGGCACGGCAGCTCGGCAGGTCGTTCGCCAGCTGGCTTTGGCGAGGGCGGCGCGGGGGGACGCGGCGGCTTCTTTTCGAGCTTCCTGGGCTTATCTGAAAAGCGAACCAACCTGGCGATGCGATCGCGTTCGCCCGCCCAGATGGTTCCATCGCGGCCGCGGATCAGGCTGCCAAAACCAAGCATGCTGATCTGTCCATCGACGTGCGGAATGCCGCCGGGGTACAGAGTGGTAAGCGAAAACATGTTGTGCTCTTCAATGAAGCGGAACGCGCGCGGCATGCCCTCGGTGTGGCCGGCAATGCCCCAGAAGAAAGGCATGCCGGACCCCTGCTGAACGATGCCCTGAATGCCTTTCTGCGCCAGTGGCTTGCCTCTCGAGATCAAACCGCCGCCGCCATCTATATCGTGCAATTCAAAGAGATAGCCGTCCGAAGTGCCGCCGAAGAGGTAGCGTATGTTGCCGGCTCCAAAGAGGCCGCGTGGGTCGCTCACCGTCACAAAGCTCGCCACTTCGACACTGGCCCACGATTCGCGGCCCGGCACTGCTGGCAGCCGCGCCTTGAGCTTCTCAAGCTTGTGTTTTTCGGCGGCATACCGATACAGATAACCATCAGCGCCGCCGGTGTAGGCATTGCCGTGGTCATCAACGGCGATGGCTCGCGATACCTGCCGCGGATAACGAACCTTCTGGCCGCTGCCGCGATTGATGTCCTCGGCATGTCGCGGCGTCTCGAACGTGCGATAACCCGCGATCGCGCCGTGATCCGTGAATTTGCGCTTTTCCAGATCGTAGGTGAAGAAATGACCATCTGGCCAGGTATTGCCGACAATCTCCTTGGTCTTGGCGATATAAGCGAGCGTGTAAATCCCTTGATCCTTGACGGCCACGCCGAGATCCTCCACCTTGGCCGGTCCCTCGTCCCTGGGCATGAAGCGATACAGATGACCGACGGCTTTCGGATCGCTGCGGACGGCGATGCCGGTCGGATCGGCCTGCGTGCCGCCGATGAGCGAGCCGTCGGGCAGATAGATCAACCCGTAGGCGAAGCCGCCGCCGCCGTCAAGCCGCGCCAAACTGCGGACTTGGTTGCTGTGCGGGTCGAAGACGAACAGGTGCGCCGCTCGCCCCGTGGTGCCGCCGTAAATGCGGCCCTTAGCACCCTCGGCAAGGCACAGGATGCCGCGCTCGTTGGCGGGAATCGCTTGCTCCAGGCTGATGCCCTCCCCCTTGGAAAAGACATCGCCGGATTTCTCCGCCGCCGGCGCGCTGCCAACGAGGAACAAGGCGCTGGCGAACGCGAGAAAGTGTTTGGTCATGCAATTCGCTCGCGGGAAGAATGTTCTATAGCTTGTGGTCTGTGGGGCACGTTTCTAACGTGCCGGCACGTTGAAAACGTGCCCCACAGACCGCAAACGGCTCATTTATCGGCGGGGACGTTCAATCGCTCGGTCAAATCGCGGGCCAGGTTGGAGCGCTTGAGGAACAACAACGCAAACGAGGTCGAGACGCACGGCTCCTTCAGGCAGGTCGTTCCTCCCGGACCCCAGGAGCCATTTCCCTGTTGCAGGGGCAGCAACAGCTGCACTCCGGCGGGATACCACTCCAGTGTCCCCAGTGTGCGGACGTTATACAATACCGCGACACGCTCCACTGTCCACAAACAATAAAGATCGAGCTTATCCAATGGTTTCTGGTTATAGACGAAGCCGGCGAGCGATTCTTCAACCAGGCGGTTCAGCGTGGCAAAGCCGTGCTGGATCAGCTCATCGCGGACCGTGACATTGCGGCCGCGATCGCGGCGGTTGGGCAGGAGCAGACCATGCTTGAGGGCCAGGCCCATCAGGGCGGCGGCGGTCATCGACGGCGTCGTCTCCCAGCTCGGTCGATAATTCCAGCCGCCCTTGTCGGTCAGCGAATTGCGAAAACGCCAGTCGAGCAGGGCCATCGCCCGTTCCATGGGAACATCATGGTTCTCGGCGGTGAGCAGTCCCAGGATGGCGAGCTGCGTGTTCGAGTTGTCGGTACGCGGCGAGCTGAGGTCCGGCGGATTGCGAAGTAGGTCGGCGGCTCGCAGGGCGGGAATCCGACGCAGTGCGTCCGGCAGCTTCTCGGCAGCCTCCAGCGCGCGTTTGGACAAACGCCGGCTGTCGCCTGGGAGACCCGGATTTATCGCGGCTTGCCGCATCGGCGGCTCTTCGGGCTGGTCCTCCGGCGGCGGCAACGTTTCCACTCGCGGAGGAGCGTCCGGCTCTCGGCTCTCGGCTCTCGGCTCTCGACTGGCGCTGCTCGGAGTGCTTCCCTGAGCAACGAATAGCTCCAGGGGCGGAACCTTGCTGGGCCGGGGTCGATACAGATCGGTGTCGAGCTTTGCCGCGTCCCGCTTCACCTCGCCTTCCAGCGGAGGAACCTTGAGACGTTCCCCGGTGAACAGATCAAGGGAAGTCGTCGGCCGATCCTTGTACAGCAGGGCGAGCAGCCCCAGCTCCTCGTCGTCGCGCAGGATGGGACAGTAATAATCCCATCCGCCGGATGTCTTTTGCCCGGCGATGAGACGGAGCGCCAGCGTGCGAATGCGCGCGGCATCGGCGGCTTCACCGAGGCGATCGAAGAACAGGATCGCCATGGAAATGGAGTAGGTGTTCGTCAGCTCCGGCATGCGCTGGCGCAGGTAATGGGCGGTCAATCGCACCTGCGGATCGCGCGGCGGTACGCCGCATTCGAGCAGCGTCAAGCCGCACAGGGCCGTGATGCCGGGGGTGTAAGACTTGCCGGCCTTGCCCGTCTGATTTCCCCAGCTGCCGTCGGCGTGTTGCTGGCGCCGCAAGTATTCGACACCGTTATCGATGGAGCGATCCACGTGTTTCTGGATGTACGGCGGGAGCCAGTGGATTTGCGGAGCCTCCGTGGGGGTGGCCTCGGGATCGGGGAGCTTCTCCAGCTTGGCCGGCTTTTTCTTGGCGGGTTTCGTTCGCTCGGACTCTTTCCGCGGCGGCGATGGTAAAGGCGGCGGCTTGGGTACATCCGCCGAGGGGGTGGGCAACGGATTCGGAGGGGGGCTGGACTTGCGCGGCGGGGCGGACGGCGCAGGACTCGGCGAGCGGGGTCGCGTCAGCGCCCCGCGAGAGACACTCGGGGTGCTGACGCGATCCCGCTCGCTCGGGCTGGATGCGTGCGTCGTCGCCTCTTCCGGACCGCCCCGTTTACTGAAGGCGATGGCCGTAGCGATGCCTCCCCCGGCGAGCAGGAGAAGCACGGCAAACACCAGCCAGGCTCCCAATGCGGAATGCAAGACAGGTTTTTCATCCTGCTTTCCGATTTCCGCCTTCGACGTTGGCTCGTCGATGCCGGCGCGGAATTGGTCGCCGCAGTGAGGACAGCGCAGCCGCTCACCCGGAGCGATCAAGCGACGACAACGGAGGGTGTGAGTACAACAAGGGCAGCTGAGGTGAACGGTCAGCATGGCTTCGCACTCCATGGGGCAGCGACCCGAGCGAACCACGAAGAGGCTCCGTCCCTCTTTTTGAGTCTATCCCTCGGTGCCTCGCTTGGAAAGCACATCTCCGCAAGCGGCATCGCCTCGGCGAGCGGGGTCGCGTCAGCGCCCCGAGTGGCTCTCTCGGGGCGCTGCCGTGCCCCCCCTCGCCTCTGGACTCCTGGCTCCGGACCGTTACAATGTCGCCGCTCCCAGCAGATGACCTCGTGATACAGGTGAAACGAAGCGGAGGGACAGCATGAACCGGACGACGATCGCATGGCTGGTCGGGTTGGCGACCTTGTCGCCGGCAAGGGCGCAAGAGCTGGGCACTCGCCCGCCGAGCTGGGAGCCGCGCGTCGCCGTGGCCAAATATCTGTCGCCGGTTGGCAGCTTGCTGGTCAACGAGCAGCCGGGACAGCCGTGGCGGAGCGCTGGCCAGCGCGCCGAGCTGTACAGTCGCGATCTGTTGCTGGCCCTGCCGGGCATGCAGGCCCGTCTGGAAACGACGCCGCGGGCCGTTGAGCTGATTCTCTGGGGCAATCTGCCGGAGATGTCGGAGTTCCACGGCTTGCAAAGCGCCGTCTTCCTGCACGACAGCCGGGCGTTCGATCTCGATTTTACACTCCAGCGAGGCCGCGTACTTGTCGCCAACCGCAAGGAGAAAGGGGCGACGCGCGTCTGGCTGCGCGTGGACGGAGCGGCGTTCCAGCTGACGCTGGCGGAGCCGGGCGATGCCATCTGTCTCGGCCTGCACAGCTTTTGGCCGCGCGGCGTTCCATTCACGCTTTCTCCCGGACCGGAGGATGTCCCCGCTCGCACTCTGCATTTCCTCGTGGTCAAGGGGCGAGTGGACCTGAAAGTGAACGGGACGCAGCATTCGCTGTCCGCACCGCCTGGCCCCGCTTCGTTCCGCTGGGACAGCGTCGATGGCCCCGAGGCGGGAGCACGCAATCGCCGGAGCCTGGAGGCGTGGGCCGATCTCAGCCGCAAGGCGCCGCCCAGCGCGAATGGGCTGGTCGAAGTGATCGACAGATATGCGGCCGCGGTGAAAAGCAAGGAGCCGCGCACCGCCCTATTCGACTTGCTGGACTCGGCAGCCAACGAGCGGCAGCGCGAGGCGGTGCATGCCGCGGCCGAGTTTGCCGTCTTCAGCCTGGCGGCGATCAATGACATCGATCGCGTGATGCAGGCACTGGAAAATCCCCGGCAGGCCGAGCTGCGCAAGGCGGCGGTGATCGCTCTGCGGCACTGGATCGGCGACGCCCCCGGCCGTGATGGCCGCCTGTATCAATTCCTCATGGATCGGCTGCGCTACTCGAAGGCCCAGGCCGCGACGGTGCTGCATATGCTCCACAGCGCCCTCCCCGCCGGCGAGCCGGATACCTATGAGACGCTCATCGCCTATCTGCGCCATGAGAAGCTGGCCATCCGCACCCTGGCCTGGTGGCAGCTGTCGCACCTAGTCCCGGAGGACATCGCCGTTCCCTATGATCCGGCGGCATCGCCCGAGGAACGTGTCCGGGCCTACACCGCCTGGAAGAAGGCCATCCCCAGCGGCAGCCTGCCGTCGCGGAAACCGAAAAACAAGTGAATGCGCTGCCCTTCACGGCGACTGTGGGATACCATGTCAGAAGCTTCGCTGGTGACATTTTCTCCACGTAAGGCAGAGGTGCGATCATGTTGCAGCTTGAGAGCGCGAAGGGAGTCAAAACCTGCGACGGCCTGACGCGGCGCGATTTCTTGCGCGTCGGCGCCCTGGGCGCCGGGGCCGTCAGCTTATCGCTGGCCGATCTGCACGCCGGCACGCCCGCCAGGGACATCAACTGTATCCTCCTCTTCCTGCTCGGCGGTCCCAGCCAGCTCGATACCTGGGATCTGAAACCGGATGCCCCTGATACGATCCGCGGTCCTTTCCGTCCGATCGCCACCAATGTCCCCGGCATGCAGATCAGCGAGCATTTCCCGCGCATGGCCCAGCGCGCCGATCGCTATGCCATCGTCCGCTCGGTCCATCACGAGGAAGCTCCGATCCATGAGACCGGACATCAGCTGATGCAGACCGGCCATCTCTTCCGTGGTGGTCAGGAATATCCCCATTATGGAGCGGTATTATCGCAGCAGCGCGGGCTACGCGCCGAAGGGATGCCTCCATTCGTCGTCCTGCCGACCCCGCTTGGCCACACCGGCGTCAGCGTCTCGCACGGCCAGGGCGCCGGTGTCCTTGGCGCGAATCATGAGCCGTGCGTTCTGCACGTCGGTCCCGCTCGGCTCTCGCATGGCCGATCGCTTCTTGACGCCGTGGACAACGCCCATCGCGCCTGCGATGACGATGCCGTCCCTCCACCGGCGTTGCAGCAGCTCTTCACTCCCCAGGCCAAGAACGCCTTCGATCTGTCCGCCGAGCAAGACGAGCTGCGATCGCGTTATGGCCGCAACACCTTCGGCCAGTCGTGTCTGCTGGCGCGGCGTCTGGTCGAGCACGGCGTCCGCCTGGCGACGGTCAACATGTTCGACACGGTGTTCAACACCATCACCTGGGACTGCCACGCCGACGGCGGCGCGTTGGCGACGACTCTCAACGATTATCGCGACATCCTTTGTCCGATGTTCGATCAGGCCTACTCGGCGCTGCTCGACGACTTGCACCAGCGCGGCCTGCTGGAGAGCACGTTGGTGGTGGCGATGGGCGAGTTCGGCCGCACACCGCTCTTGAACGCGCGCGGCGGCCGCGATCACTGGCCGGGTGTGTGGTCGATCCTGTTCGCCGGCGGCGGCGTGCGCGGCGGCCAGGTCGTCGGCTCCTCCGACCGCACCGCTTCCGAGCCACGCGATCGTCCCATCACGCCCGCCGAGGTAGCCGCCACGATCTATCACGCTCTCGGCATCGATGGCCGTACGCTCATCCCCGGAGCCGACGGTCAGCCGACGCCGCTCGTCACGGCTTCGCCCATCGCGGAGCTGCTGCACGGCTGACAGGTATAATAAGGCGGCCTTGTAATTCACGGGAGCTTCCCATGCCGCTGCTGGACCACTTCAATCCGCCGCTGAGCCGAACGCATCCCTGGCGCAGCTTCCACGGTGCGTGGGCCGCCGCCATGGCCCGGCTGCTCAACCAGGGCGTCTTGCTCTCTGGTTATTACGCTCTCCCTCTCGTCGATGCAGTCGCCGTCGAGCTGCCCGCGGCCGATGCGGTCGAGGTCCAGGTTTTCGCCGACGACGGCGACCCGCGGCTCGCGGCCGCCGTCGAGCTGCTCAGCCCGCGCAACAAGGACCGTCTCCAGGCCCGCCAAGCCTTCGCCGTCAAGGGCGTCGGCTATCTTCAGCAGGGCAGTAGCGTCGTGGTCGTGGACACCGTCACCACGCGGAGGGCCGACCTAAACGCCGCAATTCTGTCTCTCCTTGGTGTCGATTCCGCTACAGCTGCGACGCCGACGAGCTTCTCCGCCGTGTCCTACCGCGCCGTTGGACGGGAAGAGGAAACGCAACAGCTCCAGTTCTGGCCGGCGCCGCTCGCTCTGGGACAGCCGCTGCCGACGCTGCCGCTGTGGATCGCCGCCGACTTTTCGGTGCCTCTCGACCTGGAAGCCAGCTACCAGGCGACGTGTTCCGACCTACGCATCCGCCAAGCTGGATGATGTCGCCTTGGCTACCTGCCGAGGCGGTGACTTATCGAGGCGGGCACTCGCTTGGTGATGGTCGATTACGGCTCTGATACCGTTTCTCATTTCTGACGCAACCCCTCATTAAATTAAATACTTACGTCACGTCAACTCCGCACAAACGTTCCGATTGCAGTGTGCAAACCGGCCTTTTCCGGCCTTTGGCGTGCAGAATGCGTGATAAGTGGGTGTTTATATGTCCAGGGAACGAAATGAGCGGAGTTTCAAATGCCAGACCACGGTGAGCGAATAGAATTCAAACGGCTTAATCGACGCTCCCTTTTCCGAAAGGAGGCTCGCCATGTGGCTGCTCCGGCAGCTGATTAAGCCCAGCCGAACCCCGGTGGTTCAACCTCCTCGCCCAGCTTGAGGGAGGTTCCCCGCGTCCAGGTCTGCTCGCTTCCACCGGGCTGGGTTCTCGAAGGGCGGGGTAACCGCGGCAGCCGACCTGGAGCTTCGGGAACCTGGCTTTTTCTCGCCCACGGGAAGGAGGTGTGGTGTTCACCAAGCTTTTGAAGTAGCCCCTAGATAGAGCCCAGCGCGGAGGGTGATCGACGCTGGGAGCCTGATCCCTTCGCAAACCGCATCTACCAGTTACTGCGCACAAAATAATCGCGACTTCTGCTGGAAGAAGAATGGCGTGTACGCCACCTAACCTCCCACTGCGAATCATGCAGTCTGCCGCGTAGATTACTTCAGCAGTCAAAAGGCGGCTGGTTTTTTGCGCTATGGCGGATAGTATGCCTACAAAGAGCCCGTGGGGGACGGCTTCTGCGACTGCTTTATTTGCCTACCTCAACCAGTTCCATCTGGTCGTCGCGCAGTTCGATATAATCTCGCCTCGGTTTCCGCCGGATGAGTACCCTGTAAATGCGTGCACCTTTTGGACCGAGTGCACCACGGAACTCCACGATCTTGCCAATCTGACCGCCCAGGTTCCGGATCTTCACCCGCGCACCGATCTTCAACAATTCATTGCCATGGATCGGGGGAGGCGCCTTCACCTTCCTGATCGCTTTCTTCACCATGTTTGCCGTCCTCCCATGTTAGGGCACCCAGGGTTGACGCCGCAGCCGGACCTTTAGTTGAGTATACAGGATATTGTCAAGTGCTGTCGCCAGCGAATTGCAGGAATTCCGCCAGCCCTGGATTAGCGGAACCGTCAAAGGCCCACCAGGTGGCAAGGTCGTATTGTGGTGGGCAATTGCGTTTCGCCACTCGTTGAGATCGTGCAGGTCTTTCTTTGATGCCGCCGCTCCCGCGATCCCGTCCAGTTGCGCTTTCATGGAGAATCCGAAGCGACTGAAGTCCTCAATGATGCTCTTGGCATTGGCGTTGCCGCGGTCCAGTTCGCGGCGTGTCGAGAGCTGCGATTGGAACAGGATTTCCAGGGAAGGCCTCACCTTGGAGGCGATGATCTGCGCGCATTCCGTGTGCAGGTCGCGGCAAAAACCCTGAAAATGGGCCGTCAACAGTAGGACGTAGCCTCGATAGTTCTCCTCGACTAAGGCAGGATTGGCTGGGATGGCCGCAACGCTAGCCGCACACTGGACGTCAACATGGGTTAGGCTCGACAGCCGGTCGTTCTGCCACTTGATGAGCGCGGCGGAGGGCATTTTTGGGCCTCATCCGATTCATTCTTGCTATCTAGCTCGCGGATTCGTTCGGTTGTACTAGCTGTTTTCGGTCGATCCAGGATGGCTGCTGGAAAAAAGCTTGCGCAAAAACTATTATCAGCTATTCTCCATCTCAAAAGGACATGAAGCCTGAAGAACGAGAGGAGGCCCAAATGATTCCGCTTGGAAGCATAGTAAAAGACAAAAGAACGGGGTTCAATGGCATCGCGACGAAAAATCGGTGTCCGAGAAGATGAGCTGACACCGATTTTTCGACACCGATTTTTCGAGAAGTTGAGCTGACACCGATTTTTCGACACCGATTTTTGACACCGATTTTCCCGCATTGACCCACGGTCCAGGAATGCGAAATAAGGACATGAGCGCCGAAACGAAAACGACTGACACGGCCCCCCAAGAACGCGCCGATGAGGAGGCCGTGTTGCGCCACGCTTTCCATGGCGAGCCGCTGGACCCTGAGGTGGCGCGCCGCGTCCACGAGCGGGCCGCACGTGTCACGGAGGAGATTTACCGCGTCCACGGGGAGATCGATACAGAGACGATCAATGCGTTGTTCCACGATGACGACGACGAGTCATGAAATACGTCCTTGATGCCTCCGTCGCCGCTTAATGGGTGCTGCGCAACCCGCTCCAGGCCAAAGCCCTCAAGCTGCGAGCCGACTACCAGCAGAACATCCATGAATTGATCGCTCCTTCCCATTTCTCCGGCGAGATCGCAAGTGCGCTGACCAAGGCGGAACGACAGAGGTTGATCCCTGTTGGCGACGCTCGCAGATTGATCGCGGACGTGTTGAACACGCCGCCGATTCTCTACCCACTCGATCCACTTTTCTACCGAGCCGTGGAAATCTCTTCGCGGACGCGAACCGGATTCTACGATTGCCTGTACGTGGCCCTGGCCGAGCAGGAAAACTGCGAGCTGGTTACGGCGGATGACAAGCTCATCAATGCTCTCCAGGGGCATTTCTCCTTAATCCTTTCGCTGGCATCGCTACCTTGAATTCAGCTCTCCTCTCGATCTTCAACGTCAATCCTCCGATGCCCGCGGTCAGCTGGCCTCGCTCATCACGGCTTCTCCCCTCACGGCGCTGCTGCGTAGCTGATGGCATTTCGGCGCGGATCTCGGTACGATAACTCTTAGTTTTTCGTCGCAGAATCAGGATCGGAATCCGCGCCATGCTTCCGCTCAGTCCCCTTGGTTTGCTGAATCGCCGCGACTTGCTGCGTGTCGCTTCCCTGAGCGTGGCCGGCTCTCTGTTGCCTGCGGGATACGCAACGACGCCGAACGGACGAGCGCGTTCGGTCATCGTTCTGTGGATGGCGGGCGGCGTCACGCACATTGATTCGTTCGACCCCAAACCGGATGCTCCCGCGGAGGTGCGCGGCAGTTTGCAATCCATCGCCACGAACCTACCCGGCGTGCGCTTCTCCGAAACGCTGCCGTGCCTGGCGAAACAGGCGCATCAATTGGCCCTCGTCCGCACCTTCACGTCCGGCAACGATGATCATTTTCTCAGCCAGGCGTTTGCCCTGTCGGGCCGGCGCGTGACGCCGGCGCAGATCACCAACGAGCCGAACGTCGGCTCCATTGTGGCGAAGCTGCTAGGGCCGCGCGGAGGACTGCCGGGTTACGTCGCGGTGCCGGGAACGACACGGCCAGGACCGCCGCCAACCAATGAGTTCACCGGCGGCTGGCTCGGCCACGAGTACGATCCGTTCACCACCGGCGGCAAGCCGCGCAACGAGGATTTCACCGCGCGCGTCGGCGAGGCCGCCGAGGAAGATTTCCATCTGCAATCGCTGCAATATGCGCCGGACCTGGACGGCTCGCGGCTGTCCGGCCGACAGACGCTGCGTCGCCGGCTGGATGCCAGCCTGCACGGCGTCGAGACGGCTCGGCGAGACGATAGCCTGCATCGCCAGTACGACAGCGCCTTCGCCATGCTGCTGTCGCCGTCGGTGCGGCGAGCGTTCGATCTGCGCCAGGAGCCTGCCCCCGTCCGCGAGCGCTATGGCCGCACCAAGATCGGCCAGCGCTGCCTGCTGGCGCGGCGACTCGTCGAGGCCGGCGCTCGCTTCGTGCTGGTCGATTACGGCTACGATCCCGACTACGGCAATCTGTGGGACAACCACAACGCGGCCGGGCAGAACTTTCCGCACATTTGCGAGATGGCGAAGCGTCCCTATCACGTCGCCGGCATGGATCGCGCCTTCGCCGCCCTGCTGGATGATCTGGACACGCGCGGCCGATTGACGGAAACGCTGGTTGTCTTCCTCACCGAGTTCGGCCGCACGCCCAAGATCAACAAGGCCGGCGGCCGCGATCATTGGGGGCGAGCCGGCTCCATCTTCTTTGCCGGCGGCGGCACACGCGGCGGACAGGTGATCGGCGCCACCGACAAGCAGGGCGCTCATCCGCGCGGACCCGCCTACACGCCAGCCGATGTCGCGGCTACCATCTATCAGACCATCGGCATCGACCGCGAGACCATGCTGCACGATCGTCAAAATCGTCCCATCCCTGTTCTTCCCGAAGGCCAGCCCATCCCCGGCATCCTCGCCTAAGTCCGTCATCCTCCAGGTGTGTCCTTCGCGAATAATCGTTGGCTTCCTCTTCCTCGATCAATTCTGCGCCTTTCGCCGACGGACCCTATCTTTTCCAGTCGGTAAATTGCACGAATCTTTTGACAGATTCAGGTGTGAAACTAGGCTTGTCGTAGCAGTGATAGGGGAAGATGTGTGGCGCGCTCACCAGGCGCTCGCGCTGCACGCTTGAGTGTTGTTGCTATGATCCATTCCTTGTTGGCGGGTATCGGCGAGTGGTTTCGAGGAGGACGCCGCCAAGGGGTTTCTCCCTTGCGCCGAGGGCAGCCGTTTGGCGCCCCTCCGCGATTGGAAGTCTTGGAAGATCGCTGTCTCCTGTCCTCCACGACGACGGTGCCGTCCGCGGCGGAGGTTCCGTCCATCATCGCCTTGACGGATTACCTGTTCGCCATCGCGCCGAAAGGCAACCCCAGCGTGATTTTCGTGGGCGATTCCATCAGCTGGGAATACGCCTACGGGTCGGGAGCAGCCGTGTGGGCGGCCTACATGGCTCCGTTGGGCATATCCAGCTACGGCGTCATCGGACAAACGACGCAGAGCCTGCTGTATGAGTTCTCGCTGGGTCTGTTGAACAATATCAACCCTGCCGTGGTTGTACTGGACATTGGCGGCAACAACCTGTTGCAGGGCGATACGCCGCTGGCGACGGCGCAGGGCATCGTCGCCGACGTGGCCGCGATTCATCAGGCCCTGCCGCAGTCGCAGATCTTGCTCCTTGGCGTCCTCCCCGGCATGCAAAGTCCCAGCGATCCCTATCGCATCGAAGGGACGGAGACGGACCAGCTGGCGGCCGAGATGTTGGCCGGCATCCCTTACGTCACCTTCGAGAACATCGGCTCAATCTTCCTGGAGCCGGACGGCACCATCTCCAGCAGCGTGATGCCCGATTACCTGCATCCAAGCGAGCTGGGCTATCTGGAGCTGACCAGCGTGCTTCTGCCCCTCATTGGATCGGCGCTTGCCCCGAATACCTCCTTTTCCTTCACGATGCCGGCAATTCCGACATTCTCGTTTAATCTCCCTCAGCCTTCGGCTCCACCGTCGTCCGTATCCATGATGCCCGGATGACACCCAGAAAGATTCGGGTTAGCGACGCTTCTACGAAGCGTCGCTAACCGCTTCGCCTAACACTCCCTAAAATGGCGTCATGACGCCGATCTACCTCGATTACAACGCGACGACGCCGCTAGATCCCGCCGTTGTCGATGCCATGCTCCCGTATCTTCACGAGCACTGGGGCAATCCGTCCAGCACTCACAGCCTGGGAAAGACAGCCCATCAGGCCGTCGAGCAGGCGCGGCAGCAGGTCGCCGAGTTCCTGGGGGCGCAGCGGGACGAAATCGTATTCACCAGCGGCGGCACGGAAGCGAGCAATCATGCTCTCAAGGGAGCGGTTTTCGCCAAATTGCGTGGCTTTTTCGGCCGCTGGGCACGCGGCGCTCACCTTATCATCAGCTCCGTCGAGCATCCCGCCACGACGCAGCCGTGCGAGTTTTTGAAGCGCCTTGGCTGCCGTGTTACCGTGGTGCCGGTCGATGGTCAGGGACTGGTCGATCCGGATGCGGTGCGCCGCGCGCTGGAGCGCGGCACCACGCTGGTCAGCATCATGCACGCCAACAACGAGGTCGGCACCTTGCAGCCGATCAAGGAAATCGCGGCGCTGACGCGCTCGCGCGGTGTGCTGCTGCACACGGACGCGGCGCAATCGCTGGGCAAGGTGGCCGTCGATGTACACGATCTCGGCGTCGATCTGTTGACGCTGGCTGGGCACAAGCTGTACGCGCCGAAGGGTGTCGGAGTGCTGTACGTCCGCCGCGGCGTGACGTTGGAACCGCTGCTGCATGGGGCCGGGCATGAAGGCGGACGGCGAGCGGGCACCGAGAACGTACCGTACCTTGTGGGACTCGGCGCCGCTTGCACGCTCGCTTGCCGGCATTTGCCCGAAGCCACCCAGCGATTGCGTGCCCTCCGCGATCGCCTGTGGGAGCGTTTGCGGGCGGAGCTTGGCGAACGAATTGTGCTCAACGGCCATCCGGAAAAACGCCTGCCGAACACACTGAATGCCAACTTTGTCGGACACGTCGGCGCGGAGCTGTTGGCGAAGGTCCCGGAGATCGCCGCCTCGACGGGATCGGCGTGTCATGAAGGCAAGATCAGTCAATCGCCGGTGCTGTGCGCGATGGGCGTGCCGCCGGAGATCGGCCGTGGAGCGCTGCGCTTGACGGTCGGCCGTTTCACAACCGAGGAGCAAGTGGACCGTGCCGCGGAGGTTCTCGTGCGGGCGGCCGACAAGGGAGCGAAAACATGAAAGCAACGTATGTCCGTGTCGCCAATCCGACCCATTCCTATGAGGATTTCCACTATCGCACGCCGATCAAGTTCGGCGGCGTCGCGCTGGATCGCGTTACGCTGTTGAACGTCGAATGCACCGCGAGCAATCCCGCAGGCAAGACCGCGCGCGGCTTCGGCTCCATGCCGCTGGGCAATATCTGGTCTTTCCCGTCGCGACTGCTGAACTACGACGCCACGCTCGACGCGATGAAGAGGCTGGCCGGACGTATTCAGCACATCCTGGCGAACGCCGGTCTGTGGGGCCATCCCATCACGCTGGGCCACCAGCTGGAGCCGCAATACGAAAGAGCTGCCGAGGAGGTCACACGCGAGCTGGGCCTGCCCGAGCCGATCCCGCGCTTGTGTACGATGGTCGTCGCCAGCGCCTTCGACGCCGCTGTCCACGACGCCTACGGCAAGCTGCATGGACGCAACTGCTATCACACCTACGGACCCGATTTTCTCGATCACGACCTGGGCTATTTCCTCGGCGACGAGTTCGCCGGCGAAACGCTGGAGCAATACATCAGCCGCGATCCGCAGCCGCGCATGCCGCTTTATCACCTCATCGGCGCCCTCGATCCGCTGACGGCGGCGGACGTGACGAAGCCCCTCGACGACGGTTTGCCGATGACGCTGCCGGAGTGGATTCGCTTCAACGGCCTGACGCACCTCAAAATCAAGCTCAACGGCGACGACCTGGCCTGGGACGTGGAGCGCGTCGTCGGCGTCGATCGCGTGTCGGCCGAGACACAGCGACAACGCGGTGTCAGTCGCTGGTGCTACTCGCTGGATTTCAACGAGCGCTGCGGCAGCGTCGCCTATTTGCTGGAGTTTCTGGGCAAGGTGCGCGAGCGGACGCCAGAGGGTTTTGATCGCATCGCCTACATCGAGCAGCCGACGGCGCGCGACCTGAAGGCCGACCGCGGCAATGTCATGCACGAGGCGGCGAAGCTACGGCCGGTGGTCATCGACGAATCGCTGGTGGACCTGGAGAGCCTGCGTCTGGCGCGCGAGATGGGTTACACCGGCGCGGCGCTCAAGGCCTGCAAGGGCCAGGGCCAATCGCTGTTGCTGGCGGCGGCGGCCCGGAAGTACGGCATGTTCTTGTGTGTTCAGGATCTCAGCTGTCCGGGAGCCTCGCTGATTCACTCGGCGGGACTGGCGGCGCACGTTCCCGGTGTCTCGGCGATCGAGTCCAACGCGCGGCAGTACCTGCCGGACGCCAACCGTCCCTGGGAGGAACGCTTCCCCGGCATCTTCCGGATTACCGACGGCACGATGGCAACCGGCTGCCTCACGGGTCTGGGACTGGGAGCCGTGGCCGAATAATTTTTTCCTTCCTTTCTCGATTTTTTCTTGACGCCGACTTCTTTCGGCGTGTACTGTGACAGTGTTACACTGGATGGTCAATCGTCTGTCCGGATTTTTTTGGAGTGCGGCGCTTTTCCGCCGCTTTGTTTTGTTTGTTTTTGGAGTGCGGCGCTTTTCCGCCGCTTTGTTTTGCTTGTTTTTTGTTGAAAGCCGAAAAACAAAAAAAGCGGCGGAAAAGCGCCGCACTCCAAAAAACGTCCGGGTGTTGCAGCTCTGCTCTTCTCAAAGGAGATCGATCATGGCGACGAAAGGGTTGGCTCGATGGCGTGGTGGCGGTGCGGCGGGCGTACTGCTTGGCGTATTGCTTCTGGCGTTGCTGAACACGGAAAACGTTCGACCGGCTGATGAGGAGTCGAAAGCAGCCGCCCTGCCGGCGGACCTGGCAAGGATCCCCAGCGATACTTATATTCTGGTTTCGGGACGCGTCGCCGATTTGTGGAACAGCGACATGAACAAATCTGTCCGCCAGAAGTTCGCTAAGGAAATGGACGAAGGTCTCCGCGAATTCGAGAAAAAGTTTGGCCTGCCGCTGAATCAGGTCGAACGTTTCACGTTGGCGGTGATGAATGTTCGCGGATCCGCAGAGCCGTTGTTATTTTTGGGCACGATCAAGGCATACGATCGGGGCAAGGTGATTGCGACCGGTAAGAAGGGAAAGGAAGAGAAATACAAGGGCCAAACCTTCTATGTGAAAGAAAAGGATTGGGCCGTTTATCTCCTCGGCGAGCGTGCGCTGGTGTTCGGCGCTCCCAGCGAGATCCGCGGTTTAATCGACGGCCCAACCAAGAGCGACGGCAACCTTGTGGCCGCTTTGCGTCTGGCTGCCGGCAAGCACTCGGCAGTCTATGCCTTCAACGTCAAAGCCTTCAACGATGAGGTCGGCGAGCGGCTGCCGGGCGAGGCGGAGCCGTTCAAGTCACTCCTGCAAGCGCTGTACGGGACCCTGATGCTGGACCTTGGCGCGGAAACCCGTGCGGAAGTGAAGCTGACTTTCGCAAGCGAGAAGGACGCCGCGGCGGCCGTCAAGCCCGCTCGCACCGGCCTGGATTTGGCCCGCGGCGGCCTCGAGCGCGGCGTGGAGGAATTGAGCAAGCAGAAGGAGATGAGCAAGTTTGTCGAGCTGCTCAAGCAAGTGCAAGAAAGCCTGAAGGCAACCCAGGTCGAGCAGGAAGGTAAGACGCTGAAGGCATCCGCGCGGCTCAAGGTCGATGTCGCTGCCGTCGGCCCCGTGCTAGTCGAAGCGGTGCAGAAGGTCCGCGCATCCGCGGCTCGTGCCCAGAGCACCAATAATCTCAAGCAGATCGCCCTGGCCATGCAGAATTACGCCGACACCAATCGACGATTGCCGCCGCACGCCACCTACGACAAGAATGGCAAGCCGTTGCTGAGCTGGCGTGTACTGATTCTGCCGTACATCGAGCAGCAAAATGTGTATAACCAGTTCCATTTCAACGAACCGTGGGACAGCGAGCACAACAAGAAGCTGCTCGCCAAGATGCCCAAGATCTACGCCTCGCCCGAAGATGAAAAAACGGTCAAGGAGCACACGACCCATTATCAGGGATTCTTCGGCAAAGGTGCCTTTTTCGAGGGCAAGCAAGGTCTTCGCTTTCCCGCCGAGTTTCCGGACGGCACGTCCAATACGTTCATGATCGTCGAGGCGTCGAAAGCGGTGCCGTGGACCAAGCCGGAGGATCTTCCCTATGATCCGGCCAAGCCGCTGCCCAAGCTCGGCCTATCCGGCTCCGCCGAATTCTTGGCGGCGATGTGCGATGGCTCCGTCCGCAGGAACTCTCACAAGATCGCGGAAAAAACGCTTCGACTGGTCATCGAGCGTAATGATGGCATGCCGATCCCGGCGGATTTCTAAGGACCGATTCATTCGTTTAGCCGCGACGTGCAGCGGAGCACAGTTCCGCGCTCCGCTGCACGTCACGGCTAAACGAAGGGAGATCCTCTTATGCGTGCAGGTTTCCTTTTCCTCGTTGTCCTCGCGGCGGCCGGTCTGTCGTTCGCCGTCGAGCAGCCTGCGTCTCTCCCCGCCGTGCCCGGCGATGCCCAGGATGTTGTGCTCTTTCTGGACACGCGCCCCTACCTTATTCGTCTCCATCTGCAAATCAACGGCCGTTCGTTCCGCGCCGACTGGAACGAAACCGTCAATCATCTGTTCCGTTATCTGGATAGCGACGGCGACGGCTGCCTCAGCAAGAAGGAAGCAGCCCTTGCGCCGAGCAAGACGCAATGGGTGCAGCTGATGACCGGCACCGTCGTCGAGCCGGACGCCGCGCCCGATTTTGACGAGCTGGCCGGCAAAGCGAAGGCGACGACGATCCGACGCGAGCAATTTCTTCGCTATTATCGACGCTCCGGCGCCGGGGCGCTGCAAGTCGAATGGGGATGGCGGCCTCCCTCCCAGGACCGGCTGACCGAGGCTCTTTTCCAGTATCTCGACAAGGACAAGGACGGCAATCTGTCGCGTGCGGAGGTGCTGGCCGCCGAGACCGCGCTGAATCGGCTCGATGTGAACGGCGATGAGATCGTTCAGGCGAATGAGCTGTCTCCCGGCGGCGCCTATCCGTTGTTTAGCTTTCGATCGACCAGCGACGAGCAGCCGGCGCCGAATAACTTTCCTTTCACGATCCTCCAGCCGGATTCCACCGGAGCGGCGCTGGCCCGCGAATTGCTCAATCGTTACGATCGCAACAAGGACCGCACGCTGAGCCGAGAGGAATTGGCCGTCGAGAAAGCTGCGTTCGATCGCCTCGATAGCAGCCGCGACGGGAGACTGGACGCGGCGGAATTGGCTCACTGGCGGAGCCTCTCTCCCGATCTGGAGCTGATCGTGCCGCTGGAAAACGGCGGTCGCAAGGACATTCTCATCCTGCCACCCGCCGAGAACAGATCGAATCGGCTTACGGCCGTGCTGCCGCCGAGCCGCGACGGCGCGGTGCGGCTCTCGCTCGCCGAGAAGCATGTGGAAGTGGTGCGCGAAAACCGCGGAGCGACAATGCGGCGAGATATGCTCAAACAATTCGAGACGCTGACCGGCAAGGACGGCATGCTTTCCGAAAAACAGATTTATCAACCGCCCTTTACCTTCGTGGCGCTGCTGCGGCTGGCGGACCGTAACGGTGACAATCGCCTGTCACACAAGGAGCTGGCGGATTATCTGGCAATGCAGGGAAAGTTTCTTTTCCGCACCAGCTACCTGACTGTGCTGGACCGCGGAGCATCGCTGTTCGAGCTGTTCGACCTCGATCACGATGGCCGGCTTAGCCCGCGCGAGCTGCGTTCAGCTTGGAAACGCCTGTCGGTGTGGGACCGCGACAAGAGCGGCCGCATCACGCGCCGTCAAGTGCCGCGGCAGCTCCAGCTCGTGCTCAGTTACGGTCAGTCGCGTGCCAGCCTTCCCGTCCGTGGGCCGGGATTTGCCGAGGTGCCGATGCTCCGCGATCGTTCGCGCGGTCCGCTGTGGTTCCGCAAGATGGACCGCAACGCCGACGGCGATGTCTCGCAGAGCGAGTTCCTGGGCACGAGGGAGCAATTCCGACGCATCGACGCCGACGGCGATGGTTTGATCGACGCGACCGAGGCGGAGCGCGCCGATGCGGAATCGCGCAAGAAACGATGAGGCTGTTTCATGTCCCGGCGAGCGGGGGGCGTAAGCCCCCTGATTCTTGACGGTTTCGAGAATCAGGGGGCTTACGCCCCCCGCTCGCCTCACACGAGACTATAGCTCCAGCTCACCGGGCGCCCGTCGCGATAGGGCATGACGCCGTGGAATTGTCGCTCGCTGCGCTCGAACACCAACGGCAAAAAGTGGCGATCGCCCTCCCACAAAGGCAGCTCGAGCACGCGCTCGACCTCGACCCATTCCAGATCGCCCTCGGCGTTGCCGGCCAAAGGCTCGCCGCGAAAGTGATCGACGCGAAAGATGAAGCCAAACCAATCCTCGCCTTGCTTGCCGAAGCCCGGCCAGCTGACAGTGCCGCGCAGCACGAGCGTCGCGCACTCCAATCCGCTCTCTTCGCGAACCTCGCGGCGGATACAGGCGACGACATCCTCTCCGGGGTCGAGCTTGCCGCCGAGTCCATTGTACTTGCCGAAGTGGGCATCCTGGGGCCGGCGATTGCGATGAATGAGCAACACGCGGCGGCCGTCCGGCGAGAGAATGTAGGCCAGGGTAGCGAGGATGGGAGTGAACGGCATGATGCGATCCATCGAGAAAAACTTATTGCGCGAAATGAGTAGTATTAAGATAGACTTCTTGCTCGATATGCGGCGGTGGGCGGAGAATTCCGCGCACCTGTCCTGCGGCCGTGAAAGCCGTCTCGGCGTCCGGGAACGCGAACG
>Ga0335075_10002120_pt1 | contig 32105 bp, 30 predicted proteins | sample Lox_Sample_24_FD_206723 | JGI IMG/M metagenome (GOLD analysis project Ga0335075, IMG submission 206723) | Soil microbial communities from Loxahatchee National Wildlife Refuge, Florida, United States - Lox_Sample_2.4 | ecosystem: Environmental > Terrestrial > Soil > Wetlands | place: USA...
GAAGGCCGCCTTTCCCGAATCCCTGAGCGTGGGCGGCTCCCTGGGCCCGCAGCTCGCCGGGGCGCTCGACGCGCTGGTCGTGGTGCCGAGCGGTTCCTTCCGCGATCTGCTCGAGCAGATCCGGCCGCTGCTCGAACCCCAGACGCGGCTCGCCTGGGCGACCAAGGGCTTCGAGGCCCACACCGGCCTGCTGCCGCATCAGGTGGCCCGCGAAGTCCTCGGCACCGGCCGCGCGTTCGCGGTGCTCTCCGGTCCGACCTTCGCCAGCGAAGTCGGGGCCGGCCTGCCCACGGCCATGACCGTGGCCTCCGCGGACGATGGCTTCGCCACCGCGCTCGCCTCCGATCTCTCCAGTGCCAACTTCCGCGCCTATACGTCCACCGACATCGCCGGCGTCGAGGTCGGCGGCGCGGTGAAGAACGTGCTGGCGCTCGCCGCGGGTCTCGCCGATGGCCTGGGGTTCGGCGCGAACACGCGCATCGCGCTCATCACCCGGGGCCTCACCGAAATGGTCCGCCTCGGCGTCGCCCTGGGCGCCCGGCGCGAGACCTTCATGGGCCTCGCGGGCCTCGGGGACCTCGTCCTGAGCTGCACCGACGACCAGAGCCGCAACCGGCGCTTCGGGCTGCTGCTGGCGCGCGGCCAGGGCATCGAGCAGGCCCGCGCCGCCATCGGGCAGGTGGTCGAAGGCGTGCACGCCGCGCGCGCGGTGCGTGAAGTGGCCCGGCGCGAGAACGTCGAGATGCCGTTGTGCGAGGGCGTCTACCGCGTGCTCTACGAGGACCTGCCGGCCGACGAGGTCGTGCGGGCGCTGATGCGCCGGCCGATCCGCGCCGAGACCGACTGAGACTCAGGCCTGCGCGAAGTCCTGCTGCCGCCAGGCCTCGTACACGGTCAGCGCCACCGCGTTCGCGAGGTTCACGCTGCGGTTGCCCGGGCGCATGGGGATACTCAGCGTCTGCCCGGCCGCGATGCCGGCCAGGACCTGCGCCGGCAGGCCCGTCGATTCGGAGCCGAACAGCAGTGCGTCACCCGGCCGGAACCGGGCCTGCGCGTAGCGGCGCGCGCCGCCGGTTTCGATGGCGAACAGCCGCGCCGCGGGGAGCGTTCCCAGGCAGGCCTCCAGGGTGTCATGGACCTGCACCGTGGCGATTTGCGCATAGTCCATGCCCGCGCGCCGCACCGACCCGCGGTCGAGCGCAAACCCCAGCGGCCGGATCAGATGCAGCGTGCAGCCGGTATTGGCGCACAGCCGGATGACGTTGCCGGTGTTCGGCGGGATCTCGGGCCGGTACAGGATGACGTGGAACACCCGCTACGGCTCTGCCGGGGCCGCGCCCGGGTCGCCGGTGAACCGCGACGGCTGCCGCTGCGCCTGGAAGATGCTCTCGATCGGCTGTGCGAACAGCGCCGCGATGGCAAAGGCGAGCGACAGGCTCGGCTCGTAGCGGCCGGTCTCCACGGCATTGACGGTCTGTCGCGACACCGACAGCTTCGCGGCGAGATCGCCCTGCGTCCAGCCGCGCTGCGCCCGAAGTTCCGGGAGGATGTTCCTCATCGCGCGCGGTACAGGATCCACATCAGCAGCGCGGTGAACACCGCCCAGCCGTACAGGTTCACGACGATCATGGACAGCCGGGCGTAGCCGAGCATCTCCAGGCAGAAGTACCCGAGCGTGCTGAAGGCCACGATCACACCGGTGAGCGCCGCGCACCTGAGGATGCGGCGCCGGACGTACTCGTCGCTGGCGACGTACGCCATGAAGATGATGCCTACGACCAGGACTCCGGTGAGCAGCGGCAGCACCACCACGACGAAGTTGCGCGTGTCCGGCGCCAGGTAGCGCGGCGCCACCATGGCCACCCCCAGCGCGCACAGGTACGTCCAGAGGCTGCACAGGATGCCCACCACGCGCAGGGAGTAGAACTTGTTCACCCGCCCGAGCATCTGATACCCCGGGGACTGCGGAGGGCCCGGTGGCAAGGGGCGGGTGGGTTGCGGATCGAAGTCGGACTCGGGCATGGGCCGTACCGCGATGTAAAGCTTGCTTGACTCTACTCTGCCGGGCCGTGGAAGTAAAGCATGCTTGACAAGGCGCTGGCTCGCCGTTGCGGGGGTGATATCGCATGACCGTGCACTTCTCCAAATGGCCGGATGCACTCTGGGTGCCTCTTGCGGCGATGACGGCGCTTGTGCCGGCGGCAGTGCTCGCCGCGGCCACGCGCCAGCTGTTCCTGTTCGCAAGCCTCGGTCCCACGGCGATCATGGTCGTGCAGCAGTCACAGCACAGATCCGCCCGTGCGTACAACGTGGTCGTGGGGCACACGGTCGGAGCGATCGCCGGCTTCACATGGGTCTACGCCCTGGGCCTGAGCCATGCGCCCTCCATCTTCGTGCTGCAGGAGGTCACCGTCCCGCGGGCCCTCGCAGCGCTCGGTGCCCTGGGCTCGGCGGCGATCCTGGAGTCGATTCTCAAAGCCCAGCATCCCCCGGCCGCCTCGACGACCTTGCTGATCGCCCTGGGGTCTTTTCATCCGATCTGGAGGGACATCGGGCCCTCGCCGGCGGCATCGTGGCGGTCGCGGCAGCCGCCGAGGCGCTCAGGCGCCTGCGGCTGTCAGACACGATGCGGCTCAGCGGGCCCTGAGAGCCGAGGTTTCGGGCGCCGTCACCTGCGTCAGGGGCGGCAGCGCCGGCATCGGCACCTGGGTCGGCGTCGGCAGCTGCACCCGCAGCTCGCGCAGTCCTTCCATCAGCCCGAGCATGATGCCGTGCTGGACCTGGGCATACACCGACATCTCCGGCGCGCGCACGTAGTACACCACCTCGAAACGCAGCGCCGATTCGGACAGGCCCAGCAGCGCGCAGCGCTCGAACCGGGCCTGGGGCAGCGCCTCGACGGCCGCGCGCACGGCATCGGGGAGCGCGCGCAGCTTTTCCACCGCCGTGTCATGGACGACGGGCAGGTCGAACGATACCCGGCGCTCGGTCATGCGCCCGAAATTGCGGATCCGCGACTTGGTGATGTCCGAGTTCGCGAGCACGATCTGTTCGCCGGTGATGCTGCGGATGCGGGTGCTCTTGACGCCGATGTACTCGACCGTCCCCGTGAGCGCATCGACGGTGAGCAGATCGCCGATGACGAAGGGCTTGTCCATGGCGATCGACATCGACGCCAGCAGGTCGCCGAGCACCGCCTGCACGGCCAGCGCGACCGCGATGCCGCCGATGCCGAGACCGGCGAGCAGCGGCCGGATGGCGACGCCCATGTTGTCCAGGGCCAGCAGCAGCGCCAGGGCCCAGATCACCGTGCCGGCGACGAACAGGAAGATTTCCATCGAGCCGGACAGCGCCGCTTCCAGGCCCTGCGTGCTGCGCCGGCGCTGGTCGATCAGGTAGCGCACGGTCGAGGTCGCCCAGCGGGCCGCCTGGTACCAGAAGATCAGGGTGATGACGACGTCCACCCCACGGCTGATCCGGTGCGCGATGTGATTGCCGTCGGGCAGCGTCAGCTGCTCGATGGCGCTGTACATCGCCACGCCCCAGATGAACAGGCGCGAGGTGCGCTCGACCAGCTGCGCGGTGAGATCCAGGGCCAGCGGAACCGTGCGGCCGGAGCCGATCCAGCTGCGCCGCCGTGAACGGATCACGCGCCGCACCGCCAGCAGTCCGATGAAGACGGCCAGGAACACGATCAGGGCCATGGCCCAGTCGCCGACGCTGTTGAACAGCATGCCCCGCTGCCAGATCTGATCCAGGATCGCCATAGGCGCCGGATCTTCTCACGGAATCGCGGTCATTCCGCGGAGTTCATTCCCAGTTCCTTGAGTTTGCGCGTCAGGGTGTTGCGACCCCAGCCCAGCAGCTTGGCCGCATCCTGCCGATGGCCCTGGGTGCGTTTGAGCGCCGCGCGGATCAGCACCCGCTCGAACTCCGGCTGCGCGTCGCTCAGCAGCGGTCGCTTGCCGACCATCGCCTGCCGGTCGGCCCAGCTGGCGAGCGCCTTGGCCCAGTCGACCTCGCCCGCCGCCTCGCCGTCGGCGGCCAGCTCCGCCGGCAGATCCTCGATGCGGATCTCGGACCCTGGCGCGAGCACCGTCAGCCGCCGGCACAGGTTGACGAGCTCGCGCACGTTCCCCGGCCAGGTGTGGGCGGCGAGCTTTTCCTTGGCGTCCGCGGCCAGCGCCTTGGGCTCGACGCCCAGTTCCATGGCCGCCACGTGCAGGTAGTGGTCCAGCAGTTCCGGAATGTCCTCCGCGCGGGCGCGCAGCGGCGGCAGTTCGATGCGGATGACGTTCAGGCGATGGTAGAGATCCTCGCGGAACACGCCGCGCTGGACCCGGTCCTGCAGGTTCTGGTGGGTGGCCGCGATGACGCGCACGTCGACCCGGATCGGCGTCTGGCCGCCGACGCGGTAGAACTCCCCTTCGGCCAGCACGCGCAGCAGCCGCGTCTGCAGCGGCGTGGACATGTCACCGATCTCATCGAGGAACAGCGTGCCGCCGTCGGCCTGCTCGAAGCGCCCGCGACGCAGGCTGTCGGCGCCCGTGAACGCGCCCTTCTCGTGCCCGAACAGTTCCGACTCGAGCAGCTCGCTGGGGATGGCCGAGGTGTTGAGCGCGATGAAGGGTTTCGCGGCCCGCGGCGAGTGTTCGTGCAGCGCCCGCGCGACCAGTTCCTTGCCGGTGCCGGATTCGCCGGTGATCAGGACCGTGACGCTGGAGCGGGACAGGCGGCCGATGGCCCGGAACACCTGCTGCATGGCCGCGGCGCGGCCCAGCAGTTCCGGGATCGGCGGCGGGCTGCCGCCATCGGCCGTGGTGGGCGTACCGGTGCGCGCCGCGCGCCGCACCAGGTCCACGGCCTGGTCGATGTCGAAGGGCTTGGGCAGGTACTCGAAGGCGCCGCTCTCGTAGGCGGAGACGGCATTGCCGAGGTCCGCGTACGCGGTCATCACGATGACCGGCAGGGTCGGGCGCGTCTCGCGGATGCGCTTGAGCAGTTCCAGTCCCGACTGACCGGACATGCGGATGTCCGTGATCAGCACATCGGGGGCATCGCCGCGCAGCGCCGTGAGGGCGGGCTCGGCGGCATCGAACGTGCGTGGCAGCATGCCGCCGTTGCGCAGGGCGCGCTCCAGCACCCAGCGGATCGATGCGTCATCGTCCACCAGCCAGACGCGAAGATTCAGTGTACTCATGGGAATGATTCCTCGAGAGGCAGCATGAGCTTGAACACGGTGCGGCCGGGTTCACTCTCAAATTCGATCAGGCCTCCATGTCGGGTCACGAGATCCTGCGCCACGGCCAGCCCCAGGCCGGTGCCCGTGGAACGGCCGGTGACCAGGGGATAGAAGATGCTGGCGCGCAGCTCCGCCGGCACGCCCGGCCCGTCGTCCTCCACCTGCACCCCGGCCGCCAGCCGGTGGCGGCGTCCGGCGATGCTGATGTTGGAGAAGACGCGGGTCCGCAGGGTGATGTGGCCCTGTTCGCCCACCGCCTGCATGGCATTGCGCGCGACGTTGAGCAGCGCCTGGATCAGCTGGTTGCGGTCGAAGTGGCCGCCGGGGAGGCTCGGGTCGTAGTCACGGTCGATCACGACGCCCGCGGGCGCCTCGGCGCGCAGCAGGTGGTAGACGTGTTCGCACAGCTCGTGGATGTTGAGCTGCGTCTTCTGCATGGGCCGGTTCGGCCCCGTCATCGACGCCACCAGCGCGCTGAGGCGATCCGCCTCGGAGATGATGACGTTGGTGTATTCCTTGAGAGCGTCGTTGGGCAGCTCGCGGTCCAGCAGCTGCGCCGCGCCGCGCAGGCCTCCCAGCGGGTTCTTGATCTCGTGGGCGAGCTGCCGCAGCATCATGCGGCTGCTGTCGAGCCGCACCAGCATTTCGTTCTCGCGCGAGATGCGCTGTCGCGCCGTGGTATCGGTGAGTTCCAGCAGCAGGTGCGTTCCGGTGACCTCGCCCTCCAGCGGCGTGATGGTCACATCCACGATGCGCGGTTCGCGCGGCGCGGACTTCAGGTTCAGGACCAGCTCCCGGTCGGCGAAGGCCTCGCCGGTCTCGATGGAGCGGCGCAGGATCGGGATCAGGCCATTGGTCTCGACCAGGTGATCGCCGAAGGGCCGCCCGCGGCTCTGGTTCAGGCTGATGGCCAGCAGATCCTGGGCGGCGACGTTGGCATAGATGGGACACAGCTGTGCATCGAGCAGGATGATGCCGGTCGAGAGCGCATTCAGCAGTTCGGCCGAATCGAAGTGGGACAGCGGCGAGGGCAGCGGATGCTCAGCGCGCATGGCGCACCCCGTTCCGCGCCCGGGTCAGTGCGGCGCGCCCACTCCCGGGGCCCGCGGCGCGGCCGGAGCCATCGGCGCCATGGGCACCGCGTTGGGACCGGCCGCCGAGCGCTGCCGGATGGAGAAGGTGATGGAATTGCCCTGGCAGGCGGTGCCGCCCTGGGCGCTGTTCACCTGCAGCGAGAGGGTATGGTCGCCGCGATCGATCTGCGGGATGGTGAAGGCGCCATCGGGCCGCAGCTGCGAGGAGATGTCCTGCCCATCCAGGCGCAGGGTCGTCTGGCTGTCCGCGCCCACGTGGGCCAGGGTCACGTGACCGGAGATGGCATAGGTGTCCAGGAACACCTGGCCACTGCCGGGAGAATCGATGACGCACACGGCGGGTGCCGCCGTGGGGGGCGCGGAGTTCGCCGCAGGGGGTGCGGTCACGGCCGCCTGCTTGGCGCCGTAGGTCTGCGCATCGGGAACCTGCAGCTTCTGCGCCTTGGGATTGGGCTGATCGCTGTAATGCGTCACGCCGTTGTCGTCCACCCACTTGTAGACCGTCGCGGACGACGCCGTGGCGCAGGCACCTAACATAAGAAGAAGTGTCAGTCCTCGCATGGTTCCGCAGCATAGCCCCGCCGGGGCCCGAGGACAAAAACTGGCTGCAACCGCGCCCCCCCGCGGTCAGCGGGGGGGCGGGGCGATGACTGGGCTGCAGCGCATTGTCGTACACAGCCACCAGCATCAGACGCTGTAGTACAGCTCCAACTCGACCGGATGCGTGGACATGCGCAGCCGGGTCACTTCCTGCATCTTCAGCGCGATGTACGCGTCGATGAGGTCGTTGGTGAACACGCCACCGCGGGTCAGGAACTCGCGGTCCTTGTCCAGATGCTCGAGGGCCATGTCGAGCGAATGGCACACGGTCGGGATGTGCTTGGACTCCTCGGGCTCCAGGTCGTACAGGTCCTTGTCCGCCGGATCGCCGGGGTGGATCTTGTTCTGGATACCGTCCAGGCCCGCCATCATCATCGCGGTGAACGCGAAGTACGGATTGGCGGTGGAGTCCGGGAAACGCACCTCGATGCGCCGCGCCTTCGGGTTCGAGACCCAGGGAATGCGGATCGACGCGGAACGGTTGCGGGCGGAGTACGCCAGCATCACGGGGGCCTCGAAGCCGGGCACCAGGCGCTTGTAGCTGTTGGTGGAGGCGTTGGTGATGGCGTTGATGGCCTTGGCGTGCTTGATGATGCCGCCGATGTAGTAAAGGGCGAGCTCGGACAGGCCGCCGTACTTGTCGCCGGCGAACAGCGCCTTGCCTTCCTTCTGCAGCGACTGGTGCACGTGCATGCCGCTGCCGTTGTCACCGACCAGGGGCTTGGGCATGAAGGTCGCCGTCTTGCCGTAGCTGTGGGCGACGTTCAGCACGGCGTACTTGAGAATCTGCACCTGGTCGGCCTTGCTCACCAGGCCGCCGGGACCGACGCCGATTTCGCACTGGCCGCCGGTGGCGACTTCGTGGTGATGCACTTCGACCACCATGCCCATCTCTTCGAGGGCATCGCACATGGCCGAGCGGATGTCCTGGAAGGCATCGATCGGCGGCACCGGGAAGTATCCGCCCTTGATGCCGGGCCGGTGTCCCTTGTTGCCTTCGACGAAGTCCTTGCCGGAATTCCAGGAACCCTGCGCCGAGTCGATTTCGTAGAAGCAGCCGTTGAGGCTCGAGCCGCTGCGGACGCTGTCGAAAATGAAGAATTCGTTCTCGGGACCGAACAGTGCACCGTCGGCGATGCCGGTGGACTTCAGGTAGGCCTCGGCCCGGCGGGCGGTGGAACGCGGGTCGCGCTCGTAGCCCTGCATGGTGGCCGGCTCGATGACATCGCAGCGGATGTTGACCGTGGTGTCCTCGAAGAACGGGTCCAGGACGGCCGTGCTCGCATCCGGCATCAGGATCATGTCGGACTCGTTGATCCCCTTCCAGCCGGCGATCGACGAACCGTCGAACATCTTGCCATCGGTGAACAGGTCCGAATCGACCAGGCGGGCCGGGATGGAGACGTGCTGCTCCTTGCCCCGGGTATCGGTGAACCGGAGATCCGCGTACTTGACCTCCTTCTCTTTTATTAGCTTCAGTACATCAGTCGGTGTCATATCGCCTCCGAAAATGGGGTTGCCCGATGCGCATCGAGCGGCTAGACATTGCAGCCCCTGTGCCAACATGAGGCACGCCCAAATCAACAACTTAGAACCGCGGGGCGCGAAGTGTGCACTATTTTGGGGCCAATTGAGAAGCTTACGCTCAAAAATAGGGCGCCCACGCGACTATAAGGCCGTTCCAGCGACGCCGGGATGACAATTGCTTGATTTCGGTGCGCCCGCCGCGCCGCAGGACGGTGCACCCGCAATGGCTATACTTCGCGGCCTCATGCAGCTCCTGGCATCGCTCTTCTTCACCCTGTTCCTGTTCATCTGGACCTTTCTGTGCGCCGTGGGCTTCGTGTTCGTCGGCCCCTGCCTGCCGTTTGCGCGCCGGGCGCTGGTGGCCCGCTTCTGGGCCACGGTCCTGCTCAAGGTCCTGGGCTGGACCTGCCGGCTGCACTACACCGTCGAGGGCCGGGAGAACATTCCCGCCGACAACCACGTGGCCCTGTGGAAACACGCCTCGACCTGGGAGACGCTCGCCATGATCGTGGTCTTCCCGCGCCAGGTCTGGGTGCTCAAGCGCGAACTGCTGTGGCTGCCCTTCATCGGCTGGAGCATCCGGCTGCTGCATGCCATCGCCATCGATCGCGGCGCGGGCCACACGGCGGTGAGCCAGGTGGTCGAGCAGGGCCGGCAGCGGCTCGAGGAAGGCGACTGGGTGGTGATTTTCCCCGAAGGCACCCGCATGCCGGCGGGGCAGACCCGCCGCTACGGCGTCAGCGGCGCGCTCCTCGCCTCCGAAACCGACCGCCTGGTCATTCCGGTGGCCCACAACGCCGGGTACTTCTGGCCCCGCCGCGGCTGGCTGAAGAAACCCGGCACCGTGCGCGTGGTCATCGGTCCTCCCATCAGGGCCGGCGGCCGCGATCCGCGGGAGATCAATGCCGAGGCCCAGGAATGGATCGAGGCGCAGATGAGTCGCCTGGTTCCCGAGGGACGCCGCGAGGGGCTGAACCTTCAGTAGAGGCCGGGAATCAGCCGCCAGGTCCGCTGCATGTACTGCCGGTACGGTTCGCCGAAGGCCGCGGTCAGCGCCCGCTCCTCCACGCCCATCCGGTAACTGAACACGGCCGTGGTGCCGATGACGATGAGGACCAGCGAGGCCCAGTTCTGGGTGCACAGCGCGAGGCCCAGGAACGCCACCAGCGCCCCGGTGTAGGACGGATGGCGCAGCCATCGATAGGGACCCGTGTCGATGATGCGGTGGTCCTGGGCGATCGCCACGTTGACGGTGAAGAACCGCCCGAGATGGATGATCGAATACCAGCGCAGCACCAGCCCCACGAGCATCAGCGCGATGCCAACGACGTTGATCCAGGCCTGATACGGCCAGCCGGCCGCGCGCCAGCGGAACTCGATCTGGAAGGCGATGAACATGATGGGCACGATGGTGGCCCACATCACCCAGACCGAGCCGCGGTCCGCGGAAGCCGCCGCGCTTTTGCCGGCGCGCCGGAACAGGCTCAGCGCCAGTTCGGACACGAGATAGAAAAGGCCCAGGTAGTAGCCCGTGAGCTGGATGGCCGTCATTGAGAAAGGATCCCTTATCCCGACAGTCGCGCGAGCAGCGCGGCGCGGCGCGCCAGGCTGTCCGCCGGCCACTGCCGGGGGAGGTCGTAGAACTCGGCGAACGCGGGAGCGCCCTCGGGGATCACCACCCAGGGCTGCTTGGACGAGGTGAAGATGTGCACGTCCGGCGCGCAGCGGTCCGGATCATCGAGCGTGCCGACACGCACGAACCGCACCCGCTCGCCGCCGCCCGCATAGTTGCTCCACAGCGCGATGCGGCAGGTCGGACAGCGCGAGATCCGCTGGCCCTTGCCGCTGTTGGAGGGCGTGTCGATGACCTCGACCGCACCGCCCGAGACTTCCATGCGGTCGAACTCGATGAGGGCGTTGAGCGCGAATGCCGCGCCGGTCTCGCGTTGGCACCAGCGGCAATGACAGCAGTGCACGATCAATGGCTTTTCCAGCAGCCGGTAACGAACGGCACGACAGGTGCAGCCGCCGGTGTACTCGCTCACGTGCAGGGTTCCTCGATGATGGCGCGGACGATGTCTGCCGGCTCGCCGGGGGGGCCGGGAGGCAGGAACACTGGATACACCCGCAGCGCCAGCGCCGCAATGCCCAGCGCATTGCGCGGTGCGATACCCGGTGGGAAACGCTGATGCTCGTCGCGGATGAAGGCGGCCGCGGCGCGGATCGCGGCATGCGCCCGCAGGTCAGCGTCCGAATCGAACCGGAAGCGCCACTGCCGCACCCGGCGGTTGATCACCGCCTTGTCCTCGCCGCCGGCGTCGATGCCGGCCGCGGCGAACACCCGGCAGTCGTAGTCGAGGCAGGTCTGCGGACGTTGGGCGTAGATGCTGCAGCGGCCGCAGTCCAGCATGGGACAGGTGCCGTCCGCGTTCGGCCGCACGGTCCAGTTGCGCGGCGCGGATCCGAGCGGGCGGTACAGGGATTTCGCCGGGATCCGCTCGAGCACCGCCGCATCCGAAGGGCGCACCTCGAGGGAGTAGGACGAGGTGCAGCAGCCGGTGCAGTCACCGCAGGGGACGGTGCTGCCGCCCCTGCCCCGCAGCGCTTCGCGGGCCTGGCGCAACCAGGCCCCGAACTCACCGGCATCGATGCCGGAGGTCATGCGTTCGCGGTCACCGGGGCTTCCTGAACACGAACACCGTCTGGTCGGTGAGGCCACGCAGTCCCGGAGAGAACACCATCTGGGTGTGGTCATCGCCCGCATGCGCGAGCAGCTTGCTTTCCTTCTCCAGCCGGAAGCCCGCGGCCGTGACTTCCCGGCGGATCACCGCCGGATCGATGCGATGCAGCTTCTTCGCCGTCGCCAGCGTGTCCCCGCCCGGCGTGGCATTGTGATCCACGACGAAGAATACCCCACCGGGCTTCAGCGCCTTGAAGATGCGGGCGTCGAGTTTCGCGGTATCGATGTTGTTGATGTAGAGATCGTGGTAGTACAGCACCATGAACACTTCATCCACGTTCTGCGGCAGTTCCAGGACGTTGTAGTCCACGAGCTGGTAGTGCGAGTTGGGGTGCTTGGTCACGAACTCGCGGCTCGCATCCCCGGCGCGCTTTTCGGTGTAGGGCAGGTCGTACATGTATACCGTACCCTTCGGTCCCACGATGTCCGAGAGGAACGTCGTGAAGTACTGGCCGAAGGAGGCGAACTCCACCACGGTATCGCCGGGGCGGATGCCGGACATCATCAGGAGCTCGGCCGGCTTGCGGTTGAAGTCACGGGCCCGCTGTTCGGGCGTGCGTGAAGGATCGTCGATCGCCGCCCGGATGTACTTGGGCGTGCCGGCCGGCATCTCGTAGACCGGCGCCGGTGCGGAAGCCTCATCGGCCCGCGCCGGTGAGGCGCCCGGATTCAGGAATCCCGCAGCCAACAGCGCCAGACCGGCGCAGAGTTCACGACGCATCATGCCCCCTCTCCTTTGTAATCGCGTGCACGGCAGAATAGCCCATACTATTCGGGTTACGGAAGGCAGGTGCGACCGGGGGAATCCATGAAGCGACCGACGCGGCGTGACGTGCTGGGAATCGGAATGGCGGCCGGCGTGCTGCTCGGAACCCCGGCGGTGCGGGCCGCGGACAGGGACCGCATCATCATCTCCGGAGCCTCCGGGCAACTCGGCGATGCCGCCGTCAGGGATCTGCTCGCCCGCGGGGTGCGCCCCCAGGACCTCATTCTCTGCAGCCGCACGCCCGCGGGGCTCGCGCAGTACGCGAAGCTCGGAGCCAGCACCCGCTTCGGGGATTTCTCGCAGCCCGACTCGCTCCGGGCGGCATTCGCCGGCGGAACCCGCATGCTGCTGATCAGCATCGGCGGCGGCGCCGGCCCGCGCCCCATCGCGCATGGGCATGCCATCGATGCCGCCAGGGCCGCCGGGGTGCGGCAGATCGCGTACACCTCCTGGCTGGGCATCACCAGGGGCGACACCGCCGGCATTGCCGCCGATCACGTTGCCACCGAGGAACTGCTGCGCCAAAGCGGCGTGCCCTATACCTTCCTGCGCAACTCCTTGTACATGGAAATCCTGCTGCCCCAGGCGAAGAAAATGGTGGCGGACGGCAAGGCCGTGGTGCCGGCAGGGGAGGTCCGTGTGGGCTATGTCAGCCGCGGTGATTGCGCTGCCGCCGCCGCGGCGGTGCTTTGCACGAGCGGGCATGACAACACGAGCTACGACATCACCGGCCCGGCGCTCGTCGGTGTGGCCGATGTCGCCGCGGCGGCGACGGCCGCCACCGGCAGGACCATCGTGGTCCAGCCCCCCGAACCCGATGCACCGCCCGCCCGCAGCTTCGCCGGGCCGGCGCTCGCCTTCACCAGTACGGCGGTCGCGGATCTCACGGGACATCCGGCCACCTCCGTCCGAACATTCCTCGCGGCCCATCGGGAGCAACTGCTGGCGTGACCGTTCTGGCCCTCAACGGCGGATCCTCGAGCATCAAGTTCGCGCTGTTTCAGGCCGATGACCTCGCACGCCGCAGCCTGCACGGCAGGATCGACCGCATCGGCATTGCCGGGACCGAGCTTGCGGCGGCGGTCGAAGGACAGGCTACCCGGCGCGACCTCCCGCGCGGTGACTTCGCGGCGGCTATCGATGCGCTGCTCGGGTGGCTCGACAGCCGGGACGTATTCGCAGGCCTGACCGCCATCGGTCATCGCGTGGTCCACGGCATGCAGCGCAGCGCGCCCGAACGGGTGACGGCGGCGCTGCTGGCCGAACTGCGGGCGGTCATTCCTTTCGACCCGGAACATCTCCCCGCCGAGATCGAACTCATGGCGAAGCTGCTGCAGCGCTACCCGAGGCTGCCGCAATTCGCGTGCTTCGATACGGCCTTCCATCACACCATGCCGCGCGTCGCGACCCAGCTGCCGCTGCCGCGGCGTTACGAGGAGCTCGGCGTCCGGCGCTACGGCTTCCACGGCCTGTCCTACGCCTATCTCGTGCAGCGGCTGGCCGCACTGGGTGATCCTGCCGCCCGCTCGGGGCGTGCGATCCTGGCCCATCTGGGCAACGGCGCGAGCCTCGCCGCGATCCGCGACGGGGTGAGTGTGGACACGACCATGGGGTTCACACCCGCAGCAGGCGTGCCGATGAGCGTGCGCAGCGGGGACATCGACCCGGGGCTGCTGAGCTTCTTCGCCACCCGGGAGCAGATGTCCGCGACGCGGTTTGGCAGGATGCTCACGCACGAGTCGGGCCTGCTGGGGATGTCCGAGACCAGCTCCGACATCCGTGACCTGCTGCGGATCGAAGGCACCGACAGCCGCGCCGCTGAAGCCCTCGCCCTGTTCTGCCAGGAGATCCGCAAGCGCATCGGCGCCTTCGCCGCGGTGCTCGGTGGACTGGACACACTCGTGTTCAGCGCGGGCATCGGCGAGAACTCACCGCCGATCCGCGAACGGATCTGCGCGAACCTGGAGTTTCTCGGCGTGCGGATCGACCCGGCGGCCAACGCGGCCAATGCGGCGGTCATTTCCTCATCGGACAGTCGCGTCACGGTCAGGGTGATTCCCACCGACGAGGAAGTGATGATCGCGCAGCTGGTGCTCGAGTCATTGCGCTGACATACCGCATCGGCACCCTCGCGTATTCTGGGTACCGCGAAAAGGTACAAGGGGCGAATGATGACTGCCGGCAACACCCAGGCTTCCGAGGAAACGCTGCGCCGCATGGATGCCTACTGGCGCGCCGCGAACTATCTCGCGGTCGGCCAGATCTATCTGCGCGACAACCCGCTGCTGCGCAAGCCGCTCGCCTTCGGGCACGTCAAGCACATGCTGCTCGGGCACTGGGGCACGACGCCCGGCCAGAACTTCATCTACGTGCACCTGAACCGGATCATCCGCGAGTACGACCTGAACATGATCTACCTGAGCGGGCCCGGCCATGGCGGACCTGCAGTGGTGGGCAATGCCTACCTCGAGGGCACCTACTCCGAGGTCTACCCGAACATCAGCCAGGACGAGGGCGGCCTGCAGCGCCTGTTCAAGCAGTTCTCGTTTCCCGGCGGCATCCCGAGCCATGCCTCGCCGGAGTGTCCCGGGTCCATCCATGAGGGCGGCGAACTCGGCTACTCGTTGAGCCACGCCTTCGGCGCCGTGTTCGACAATCCTGATCTGGTCGCGGCCTGTGTGATCGGCGACGGCGAAGCCGAGACCGGTCCGCTCGCCACGTCCTGGCACTCCAACAAGTTCCTGAACCCCGTGACCGATGGGGTCGTCCTGCCGATCCTGCACCTGAACGGCTACAAGATAGCGAACCCGACCATCTTCGCGCGCATCAGCACCGGGGAGCAGGAGCAGTTCCTGCGCGGCTGTGGCTGGGAACCGCTGTTCGTGCGCGGCTCCGATCCGAAGCTCATGCACGCGGCCATGGCGGCCGCCCTCGATGAGGCGGTGGCGCAGTTGCGGGCAATCCGCAGCCGTGCCCGCTCGGCGGGCGTGATCCCGCGACCGCGCTGGCCGATGATCGTGCTCGAATCCCCGAAGGGCTGGACCGGGCCGAAGCGCGTCGACGGGGTGCCGAACGAGGGCACCTTCCACGCTCACCAGGTGCCGTTGCCGGTCGCACCGGGACAACCCGAACACCTGGCCCAACTGGAGAGCTGGCTGCGCAGCTACCGCCCCGAGGAACTGTTCGACGACGGCGGCCGGCTGCGGCCGGAGCTCGCCGCGCTGGCGCCGGAGGGCCCCCGCCGCATGAGCGCCAATCCCCATGCCAATGGCGGCGGGCTGCTGCGCGACCTGCGGATGCCGGATTTTTCCGAATACGCCTTTGCCGTACCCTCGCCCGGCGTCCGGGGGCCGGGCGACACGCGCGTGCTGGCGCCGTTCCTGCGCGATGTGGTGTCCCGCAACGAGCCGGCACGCAACTTCCGGCTGTTCGGGCCCGATGAGACGGTCTCCAATGGCCTGGAGGCCGTGTTCAAGGCCACCCATCGCCAATGGGACACCGAAACGCAGGCGAACGATGAGTACCTCGCGCCGGACGGCCGGGTGCTGGAGGTGCTGAGCGAGCATCAATGCCAGGGCTGGCTCGAGGGCTACCTGCTGACCGGGCGCCATGGCCTCTTCAACTGCTATGAAGCATTCGTGCACATCGTGGATTCGATGTTCAACCAGCACGCCAAGTGGCTGAAAGTGACCGCCGCCCTGCCCTGGCGACACCGGATCGCATCATTGAACTACCTGCTGTCGTCCCATGTGTGGCGACAGGACCACAACGGGTTCACGCACCAGGATCCCGGCTTCATCGACAGCGTCGTCAACAAGAAGGCCGAGGTGGTGCGGGTCTACCTGCCCCCCGACGCGAACTGCCTGCTGTCGGTCATGGACCACTGCCTGCGCAGCCGCCATTACGTGAACGTCGTGGTTGCCGGCAAGCATCCCTCGCCGCAGTGGCTCGCCATGGATGCGGCCATCGAACACTGCAGCAAGGGCATCGACATCTGGGACTGGGCAAGCAACGACCGCGATTCCGAACCGGACGTGGTGATGGCCTGCGCCGGCGACGTTCCCACCCTGGAGACGCTGGCCGCGGTCAGCATCCTGCGCCGCGAGCTGTCCCATCTGCGGATCCGGGTGATCAATGTCGTGGACCTGATGAAACTGCAGCCCACCAGCGAGCATCCCCACGGCCTGGATGATGCGCAGTTCGATGATCTCTTCACGCGCGACAAGCCCGTCATCTTCGCCTTCCACGGGTATCCCTGGCTCATCCACCGGCTGACGTACCGGCGCACCAACCATCGGAACCTGCACGTGCGCGGCTACAAGGAGGAGGGAACGATCACCACCGCGTTCGACATGACGGTGCTGAACGATCTCGACCGCTTCCACCTGGCGATGGATGTCGTCGACCGTGTTCCGGGAGCCGGGACGCCGGGGGTTTATCTGAAACAGAAGATGCAGAACAAGCTGATCGAGCACAAGCGGTACATCCACGAACATGGCCAGGACATGCCGGAAGTGCGGGACTGGCAGTGGCAGCCGGTCTGAACCGGCGAAGGCGCGGCTAGCGGCGTACCACCTGCCGCTCGATGCGCCGGTCCGGGATGAGCCACATCAGTGCCACCAGCAGATACAGGCCCTGCGACAGGTGGGGTGCCCAGAATGCGAGCAGGATCCCCAACGCATAGATCAGGGGCGAAATCCTGCCCTTGAAGTCCGCGCCCACGGCCCGCCGCAGCAACGAACCACGGCCCTGGGCCGTGATGAGAGCGTGCTGCAGTATCCAGTAGGCCACTGCCGCGAGCAGCAGCACCCCCCCGTACAGCGCCGTCGGGACACTGGCCCCCGGGTTTTCACCGACCCAGTCGGTGACCACCGGAAACATCGACAGCCAGAACAGCAGATTGAGATTGGCCCAGAGGATGGCGCCATTCACTTCCTCGCTGACCTGCAGCAGGTGATGATGGTTGGACCAGTAGATGCCGACGTAGATGAAACTCAGCACGTAGCCCAGGAACGGCGGGATCATGGGCTTCAGCGCTCCCGCGTCGGCGCCGTGCGGAACCTTGAGTTCCAGCACCATGATGGTGATGATGATCGCGATCACCCCGTCGCTGAAGGCTTCCATCCGCTGGCTGTTCATCGTCCCCTGACTGTATTTCAGGGGACTGCCGACGGCAACGAGGGTGATGGCGGATCGCTATCGCCAGACGTCCGTCGCGATGTCGCTCACCAGGCGTAACTTGCGCCACTGATCCTCGGCCGACACCTTGTTGCCTTCGCAGGTGCTGGCGAAGCCGCATTGGGGGCTCAGCGCGAGCTGCTCGAGCGGCGCGAAGCGGGCGGCCTCGTCGATCCTGCGCTTGATCGCCTGCGGCTCCTCCAGTTCGGCGTTCTTGCTGGTGATCAGCCCCAGAGTCGCAATTCTGCCCCGCGGCAGATGCCGCAACGGCGAGAAGTCCCCCGAGCGCTCGTCGTCGAATTCCAGGAAGTAGCCGTCGACCTCCAGGGCGTTGAAGAGGATTTCGGCCACGGGTTCATAGCCGCCCTCGGCCGCCCAGGCGCTGCGGAAATTGCCGCGGCACACGTGCAGCATGACTTTCATGGTCGCGGGGCGGCCACGGATCGAGGCGTTGATCAGGTCCGCGTACCGGCGGGCGAGCTGTTCGGGTTCCACGCCATGGCGCGCGCGGACCTGTTCGCGGATGCCCGCATCGCACAGATAGGCGAAATTGGTGTCATCGATCTGCAGGTACTCGCAGCCGGCCGCGGCGAGATCCCGGATCTCGGCCGCGAAGGCCTTCGCGAGGTCGGCGAAGAACGGCTCCAGGTCCGGATAGGCGCCGGCGTCGATGGCCGCCCGGCCGCCCCGGAAGTGCAGGATGGAGGGCGATGGAATGGTGATCTTCGGGGTGCCCTTGGCCAGTGTCTTCAGGTACCGGAAATGATCGACGAAAATGGGCGCCGGCCGGCCGATCTTGCCCACCACCTCGAGCCCATGGGCCTCCATCGGAATGGGTCCGTCATGGTCGTGGAACTGCGCCACGAGCTTCGGCGCCGTGCGCCGGACGCTCGAGAGCGAGGTGAGGAAGTCCAGGTGCCAGTAGGCGCGGCGGAATTCCCCGTCCGTCACCACCGGCAGGCCGACCTCCTCCTGCCGGCGCACGGCATCCGCGATGGCACTGTCCTCGACCTGGTGCAGTTCGCGTGGGGGCAGGCGGCCCTGGGCGTGCGCCTCGCGGGCCGCGGTGAGCTGTTGCGGACGCAGGAGGCTGCCGACGTGGTCGGCGCGGAACGGGAACTGTGACTGCGGCATGCGGCGATCCTCGATTTTGCGTTTGCTTGCGAAGGACTGTGCCAGCTAACGCGGGCAACGGGCTTGCGCAATCCGCCGAGTCAGGGGACCATTGCGCAGGAATCCTGCGTTGGAATAGGTTTTGGCGCATGAAACGTGCGAAGAGGCCGAAGCTGGTCGAGCAGTACCTCGCCACTGCCGACTACAAGCTGGATCGGTTCGACTGGCGGATCCTGCGGGCGCTCACGGCCAACGCGCGGGCGACCAACGTGGAGATCGCGCGGCGCGTGGGTCTGTCGGAGGCGCCCTGTTCGCGCCGGATCGCGCGCCTGGAGGAGCGCGGCATCATCCAGGGCTACGGCGTCCGCGTGAATCCCGGCGCGGTCGGCATCGGCATGATGGCCTTCATCACCCTGACCCTGGACGTGGTCTCGGCGCAAAGCGCCGATCGTTTCGCCGAACTGGTGCTGGAGTCGCCCTACGTGCTGGAGTGTTACGTGGTGTCCGGCAACCAGTACGCGCTGCTGCACGTCGCGGCGCCGGACATGCGCACCTATTCGCAGTTCGTGCTGGACCGGCTGCGGCGCATTCCCGGCGTGAAGGACATCAATTCCAATTTCGTGATGCGGCTGATCAAGTCCGCGGGCGGATTGCCGGATCTGGCGGCAGCGGCCGGGGCACCGGAGTGATCGGGAGCGCGGGGTGCGGCTAGCGACGCGGGAGCGGGGATCGGCGCCGCGCCGTGCAGAACTGGATGACGTTGGCCCGGGGAGACTTTTCGGCCGGCGCCGCCCTGGGCGCCAGGATCCGGTCGATGGCCTGGATCAGGTGGTGATAGCGGCCCGTGGCCCAGGGCGGCTCGCGCAACTCGTCGAGCTCGGCTTGGGCCCACTCCCGGACTTTGGCGAGTTCAGGGTCCATACTCGGATTATCGGCAGCATCCGGTCCGTGCTTGAGCTGAGACTTGTACCGTCTTCCTGAAGGCAGATTCCTACACGCAGGCCCGGTGCACATCACATGACTCCGACTCACGAGGCACCGGCGCCACGCCGGGTCGACGGCATCGACGTGCTGCGGGCGGCGGCCATCTTCGGCGTGCTGATGAACCACGTGAACATGCGGCTGGTGCTCGCCCGGATTCCCTACGCCGCGGGGCTCCCCGAGCAGCTGGTCTCGACGCTGTTCTGGAAGGGCCAGTACGCGGTGCAGGTGTTCTTCGCCGTATCCGGGTTCCTGATCACCTCCACCGCGCTGCGGCGCTGGGGTTCGTTGGCTTCGGTCAATGTGCGGGACTTCTATGTCCTGCGGTTCGCCCGCATTGCGCCGCTGCTGCTGTTGCTGCTCGCTGTCCTGAGCGCGCTGCATTGCGCCCGGCTGCGGGATTTCGTCGTGGGCGCCGGAACCGGCGGCCTGGGCCGGGCGCTGCTCGCCGCGCTCACTTTCCACGTCAACGTGCTCGAAGCGCGGCGCGGTTACCTGCCCGCGAGCTGGGACATTCTGTGGTCGTTGTCGGTCGAAGAGGTCTTCTACCTGGGCTTTCCGCTGGTGTGCCGGGGGCTCGGCGGCGGCCGGCTGCTGGTGGGAGTGCTGCTGGGATTCGCGGTCCTGGGGCCCTTCGGTCGGACGGTGCTCGCCCATGGGAACGAGGTCTGGCACGAGTATTCGTACCTGGGTGCCATGGACGCCATCGCGCTCGGCTGCCTTGCCGCGATGCTGAGTTTCGACAGGCACTGGCCGCGGTGGCGGCTGCGACTGCTGGGCGGCGGCGGCGCGGCGCTGCTGCTTTTCATGTTCTGCTGCTCGCTGCTGGCCAACTCCTGGGGCCTTGCCCGGTCAGGGCTCGGCATGACGGTGCTGGCGCTGGCGACCTGCATGGTGGCGATGGCCGCAAGCCAGAGCGGCTGGCGGAGCCCGGCTGGGCTGGGCGTGTTCCTGGGAATGGGCCAGCGCAGCTACGAGATCTATCTCACCCATATGTTCGTGGTGTTCGCGCTGTTCGACTTCTTCGTCTACGGGGGTGCGTCGCTGGCCCTCGTGCCGGTGCTGTTCCTGGCAACGATCGTCTGCTCGGCGGTGTTGGGGGATCTGGTGGCGCGCTTCTTCTCCGAACCGGTCAACTGGATGTTGCGGCGGCGCTGGCGCAACGACGCGCCGCTGGATCCGGTCGGGGTGTCCCCGCCGCTGCAGCCGTCCGGACCTTAGGAGGCCGGCGGCTCCATTTCCAGCGCCGGCAGTTCCTGCTGCGCGAGGCCCTGGATGTCGCCGGCGACGCCCACCAGTTCGGCAAGTCCGCTCTGCAGCTGTTTTTCGCGGCGGGCCCAGCGCTGCAGGGTGACGGCGCGCTCGGACTCGAGTTCCTCGCGCATCTTCTGGAAGGCGCCGTAGACGGCGCGCAGCTTCTGGGCGAACTGCGTCGAGGTGAGGTAGTCGTAGACCGCCTCCATCTTCTCGCCCTTGCCCGCGGAAATGAGCCGCTGCTTGTGCACGTCGAGCATGCCGCAGCGCAGGACTTCGGCCAGCTGCAGCGCCGCGGACCAGCTCGTCACCCAGACGTCATCGTGCAGGCCGAACAGCTGTCCCGCGGGCCACTCGCGCGGGACCGCGGTCGAGAGGCTGACGAGGACGCCGATTTCGGCCGAACAGTTGCGCATGTCCTCCCGGAGCTTCGTCGTCCAGTCGGTGCCCCACTGCTTGGCCCGCTTGGATTCCCACAGCAGGACGCCCGCGACCTGGCCGGTCCGGGACATCACCCGCTGGATGATGTCGCCGCCGCGGGCCCCCTTCTTGACCTCTTCGATGACATCCAGCGGGAAGGCCCGCCGCAGGCCCTCCTCGATGGCGAGTTCCAGCACCTCGCCCTGCAACTGCTGCGAGCCCTGTTCCATGCGGCGCTGGGCCGCGGCCAGCTGGGCGACGGCATCGTCCAGTTTCTTCTGCAGTTCGGCCTTCTCCAGGCGCGCATGTTCCTGCTCCTGGGTGCGCACCTGCGATTCGCGCTCGGCGAGCTTCAGATCGACCTGCCTGCGCACTTCGAGCGCCAGCGCATCCTTCTCGTCGCGCAGCCGCTGGCGTTCCTCGCGCAGCAGCAGCTGCTCCTCGCGCAGGGCGGTGAGCTGGGCCTGGCTGTCCGCGAGGCGCTTCTCGTAGGCCTGCCGTTCGCTGGCCACCAGTTCGGCGGCCCGCTGGTCCATCGCGAACAGTTCCAGCTGGCTCTTGGCGAGCTGCTCCTTCATCGCCGCCAGCTGCGGCTCGAAGGCCTGCTCGGTCAGGGCCCGCACCTCGGCCAGCGCGCGGGTATGGGCCTCGCTCTGCTCCTTGAGCATGCGCCGCAGGTCCTCGACCTGGCGCTGGGCCGCCCGGCCCTGGTCCTCGGCCAGCTGGCGCGCGCGCCGCTCTGCCGCGGTGCGCTCCTGGTCCCGCAGGGCGGCGAGGGAACTGGTACTGGTGGCGGCCACCGCCTCCAGGGCCTGCCTGGCAAAGCCCTGTTCCAGCGAGAATTCCTGCTCGCAGTGCGGACAGGTGACCCGCGTGTCGGGCGCCAGCAGCAGGGGGTCATTGACCATGCGCGAAAGTATAGCGACGTTTGGCTTGGGACCGGTGCGGTACACTTGGGGCCGATCGATGCATACAAGGGGGATGGACCGATGCTCTTTCCGACGACTCTCGTGGGCAGTTATCCGCAGCCGGAATGGCTGATCGACCGGGCGAACCTCGCCGGACGGTTTCCGCCGCGCGTGCGCATGCAGTCGCTGTGGCGGGTGCCGGCGCAGTTTCTCGCCCAGGCGCAGGATGACGCCACGATTCTCGCCATCCGGGCCCAGGAAGAGGCGGGCATCGACATCATTTCCGACGGCGAGATCCGCCGCGAAAGCTACTCCAACCGCTTCGCGACGGCGCTCGAAGGCGTGGACCTGGAGAATCCCGGCACCGCCCTGGACCGCTCGGGCCATCCCAATCCCGTGCCGCGCATCGTCGGCCGGATCCGCCGCAAGCACTCGGTGCAGGTCGAGGACCTCAAGTTCCTGCTGCGCAACACCACGCGGCGGGTGAAGATCACGGTGCCGGGTCCCTTCACCATGACCCAGCAGGCCCAGAACGACTTCTACGCGGACGAGGCCGAGGCCGCCATGGACTATGCGGCCGCCGTCAACGAAGAGATCCGGGACCTGTTCGCGGCCGGCGCCGACGTGGTGCAGATCGATGAACCCTACCTGCAGGCGCGGCCCGAGAAGGCCCGCCTCTACGGATTGAAGGCGCTCAACCGCGCCCTGGAAGGCGTGACCGGGACGACGACGGTGCACATCTGCTTCGGCTACGCGGCGATCATCCACGCCCGGCCCACTGGCTATTCGTTCCTCTCCGAAATGGCCGACTGCAGCTGCAAGCAGGTGTCGATCGAGACCGCCCAGTCGAACCTCGACTGCTCGGTGCTCGAAACGCTGCCCGGCAAGTACGTCATGGTCGGCGCCATCGACCTCTCGGACATGAAGGTCGAGACGGCCGACACCGTGGCCGCCCGCATCCGCCGCGCCCTGAAGCACATGCCGGCCGACAAGGTCATCATCGCCCCGGACTGCGGCATGAAATACCTGCCGCACGAGGTGGCCTTCGGCAAGATGAAGGCCATGGTCGAGGGCGCGAAGATCCTGCGCGCCGAATTCAACCAGTGACGCGCACGGCGTAACGCTTCAGCCGCTCTTCGGGAGTTTCATCGACAGCTCGACGTCGTCGGCGATGGCGACCGACATGTAGCCCGCATCCGGGGCGCGCACCCGCGCCACGTACTCCGGGCACATGTCGGCGTTGTCGGCGACGATCAGCGCGCCCGTCCGCAGCCGCGGTTCGAGCAATGTCAGAACCTGCGAATACAGCGACTTCGCGCCATCCAGCAGCACCAGGTCGATGACCGCGGGCATGTCCCGGGCAAGGGTCTGCAGGGCGTCGCCGTCGCGGATGTCCACGAATCCGTCCAGTCCCGCCGCCTTGAGGTTGCCGCGCGCCGCCGCGACCTTGCCGGGTTCGAACTCGGTGCCGATCAGCATGCCGCCGCCTCCCATGTCCTTGAGGGCCGCCGCCAGGAAGAGGGTGGAGATGCCGAACGAGGTCCCGAACTCGACGATGTTGCGGGCACCGGCACTGCGCGCCAGCATGTACAGCAGCCGGCCGGTCTCGGCGGACACCGGCAGATGCATGTCCTTTGCCTGCCCCAGGTAGAACGTCCGGTAATCGTTCTGCGACTGGCGCGCGGCATCCGCGGGCGCACCGGCACGCAGCTCGCGCAGCCGGGCCGTGCTGACTTCGGCATCGGCGAACAGTTTCGCAAGCAACGGCGCAACCGGGGCAGTGGTGAGCGTGGTCATGGCATTGATTCCCGTTTCACGGCGATGGGCCGGATGCGACGGTATCATGGCCGCCCGAGGTCCCAGGAGACAACGATGCCCGACATCACGGCCGCCGGTTCTTTCAGACTGGGGGACAGGACCGTCCACCGGCTGGGCTACGGTGCCATGCAGCTCGCGGGTCCCGGGGTCTTCGGGCCGCCGAAGGACCGTGCGGGCGCGCTGGCCCTGCTGCGCGAGGTCGTCGCGAGCGGCGTCAACCACATCGACACCAGCGACTACTACGGTCCCCACATCACCAACCAGCTGCTCCGCGAAGCGTTGCACCCCTATCCCGGGGAGCTGGTCATCGTCACCAAGGTCAGCGCCCGGCGCGGTACCGATGGTTCCTGGCTGCCGGCGATGTCGCGCGAGGAACTCGAACAGGCGGTCTACGACAACCTGCGCAATCTCGGGCTGGACGTCCTCGAGGTGGTCAACTTCCGCAGCATGCATGGCATCCACGGTCCCGGCGAGGGCTCGATCGAAATGCCGGTCAGCGTCCTGGCCGAGCTGCAGCGGCGCGGCCTGATCCGGCATGTCGGCCTGAGCAACGTGACGGCGGCGCAGGTTCAGGAGGCCCGCCGCATCTGTGACATCGTCTGCGTCCAGAACTTCTACAACCTCGTGAACCGGGCGGACGATACGTTCATCGACCAGCTCGATCGCGAGGGCATTGCCTTCGTGCCGTTCTTCCCGCTCGGCGGCTTCACGCCACTGCAGTCGCGGGCGCTGGACGAGGTCGCGAAGGCCCTGGGCGCGACGCCGATGCAGGTGGCGCTGGCGTGGCTGCTGCAGCGCTCGCCCAACATGCTGCTGATCCCCGGCACCTCTTCGCGCGGCCATCTGCGGGAAAACCTTGCGGCCGCAAGCCTGCACCTGCCGCGGGATGCGATCACGAAGCTGGACGGCATCGCCGCGCAGGTACCCGCCGCACACTAGAAGACATCGAGCGTCGGGAAGGCGGCGGTGCCTTCGATGCAGTGCCAGAGGTAGATGGCGAAGCCGACATCGCCGGTCCACAGCGAGTAGCGGCCCTGCCCATACCGCGCCCGGTCGGCCTGCGTCTGGGCAATGCCGTGCATGGCGAAGGCCCGCGCCCGGTCGAGCCACCGGCGCTCGCCACTGCGCTGGTGAAGCGCGAGGAACGCATAGCCGTTGCCACCGGTGCCGTGGCACAGGTTCGAGCCCTTGGTGAGCGGACCTGCGGACCAGATCGTCTCACCGGCAGCTGCCAGCAGCGGATCGAGCTCGTCCGAGGGCAGCGCACCCAGGCAGACCACGAACCCGGGCGCGCCGTGACAGAACTGCATGAGGAACCGCGGCGAGCCCCCCTCGGGCGTCACCAGGAACGCGCGCCAGTTCACGTGCGGGCCCTGCCAGGTCGCGGTCCGGCCGATGGTGTTGACGATGCATTCCTGCCACGCGTCCCATTCCGCGGGCTCCAGCAATCCACGGCCACGGATCAGCGGCAGCGCCGTGGCCACGAAGCCGTGGACCGCATCGAGATAGGTCGACTGCCTGCCATACAGATCCTGCGTCCAGTACCGGACGCCGAACTGTTCCGACCACTGCAGCTGCGACCACAGCGTGCGTGCGGTCGAGCGGAACCGAACGGCCCAGCGATCGGCTCCGGTGCGCTCATGCATGAACAGCGCCGCGAGCAGCGTACCGGGCGAGCCCCACATGAGTTCGCGGCTGGGGTGCTCGAGGTTACCGGCGATCAGGCGCTCGAGCTCGTCGGCCTGGGCGACGGCGCCGGGCTGCGCCGCCAGCCGCATCAGCAGGAAGGGCGTATCGCCCATGAGGAAGGCGGCGGGCGTGGCCTCGTTTCCCTGCGCATCGAGCCAGCGCCGGTTGTCCTGCTGCAACCGGGGCAGCGACGCTGCGTAGTCGCGACTCAAAGCGGCCGCGCCGAGATCGCGCAGGTGCTGCAGCGCCCAAATCACCCCGAGCGCACCGTGATAGAGCGGCGTGAATGCGCCGCTATCGATGCCATCGGCGTCCTTGGGGTGCGGTGACCAGTACCGTTCGGGTGTGAAGGCCTGCTCGGCGTCCGCGACGATCTCGTGGATTGCGCGCCGAGCGCGATCCTCGTTCCACTCCAGCGACTGGACAGGCTCGTGGCGCGCGGCGTCGTAAATCATTGGCGGGTATCTTACCCTCCGGCGCGGTCGCGGCCGCGTGTGATCAGCTGGCCTGACGCAGGCAGTGGCTGTCCGTCTCGTCGGTCCAGATCTTCAGCTGTTGCAGGCACGCCGGCCCGAAGGCGGTACTGATGGCGACATCGCCGGCGTCCCGCCCCCGGGCGATGAGGATGCGCCCGACGCGGGGGACATTGTGGCGCGGATCGAAGATGTGCCATTGGCCGCCGAGGTAGGCTTCCAGGCAGCCCGCGAAGTCCATCGGCGCCTCCACGGCGGGCACGCCGATGTCCCCGAGGTACCCGGTGCAGTAGCGCGCCGGGATGTTCAGGCAGCGGCAGAAGGTGATCGCGAGGTGCACGAGGTCACGGCACACGCCCTGCCGTTCGGAGTAGGTCTCCGAGGCCGTGCGGGTCGGCCGCGCGAACCGGTAGTCGAAGGCGACGTGCCTGTGGACGAAATCGCAGATCGCCTGCACGCGCGCCCAGCCCGGCTCGACGTTGCCAAAACGTCGCCAGGCTTCGGACATCATCACTTCGGTATCGCAGTAGCGGCTGCTGAGCAGGAACTGCAGGACCTCCGACGGCAGATCGCGCACCGCGAGTTCATCCGCCGCGGGGCTCGTGGGCCCGGGCTCCCCGCTGTCCTCGATCACCGCGTCGGCCGTGATGCGCGTAGGGCCCGCGGGCAGTTCCAGGCGGGTGCAGGTATTGCCGAAACTGTCGGTGAAGGTGCTGCGGGGTAAGGTGCGGTTGACCTGCATGCTGTCCGCCACGACGTACTGCTGGCCGCGACCCAGGTGGGTCTGCAGCATCAGGATCATGTGCGTAGGCACCGGTGTCGCGTAAACCAGCTCGTAACCGAATCGGATGAACATGGGACGGCCCCTACGATGGTGCGGCACGATAACAACGCGCGCCCCTCGCGGGCGACGGCAGGAGAGGCTCGCATCGCCTAGGACTTCTCCTACCGCGGGGGCGTCGAACGGCTGCACAGGGAGTCGGCGTTTTCGCCGATGGGCCGCCTCAGGCGCGGTGGGTAGATTTCCACCACATGGGGCGCACCTGATTGAGCAGCCCTGGAGGAGTACCGTGACCTACGCCCATACCCGTGATGCGCTCGTCGATTACCTGCAGCGCAAGGTGGCCGAACAGGACTGGCCGGCCGTCAGCGATGCGGCCAATGACCTGAGCATTTTTGAAATCCTCGAAGCCCGGGCAGCTCCGGCTGCGCGGCAGGCGCAAACCGCACAGGCAGCGCCCTCGAAGGCCTGAAGCGCTGCGGCGTCCCATGACGAAGAAAGGCGGGATCGACTCCCGCCTTTCTTTTTGCTCTCGAGCCTCTCAAGCCAGAGCGGCGAAGGCTGCTACTTCACTCGTGACTCTTGCGGCCGCTGTCGCCGGCGCGCTCCTGGTCGCTGCCGTAGCTGCGGGTACTGCCATGCTCGGTGCCCGAGCTGCCGGTGTTGTGGTCACCGCCGGAGCCGCCCGAGTGTTGCTGCTGCTGATCCTGGCCGCCCTTGGTGCCCGGCCGCGGATTCTGTTGCCCCTTCTGACCCGACTGAGGGTTCTGGCTCACGTTCGAGCCGCTGCCCTTCGTCTGATTCTTCGGGTCCTGCTGTTGCTGATTGCCCATGATCTCCACCTCACGTAATTACCAGTCCCATACACTCTCTCAAGTGAGCGGGGCGGCGGCTGACGGAAGGTCGGCGGTTCGTCGGGTAGGAGTTGCCCGTCAGACTTGCCAGCCTGCGGTCAGGCCCCAAAGCGCAGCCTCCACCGGGATGGTGGAGGTGCGGTGAATCGAACGGGCCGCAGCGCGGGCTTCAGCTGGTGACGCCTTCTTCCTTCGCGATCTTGTCGATCGCCCTCATGTGCTTCTGGATCGTCGGCAGGATTTCCTTGGCGAATGCCTGGGCGTCGGGATCCTTGCCGGTGTTGATTTCCTTGTGCAGCAGACGCAGGGTGCTGCGATGGTCGGAGAGCTGGTCCTTGATGTAGGCCTTGTCGAAGGTCTCTCCCGACTCGAGCTTCAGCTTCTCATGCTCGGCCATCTGCTTCACGCTGGCGCTCTTCGGCAACTTGATGTCCTTGGTGCCGGCCAGCTGGCTGAGCTTCTCATTGGCCTCGCCGTGATCCTTGATCATCATCGCCGCGAATTCCTTGAGCTTCGGATCGGTCGCCTTGTCGGAGGCCAGCATCCCGTCGTTGACCTCGGCCATACCGGCCTCGGCAGCGTCCTTGTAGAAGCTCTTGTCCGGGTTATCGGCCGCATGCGCGATCAGTGGAACGGCGGCGCACAGCAGGATCAACAGGTGTCGTTTCATGGGCGTCTCCAGTGGGAATGTGGGCGCATTTTCCGGAGGATGGGCTAGCGAACCCATCCGTAGGCAGCCGTAAAATGTGGTCAGTGCGGTCCCACAAGCAGCGGACCAGCAATCTTTGAAAGACCACTTCCCCGAGGAACGACCTGCTGTTCAGGCCGCGCCCCGGCCAGGGTGCAGTACGGGACTAAATGTCGAGGTTCGTCACCGACAGCGCGTTCTTCTCGATGAATTCCCGTCGCGGCTCGACCTGGTCGCCCATCAGCGTCGTGAAGATGTCGTCCGCCGCGAGCGCATCCTCGATCCGCACCTGCATCAGGCGCCGGGTTTCCGGATTGATGGTCGTATCCCAGAGCTGTTCCGGGTTCATCTCGCCGAGACCCTTGTAGCGCTGGATCGTCTGCTTGCGGCGCGCCTGGTCGAACAGCCATTTCATGGCGTCCTTGAAGCTGCCGACATCATGGCGGTCACCATCGCGGGTGACGTAGGCGCCTTCACCGATGAATCCCGCCAGCGTGCGGGCCAGGTCCGCGATGCGCTGGTACTCGGCTGACTCGAAGAATTCGCGCGGCAGGATCTTGTGCGTGGTCGTGCCGTGCTGGGTCTTCTCGATCACGATGCGCGTCGAATGTGTATCTGATGCCGGCCGCACCTGGATCCTGAAGCTGCGGGTACCATCGTTGAGGACGTTCAAACGCTGATCCAGTTCCCGCGCCCAGTCGCGCAGCCAATCGATGCGATCGAAGTCGCTCGCCTGCACCTCCGGCAGATAGATCAACTGGTCCAGCAATCGGTCATCGTAACGCTGCGACCAGCGCTTGATGATGGCCTGCACCTCGGTGTACTTGCGTGCGAGCTGCTCGAGGCCCGCGCCGCTGAGCGGCGGGGCGCCGGAGTTCACGTACAGCGCGGCATCGTCCAGAGCCGCGCTCAGCAGCAGCGCGGTGAGCTCGGCGTCGTCCTTGACGTACTGCTCGTGTTTGCCCCGCTTGAGTTTGTACAGCGGCGGCTGCGCGATGTAGACGTGGCCGTTCTCGATGAGCGCCGGGATCTGCCGGTAGAAGAAGGTCAGCAGCAAAGTGCGGATATGACTGCCGTCCACGTCAGCATCGGTGTTCTTGGCAGCTATGCCTCCCAATCCACAGATGAAATTCTCATCTTCCTCAACGGAGAAGTCGTAGACGTTCCCGTTCGAGGCAGTGACGGGCGCTAGCGACAATATCGGCAAAGCGATAAGGTCGCCATCAATGTCGTTGAAAGCCCGGGCGCGTGGCCGACCAGCCTTAGTGAGCCTCTCTTGAATGGTGGCAGCGCCTGAGTGGTCGCTCCATACGGAACGGATCCGAGTCAATTCGTCGCAAGCTGTAACGCGTACCTGCCAGTGCGCATGAGTCTCTTTGAAGATCTGGTCGCCGCAGCGCCGAGACAAGCGATCGGCACCGATCTCCGAGATGCTCGAAACGATTCCGAACGTCGATAACAAGTAGGAAATTCCGCTCGCAATGTCGCGAGAAGAGGTGCTGAACACCAACCTCCCTACCGTCACACAGCCGTCGCCCAGAAGATACCCGCGCAAAAACGCCAGACGCAGCGACTCATCTACGTTAAACACCAGATCGGGAATCTTCTTGGTAAGCGAGTCGACCCCATCGAAGCCGAACAATTTCTGCCACGCCAGGACTGCCACGCGGTTGAGCAGTTTCAGCTCGCCGCAGCCGCGCTTGATTGGATAACGCTTGGGCGACAGACCGAAGACTTTGGTGAACGCACTGGACAACTCGTCACAGAAGCGTTCATTGCTTTTACCAATCGCAAGTCGAATGCCTTGCCGGTCGGAGCATGAGCCTTCCGCCATGTAAAAGCCAAGTAGCATCAACAATTCGGGCGTGACATGTAAGAATCGTGGGGTGGAGTTGTGCGCGTTGTGCTCTGGCGTCAGCTCCAGATCGTCGCGCTCAGCGAACCATGCAATATCTTCCGCCTCAAGAGAAGATAAGTTGACGTAGTTTCTGACCAAGTTTGCTGGGGCGCCACGATATTGGTCCTGCCAGATGCGGTCCAACCGACTCAGCCCGATCGCAACTTGTGGCGTGACAGAAGCGGCATCCGCACCGATGGCCGCTACGTACGCCTCATAGCGAGGCAACGTCGGCCGAGACAGTCCCCGCTCCCACGCGTAGAACGTCACGGGTTGCCGAATCCCCACGCGCTTGCACAGTTCCACATTGGTAATGCCGCTGGCACGTCTTTGGGCCGTCAGAATACGCCGTACACCTTCCGGTAGATCCACGCGGGGCGCAGTCCATTCGGAATCGCCGGCATGCTTCTCGCGCACGCGGGCCTTGTACCAATCCTCCACGGCGGAGCCACGTAGCCAAACTTGCTCGCGCGCCGCTGGAACTTCGTAAAGGCGCCGTAGCAGGTCGATTCGGCTCGGAGCTGACTCGGGCAGGCGGATCTTTTTGGGTGCGACTAGGCGGTCGCCAACTGCAAGGTCGCTTCCCAGCTTGAGGCGAACGGCGCCGTTGTCGTGTACGAACACGCTGTGACTGGCCGTTACTCGGACGGATCTTCCATAGGCGGTCTTGGCTTCGTAGAGCACCTCATCGATGGGATGTCGAATCACGCCCTTGATCGGACGGAACTTGACCTCGTGGTCCTTTAGACCAAAGCACAACACGTCGCCCAGCGAATCCCCGGTCCGCTTCGTGACCCCATGCTCGTTGGGAGTGAATCCTTCAAGTGCAGAATCGATGAACTTACCCATCGTGGTCATTCGCACACCGCTTCTGTCGCGCACGAAGCAGTGTTCGTCACCGTCCACGCTCATGATGATGATGCGGTGATAGCGCAATTTTCCGATGTCGAAATCATCTCGCCCGATGCCGCAGCCGAGCGCGGTGATCAGGGTGCCGACCTCGGCGGAGCCCAGCATCTTGTCGAAGCGGGCCTTCTCGACGTTCAGGATCTTGCCCTTCAGCGGCAGGATCGCCTGCGTACGCCGGTCGCGGCCCTGCTTGGCGGAGCCCCCGGCCGAGTCGCCCTCGACGATGAAGATTTCCGACAGCGCCGGATCCTTTTCCTGGCAGTCGGCGAGCTTGCCGGGCAGGCCGGCGATGTCGAGCGCGCCCTTGCGGCGGGTCATTTCCCGCGCCTTGCGGGCGGCCTCGCGTGCGCGGGCCGCCTCGATGATCTTGTTGACGATCGCCCGCGCCTCCTGCGGATGCTCCAGCAGGAACTCGCCGAGCTTCTGGTTCACGGCCGACTCGACGATGCCCTTCACCTCGCTCGAGACCAGCTTGTCCTTGGTCTGCGAGGAGAACTTCGGATCGGGCAGCTTCACGGACAGGATGGCCGTGAGGCCTTCGCGTGAATCGTCACCGGTGGTGTCGAGCTTGTCCTTCTTCGCGGACAGCTCCTTCTCGATGTAGTCGTTCAGCGTGCGGGTGAGGGCGCTGCGGAAACCCGCGAGGTGCGTGCCGCCGTCCTTCTGCGGAATGTTGTTGGTGTAGCAGAACATGCTCTCCTGGTAGGAGTCGTTCCACTGGATGGCCACCTCGACCGCGACCGGACCGTCCTGCGTGCGGAACCAGAACACCGACTCGTGCACCGGCGTGCGGGTGCGGTTCAGGTACTTCACGAAGGCCTGCAGGCCGCCCTCGTGCTGGAACACTTCGGACCGGGTCTCGCGTTCGTCGTTGAACTCGATGCGCACGCCGGAGTTGAGGAACGACAGCTCCCGCAGTCGCTTGGCGAGAATGTCGTAGTGGAACTGGATGTTCGTGAAGATCTGGGCGCTGGGCCGGAAGCGGATGGTCGTCCCCCGCTCCGTGGTCGGTCCTACGACCTTCATCGGTGCCGTCGGCTCACCCAGGTGGTACTCCTGCTGATGCAGCTTGCCGTCGCGGCAGACGCTCAACAGGAGGTAATCCGACAGAGCGTTGACCACGGACACGCCGACCCCGTGCAGGCCGCCCGAGACCTTGTACGAGGTGTCATC